>Ga0307517_10014228_pt1 | contig 10715 bp, 7 predicted proteins | sample 23_EM_MG_FD_194515 | JGI IMG/M metagenome (GOLD analysis project Ga0307517, IMG submission 194515) | Populus trichocarpa ectomycorrhiza microbial communities from riparian zone in the Pacific Northwest, United States - 23_EM | ecosystem: Host-associated > Plants > Roots > Unclassified | place...
TTTTAATATCAATATATAAAATAATATAAAAATACTTTTTTTTTTCAAAACATTTTTGTACTGAAAAATCTAACAATGCCTTGATAGCAAGCAATGCTGCTTCAATAATTGATTCAGCAACAACCTTGCATTGATTTATCCTTTTTGTCACACATGGTGAATGAGCAACTAATCATGTATCATCATGCCATTCAAGATCATAACCTTTTGTTATTGTAATTTAACAGTGTTTTAAATTTTTTATTTATTAATTTATTTTAAATTTATTTATTTTTATAATTTTGATATACAAATTTTAAAAATAAATTTTAAAAAATAAAAAGATATTATCTTAAAATAAAAAAAATATACCTGAAATCAAGTTTCTACCTCAAAGAAGAAAGATGGTTTGAAAACCATACCCCACATGTATAAAATCAGGAGGCCATGCCATGCCATGATAGCTTAATAAAAGCAGCAATGACTGGACTGGGGACTTGCCCCATCACATCTGTAATAAATTGTTGATTACTGACCCCTCTCTTCCTATTCTCTAACCCTAATCTCGAGGGCACAGTTAACCACCGGCACCGGAACAGACAACAAGTTAGCTTCATACTGTACATAGCATTTAAATTTTGAAAATATAATTTAACTAGTAAGATTTTAAATTTATTTTTAAAAAATTATTGCTAAAATTATATAATTTTAAATTTTAAATTACATAAAATTAATCAAAGTAGATATCATTTATAATGTAATAAATGAGAAATCATAGCCTTGTCAGATTTTATATCCTGCTTATCAAGGTTTTGTCTCATTTGAAAAAAACAAAAGTTGATACTCTCTGATAATCATGGGAGGATCGTTAGTGGAGTCCATTCCTTCAGTGATTAATAATCACTTCAGATTTTTTCACGTACGTAAAACTGCAACGACAATCTTCTCTCGTTATTGCTGGCTGTCTTTTTTTTTTTTTTTTAAGCTGTCATTTTCATATTTATTGGGTTTTGAAAATAGAGACTTGCACTGTGATATTTTATGTTTTATTACTATATTACATGGTAAAAAAGAGAATAATTAGGTCTTTATTTTCATGATAAAGTATCCTTTGGTCACTGATGGTCAGGGGAGAGAGAAAAAATTGAAAAATCAAGAAAACTGAAAAAAAAAACAAAAAAACTGAATTGTAAAAAAAAACTAATTAAAATTTTGAAAAAATTGACCGGTTCGGTTCGGTTTCGGTTTTATAAACATAAAACCGAAAAAACCGAATCGAACCCAAATAAAAAAAAATTAAGCCAAACCAGTTTGAATAAGTTTTTATCTTTAAATTCAGAACATTAAAACAATTTAAAAATAATTAAAAAAAAAATTTATTTAAAAAAAAAAAGCAAGTTAATATCACAGACAAGACCATTTATTCTGGCATAAAAGAAGGGCCTACCATTTAATGTTTCACTTATCAGTATCATGATGTGTCTTTATGGAATAGTACGGGCAAGTGAATCATATAATGTTGCTATGAGTAAAGATCAATTGCCCTAGCTTTTGATATTTTAGCCAAAAAAAACCCCAGCAATCAGATCAGAGGTTGAAAAATTGTAACTTGGGGGACCAGTCTACCCCCTTTCCATGATTAACACTAGTTAGGACAATGATTTATATCAGTATAGTATTTTAAACTCTAAAAAAATAGTACAGAAATTCATGCATAAGAAGAAGAAGAAGAAGAAGAAGACTTTTGCACGTAGACATGAACAGTCATAGACTACATAAAGATGCTCATCTTTTTCCATAGCACTAACTCGGCAATTGCATCCATGGGCTTAGAATCTGTGTACGAAGAACCAAAAGCGTAGGAACGATAAGATTATCAACAATTAAAGACACTGAGTCATCAAAAGAATCAAAATATGAAGGGAAAAAACCAGCAATAGACATCTAAATATTTGAGAGAGAAAAAACTAGGATTCCCTGATCCATTCCATGCTATTTTCAAACTCTTTCTTAGCCTAGGCTTCCCCTCATTTTGCTACAATTCTCTATGCTATATTACGCCCTAGGAAGTTTTTCATGGTGGAGCCAAAGAATGCCTAAGGAGGGAAGAGCAATCCAAGACGAAAACTGAACCTGATTTTGTCCATAAGGTCCCTCATATTAGTCAAATAAAAGAGTAGCAGCACTACATTCATGAAGCGGAATACAAATCAATAATAACAAATTCAACAGGTCATTTGATATGATCAATGTGTGTGGAAATCAGTATTCAATTTTGTCTATTTATTAATGTTTCTGGTAGAGAACAGCAGATATACAGGACTGAAGAACAACAGGTCATTTGATATGATTAATGTTCCTCCGGTGAGCTTGCCATGCACCAAAAGATTTTTCTATCCCAAGATTTTACACCGTTAGTGCAAAAGGCCAGTGTTAAGCATGGATGGTTGTGGCTGTAAATTAGAGTTAATTTAACACCACCAATGCTCCTCTGTTCTATACTATAAATGTTGCTAAACATCATCTGGAAACATGGTTTAACATGGGTTGAATTGCAGCTTTTAAATCTTCATAAAATCTTTGCTCAGAAAATCTGCCTGCACGTTTCCTCGCAGCTGCAGCGATCTTGAGTCTCTCAGTTTCTGGCATCCTTAAAACTTTGAGGATGGCTTCTGCATACTCATCTACATTCTGGGCAAGAAATCCCGTTTGCTGCCCATCTTCTTCTAGAACAATGTCCATTTTCGGCCCAGCAGAATTATGAGCTGAAGAGAGGAAAGTTAGAACATCACTGTAAACCAACACTTTTTTACATCAAAATAAATGGATGTAGTCATTCGTTGAAAAATCATTTGAACATTCATTTCCTCTCAGAAAAAGAAAAGCATTCTCTAATGGAAAAGAGAAGTACCAACATTTAAACAAAAAAATAATTGAAATGCCCACCAATTGGCACGGCACCTGCAGCCATATACTCCACAACACTAATGCCGAAGTGTTCATCTACCATAGAATGCATTCCTGCTACTGCACCTCCCAAAAGTCTCACCAAGTCCCTGTAAATTGCCAGGGTTAAAGTACTGATATAAATCCAGACAGTAGGGTTTTCTTCCCTTTCTATTTCTTCAGGTAAAAACTGAAACGCAATAAAAGAATCTAAATATATGACAAATTCATGAGAAAAATGCCCCAAAAACACCCAAAGACAGAGGATATACACAACACCGAAGGGGAAAGAAATAGTGAATACCTTTATCAGGAGAAACCTAAATTGAAACCAACCTGAAATCTTAGGTGGGCAACCAACTACAAATTACTAACTACAAAGAAAAAATTTCTTAAACTTAACGATTCATTATATCAATTAGCACAGCTTCCTCCTTTTTCTTTTGTCCTCCATCACCTTCTAAGACTCTCATCAAGTTTTCTTGACCAAAGCATCACTATCTCCATCAAAAATGATGAGTTGGATAATAATAAGGCGGTGGCACAACTTGCAATTCCACAGCCAAATCAAATTTCCTATCAAGTTGGTGATAGTACACAAGAATACTGGCATGGTCAGAATCAAGGAATGAATAGTAAAAAGTAAAGAAAACCCTACAAAAGGCATTCTTTTACCAGTGAGCCAATAAAATAAATATCAAATTGATCAACAAGCTGAACCAGAACAGATTAATCATCTTCTTCCACATATGGAATGCATGCTCCACATCACATCCTTCCAGTGGTTTTTCTTTTTAAAGAAAAAAATTACAAAAATACAATACAGACACGGTCAGATGGTGAGTGTGTGCGTGCGCGCGCTTGCCAACATATACATGCACACACATGTGCACACAAATATCAAGCTCTTCAGCTTTCAATAAGAGAAAATGAGAGCAATAAGGATCCAGATTATAAAATGCTTGCACCAACCTATACATCACATTCTTGTAGAATTGTACATCCCCATCTACATTCAGTTCAACTGCTTTGTCCTGCAACTTCTGCAGCCTATCCTCATCAAATTTGTTTCTGCAACTACCAACAAACTGGAGTATAGGTCTCGGCATGTCTGCATCTAACCTCCTGATGGCCAATGAAAAGGCCTCGAGTTGAAGAGGGTGGGCCTGAGACATCAAACACAAGCTGTGAAAGACTAACAATGAATGCCCATAAAGGCCCAAGGAACGAGCCACCAAAACTGCATAACCTTGTGCTCACTAGGTTTATGTAAGCATGCCCACCTTCTCAGGACGAAACTGAGCCACAGAAATAAATATCGGAGTTGTGGTCGGTCTTTCCAAAGGAAGCACCTGTTTGGACTTCAACTTTTTAGAACCCCAAGTAAAGAGATATTGACATGAGGAGCAATGACACAATGACACAATATCACAAACCTGAAGCCCTGATGTGTCACAAGGAGGATACACTCGCTTAATACGACTTGGAATTCTCCAAAGCTTTTCAATATGAGACTGGGTCCATGAAGAGTTCACCATTGCAAGGTGTGCACAAGAGCCTACAAATCCATACATCCAACTAAACAGTGTATAGTAGATGATCTTGCACCATGATAGCCAACCACTGCCAAAAGAGAAAAATTTGTGACTTTAAGGACACATGCATATGAAGTTGCATGGACATAAATCTGAAAGACCAACAGAGCCAATAAGTTTTCTATTTTGTTTCAATAAAAAATAATTTTTTGTGAGAAAAGCTTTCCTTATTTGCCTTTTTTCCTACTCTGGGAATTCAGCTAACAGATTCATTGAGGAAAAAAAACTTCCAGCAGATACAAGAGTGCAGTCGTGTCCTCCAACAGAACATTGTGAATACATAAAGAACTAGAATCAGAAATGTCGTCAAATGCCCACAAGCTAGCTTCCCTAGCCAAAAAACAAGCAGCCTTCATAAAAGCTAGCATCCTTGTTACAAGTTCTGTGAATATATCGAAAGAAAGCCCACTTGAACTTCCTGGGAAACTGTAAATCATCATGCAAAATAACCTCAATATCCAAAGCCAGAGGTCCTCTCTTGAGAATGTCTAAATTCGCTCCTAACAATCCGTTTCTATAACAAATTCAGCTAACTCTAACACCTTGAACCACTGAAAGCTTCCTTGATGACCATAGCTTCCAAGACTTTCACAAGTAGCATATAACGTCAGATTTATTTATTTTTTTGCAAGAAAGTGATCTTCAAAATCTCGAAAGATAATACCTAAACCACCAAACTTTGTACAACCATTCTAGGATGCACCCACTTTGCACTTCAACTTGCCATATGCTCGAGGTATCCAACTAGAATCCTGATGACTAAAATATTATTTGATACTTTGGGACAGAACAGCCAGTGCTAGGAGAAGATTCTGCAACAAGCTTGTATTCCAGCACATGAATTCATGCCAGATGGACAGCCACTTGAGGATTTGGTTGAATATCATTGGAAACAACATTGTGGGTATGCTTCTACAATTACCAAATCAAAACAGCAGCTACACAAAGAAGGTGGGCCTTGTCTTCTGCATTGTTAAGCTTCAAACAAACTTCCAATCATTATACAAAAGAGCTGCCACTGGTAGCAGCCACATCTAACTGAAGAGATTTTTTTTCATAAGATTATTAAGTTAAATAAACATGTAAGTTACCCCAAAATTAGTTTCCTTTCTTTCCCAATCACACACGGTGTAACTTCCAGCGCATCAATCAAGAATAGAGAAATATTAGGTGAGCTAAAATTAACTTGGAGGTACAGGGGAAGCCTTTAAACAAGCATTTAACAATAAATGTAGATAAATAGTGGTTCGATCTACACCCTAAGCCATCAAACCAAAGCTAAATTTTGACAGATCTCAAAGCAATATCCAAACACAGATCACTATTTAATTTGCACAAATCTAAGTCACAAAAAGCAGACCTCATTGCCAATCTCTACATCCTGTCTCTTTCATTAACCTCTTAGTCCACACTGATTCCCTTATTCTCTCACATTAATTCCATTAATAAAAATTGGACTCATCACATAGTTCACAAGACTATCACTGTCTAATCTCAAAAAAAAAATATCACCTAATTCTCTCACTAATTCCAAGTCCCCATGTACTCTACAAGTGCTTAGCAATGTCTTCCATATCCCTGTATTCGGCTTCAAAGTGTGATTCAATGAGATTCTTATTCAAGCACCTGGCTTGGCCACCATGCACCCATAATGCAGTCCTACATTGATCCTATGGTCACAAAATAACCTTGAGAAGTATTCTTGACTTTTTCAACTAATCCTGAAAGGCTACATGCTAAAAACACAGCCAAGTAAACAGCAAGCTTGGTGCTATCTAAAGCAATTCGTCAAAGAGATGAATTGCCTCATTACCTAGACCATGCTTTCCACAGCCAGTGATCATAAGGGTTCATGAAGTCACACTTGGCATGGGCATTTCACTGAAAAGTCTTTCTGCCTCCCTATCACTGAAACAATATTTCTAACAAGCACTTCAGCAAACAAGTCACTAGAAACATCCACTCTTGCACTTATTCCATACATAGCCATAAGATCGTTACTTGACATCTAATCATACCCAAATGTGGTTTCTACTAAACGTCCATGTACTTGCATTCCTTGATCGAGCAACGAGGATTTTGAAAAAAGAAATGCAGAATGTTAGCAAATCTCTGCCTCTTACTTACACCAAAAACTATATCTTCACTGATCATTAAAAAAAATTAAATAAATAAAGGTGCAGGGAAAGCCTTCAATACAAGCATTTGATTACTTGGATAAACAGTGCTTTAAACTAACGTTGGAAGAATTATCTAAACAAGCATACAAATAAATTAATCAAAATTTTAATTTGCAAAAGAACCTCACCTCCTGGCAATTGAAGTATCGTTATTGTACATGGAGCTCCGATCACGAACACGAGAAATCATATCCAAACTGATCGTAGGGTAATGCGTGTAACAAATAACTTTGCAACCAAACAATCTAGCAACTGGGTATGTGAAAGCATATCCGCTAGTATCAAAATAATACAAAGGAGTAAACTTGCACAAAGCCTCCCAACTTAAGTAAACTGATCCAAAGCTTTGACCAATCATAGTAAACCGAGGATAACTAGTTTCTTCAATCCACTTCCTTTTATACAAATGCACCACCTACAGCATCCCATGACACAAAATAACAAAAATTAAAACCAGCCCACGTTATGTTATAATCTTATAAACAAAGGGTAACATCAAACAGACAGAAATTGCAAAAATTAAAATCAACCCACATTAAGTTTTCATCTAGTGAATAGAGGGTCCTTGAGAGATTTGATGTTGGTACCTTTGGAGGGGTAAGTAATTGGACACCAAATCGATCAAGGGCACGAGACATCAAGCTTTCTGAAGAGGAATCATGGTCTCCTGTGTAAATAACACAGTCAAGATCAGGACTTTCTTCTTGAATTGCTTTCACGGCACACCATAACACTCTTTCTCCACCGCCACCATCGTTTGTGTATGGATGGAAGAAACCGACAGCCCTCTGTCGGGTCCTTCTGCCATTGATTATCTCGCGGGACGTGATTGTTAAGATAAAGGTTAATAGAGAAGTAAGTAGGGAGAAAATTACAAGGAGAAGTGTATTTTCCATTATCAATTAATGTATTGATGAATAGAAGATCAATGAAGGTTTTCTTTTACTTTTGTTGCGTATTCTTTCGTTCGGTCAGGTGCGCGCGCCCTCCTAGCCTGCCTGCCTGCCTGCCTGCTGTTTAACCTATCCCTTGAAATTCTTGTTTTCTTAGCAAGATCAAATATTTTATGTCATCTTTTGATTAATGAGTCTCGAGTATGGGATAGTTTGGGATATTTTGGATGTTAGTTGGATTACTTTTAAAATATCTTTTATGTCAAATATATTAAAATAATATTTTTTATTTTTTTAAATTATTTTTAATATTAACATAAAATATAAAAAATTATTAATTAAAAATTTAAAAATTTTAAATTTTTTCAAAAATATTTTTGAACTGTCAAACAAGCTTAGATTGTTTGTTTTATTGTTACTTCTTAAATATTTTTTATTTTAAAATATATTTAAATAATATTTTTTTATTTTTTATAATTTATTATTTATACCATCACATTAAAAAAATTTAAAAAAATATAGCGTATAAACAACCATAAAGGAGAGGGTATATATTAAAAATATTATTATTCAAGATATAAAAATTATACTTAGAAATTTTATTAGAAAAATGCAAATTCAAGTTAAAACCAGCCATGGAGAGAGCTGGACATATATGACCAATAACTAAAAATACAAGGCCTCTCATGCTCAAAATTGAACTAAAAAGGCAAATATAACTAATTTTAAAAACTTGAAGGACAACAAATCTATTTTACCCATATAAAAATGGATTAACCTATTTCTTAGGAATTATACAAATGTTTTAGTCTTTTTTTTATTTGGGAATATATAGAGTTGCATTTACATCATATTATTACATGTATTTTTTATTTAGATATGCATAAAAAATTCTTTATTAGAAGTAGAAGTATTTTTATTTTTGACATGTATAATTATTTTGAGGTAAGATAATATATTTAATAATTACCATTAAGAATACATGATGGTGGTTAAAATTCAAGGACTCTTTTTTTCTAGCTAAATGTTTCAACATAGAATTTGTATTCTTGTATATAGTTATGGATATAAAATACGAGCAAGAAATGGTGGAAAGAAAACATAAACTATTTTTTTAATAAATATTTTTTTATTTAATTATATTATTAAAAAATAAAGTATAAAATTAAAAAAAAAATAGGTCAAGTTTTTTGGCCAAACAAAAAGTCTGAGCCTTTTTAAAAAGACTATGTGCAGTGGACCTCTCAAGTCTCAACTAACGCCCACGCTACCTGAATTATTATTTTTTAGGGACAAACGACTATTTTGGCTGGAAAAATGACAAACAATGCAAGATCTCCTGTTACCTAAATTTTCACCACCACTACATAAGTCCGAAAAATCAGGGTGGGTAGTGGTTTTTTTGGAATAAAATTATATATTTTAATTTATTTTTATCTAGAAACCTAATAAATACTGTTATAATATTAACAAACCAATTCACCAACCAAAAAACAATCTAAAAATACAAAATCAAATTGGTTAGAATTTTTCCCTCATTAACTCAAAATAATATTCATGAAATTCTTATCATCGAATGAAACTCATTAACATTAAAATTGATATTTTTTATTGTTTGAATGTGATCAAACAATGATGTTCTTTATCTTTCATCGTAACTCAAACGCTATTTCTTATTTCTAAAAAGAAATTTAACTTTTAAAACCAAATCTAAAATTATAAAATTATAAGGATTGTAGAGGTATGAAAATAAAATTTGAAGGAAAAAGAAAAGAAACTTTTCCCCGGTTTTACACTAGACATGAGATTTCTTTTTATTTCACACTTTGATATCTTTTTATTTAATTTTTCTATTTTTAACAATTTTTGACAAAAATAAGCTTTAAATTAAGTATAAAAAGATGTAATTGAAAAAAAAATAATTAGAAAACTAACTAACAAAAAAAAATTGGCACTACAACCATTTTAATTTAGCTTCGATATTTAAAATTGTATTTTTTTTTTATTAATTAGATTGTTGTTATTGATACAACTTTGGATTTAAAAATCTTTGTTTTATTAAAATTTCTTTTTGACAATAACAACTATTTTCAAAACATATCTTGTCACTTTTGAAATTATAAAAAATGACATTGTAAAGAAATTTATATTTTTAATTTGTTTCCATTTATCAAAAATATAAAAATTTTAAAAACAAATAATATCCTGCAAAAAAATCCACACCACCTAAGTTAACCTATTTTTCATCAGGCCCGACCCATCACCACCATCAACCCTAATTTGCCTTTTTAAAACCTCTCCCTCTCCTCCTCTTCTCCTCTCCTCTCTAACACTTGTATGTATCCAACTAAGCTATGCCTCGCCATAAACCCTAAAACATATAAAACCCTACACTAACCTCAAAGCCACCTCCACCTCCACCTCCACCTCCACCTCCACCACACATTACTCTTTCCACAATGGCTTTGTTTTTGTTGTACGAGACATCATCGGGATACAGTCTTTTCGTCGCCAATGGTCTTGATGAAATTGGACAAAACACTGAGGCTGTTAGGAACTCGGTTTCGGATCTTAACCGGTTTGGTAAGGTAGTGCAGCTCACTGCTTTTCACCCGTTCGAGTCTGCTTTAGATGCTCTCAATCAGTGTAACTCTGTTTCTGAAGGTATAGTATTTTTTTTTTCAAAGACCCCTTTGTTCATAATTTTTTGTCTGTGTCAATTGGTTTCTTGAAGTGATTAGTATTTGCAGTTTGTCTGATTTTTCGTTGACGGGTTTTGTTGTTTAAAAATAAGTTTAAAACAATGAGAAAGGTTTAATGCCTTTGATTTCTTTGAAGTGTAGTAATTAACTTGGTCATGCATGCCCCTGCTTTTTGATGGACTTTATTATTCTTGTGTCAGCTGTTTTTCCGGTTGCTTTAGTGGTCACTTAACGCTTTATGAGCTGAGGAACAGAGATGCTTTCTGCTAGTTGTGCTTGCCTTGCTTTTTTTTAAAAAGGTTGCCTTTTAGTTCCTTATGGCTTTATAGTGTGCTAAACTTCTGCAAAGGTCCCGTCTGTCTTGGTTGGTTGGGGGGTTGGCGAGACTGTGTTAAAGAAAGAAATCAATGCATGTCGTAG
>Ga0307517_10014229_pt1 | contig 10715 bp, 12 predicted proteins | sample 23_EM_MG_FD_194515 | JGI IMG/M metagenome (GOLD analysis project Ga0307517, IMG submission 194515) | Populus trichocarpa ectomycorrhiza microbial communities from riparian zone in the Pacific Northwest, United States - 23_EM | ecosystem: Host-associated > Plants > Roots > Unclassified | place...
GGCCCGGTCACCACCGCGGGCGTCAAGCGCTGGGCGGTGGCGTGGGTCCGCGGCGGACTGCACTGCTTGCCGCTCGCGCTGCCGATCCTGCTGATGATCGCATGGCGTAGCGGCGAGCATGTCTCCGGGCAAACCGCCGATTTCTTCGATTTGCGCGCCAAGTTCGCGTGGGTCACGATGATGCTGCGCGACCGTTGGCTGGGGTTCGACATCGCGTCGAACGCGCTGCTCGGGCTGATCCTGTACAAGTCGTTCCGCGACAGGAATATCGAGTTTTCGCGCAATCTCGGTCTGTCGGCGCTGTTCCTGATCGCGATTTTCATGCTGTTGCCGCGGATCGTGTTCGGGTCTGCCTATGCCGACATGCGATTGGCGCCGTTCATGGTCGCGATCGCGCTGATCGCGATCCGGCCGCAACCCCTGCCCGGAGACACGCGGTTGCTCGCGCTGGAGAATCCGGGGCTTGGCGATGCGGAACTCCAGTCGATCGTCGCGTCGCGGCGGCGGCGGACAATGGCGCAATTCGCCGCGCTGGGCCTGGCGTTTGTAACAGTGCGGACCGCGGCGACGACGGTCAGCTATGTCCTGTTTGACCAGCGCTATGCCCGCGAGTTGAAGGCGCTCGAACATGTGCCGGTGGGGGCGCGGCTGATCAGCTTTGTCGGGCAGAATTGCGTTGCCGACTGGAAGATGACCCGGCTCGAACACCTGCCCGCGCTCGCGCTCGAGCGGCGCATGGCCTATACTAACGATCAATGGTCGATGGCCGGCGCGCAATTGCTGACCACCAAATATGCGCCTGCCATGCCGTTCGCGCACGACCCGTCGCAGATCACCACGCTGACCCAGTGTCCGCGCGAATATTGGCGGCCAATCAATCGCAGTCTCGCCAAATTCCCGCGCGCGGCGTTCGATTATGTCTGGCTGATCAGCCCGCCGCCTTATGATTCCAAATATGCCGAGGATCTGACCCCGATCTGGCGCGACGGCACCAGCGTGCTGTTCAAGGTCAACCATGTCGATGTCGCGCCGGTCACAAAAAGGGGCGACTTCCCGTTGCCGCCGCGCGGAAACAACCCGTTCTATTGAACGCGTTTGAACGGCGTCAACGCGCTTAGATATTGTTGGTCGCTTTCTACGCCCAGCGCCTCGCGCGCCAGGAAATCGGCGATCGCGCGGCGAAAATTCCGGTCGGGGATGTAATGTGCCGAATAGGTAGGAACCGGCACATAGCCGCGCGCCAGCTTGTGCTCGCCCTGCGCGCCGGCCTCGACCGTCGCCAGTCCCCGCGCGATCGCGGCATCGATCGCCTGGTAATAGCACAGTTCGAAATGGAGGAACGGCACGTCCTCGGCACAGCCCCAATAACGGCCATAAAGCGTGTCGGCGCCGATCAGGTTGAGCGCCCCTGCAATCGGCCGGCCGTCGCGCTCGGCGAGGATCAGCAGTGTCTGGTCGGCCATCCGCTCGCCAAGCAACGAGAAGAAGGCGCGCGTGAGATAGGGATGCCCCCATTTGCGGCTGCCGGTGTCCTGATAGAAGGTCCAGAACGCATCCCAATGCGCCTCGGTCAGATCGGCGCCGGTCATGTGGCGGATCGTCAGCCCCTCGACCGCCTTCGCTCGCTCGTGCCGGATCGCCTTGCGTTTGCGGCTCGACAGCGCCCGCAGGAAGTCGTCGAACGTCGCATACCCATCATTGTGCCAATGGAATTGCGTGCCGGTGCGGATCAGCCAGCCGGCCGCCTCGAATAACGCCACTTGGTCGGGGGCAACGAAGGTCGCATGCGCCGACGACAGATTGTTGTTGTCGGTCACCGCCTCCAATGCGCCGATCAGCGCCGGGGCCATATCGGCGTCGCGCAGCAACAGCCGCGGGCCCGGCGCTGGGGTGAACGGTGCGGCGACCTGGAGCTTCGGATAGTAATTCCCGCCCGCGCGTTCCCACGCATCGGCCCAGGCGTGGTCGAACACATATTCGCCCTGGCTGTGGCTTTTGGCATAGGCCGGCGCGATCGCGGCGGGCGAACCATCGGCGCCGTCGACGATCACCGGCAGCGGTTGCCACCCCGTCCCGCGTCCGACGCTGCCCGACTCTTCCAGAATCGACAGGAAGGCGTGGTCGACGAACGGATTGGCCGTGCCGGCGCAAGCGTCCCACTCGGCAGGGGGAATCGCGGATACGCCGTCAGTTATGCGTGCGGTGATCGGGCGGGAAGTCACTGCGCCCTAGATAGGGTTAGGCGCTGAGCTTCACCACCGCATCGACCTCGACCGCCGCACCGCGCGGTAACACCGCCACGCCCACCGCGCTGCGAGCGTGCTTGCCGGCATCGCCGAACAACGCTTCCATCAAGTTCGAGGCGCCGTTGGCGACCTCGGGCTGGTCGGTAAAATCGGGGGTGGAGTTCACAAAGACACCGAGCTTGACGATCCGCTCGACGCGGCTGAGGTCGCCGCCCAACGCCGCCTTGATCTGCGCGACGAGCATCAGCCCGCACAATTCGGCGGCTTCCTGCCCCGCGACCTTGTCGACATCGTCACCCAGCCGCCCGGTCACGACCTTGCCGTCGCGGAACGGCAGCTGGCCGGAAATGTAGAGCATCCCGTCGGCATCGACGGTCGGAACATAGGAGGCGACCGGCGCGGCGGCGGTCGGCAGCGACAGGCCCATCTCCTCGAGCCTGCGGTCGATACGGTCGGTCATACGGTCATTCCTTCTGTGTCAGCGGGAAGGTTTTCGGCGAAACGCTGGACGATCCAGCCGCGGGCGTCTTCCCAATCATCGATCCTGGCGTGCGCGAACGGCGCGGGCGGCACGTTATGCGCCATGGCCGGCTCGGCAACGAGGTGGAGCCGGTGCACGCCCGGCGCATGCTTGGCAACAGATTCGTGGTGGACGGGCAAATCGTCGACGAACACCGTGACAGGGTCGCCATATTCGGCGACGAGCCGTGCGACCGGATCGCCCTTGCCGCCGCGGTTGGTCTCGACGCGATGGTTGATGCCGTGCGCCGCCAATTGCGTGATGCGATGGTCGCGGCAGTGGTCGCCGAGATTGGTCAGGATGACGATATCGGCCTGTTTGGCGATCGCGGCGAGTGTTTCGGCGGCGCCGGGCACCAGCGTCTGGCGCTCCATCTCGGCCGGGAAGAACTCGTCGAGCATGCCCCATATTCGTTCATGCTCGACTGCGCGGCCGTCGGCATAGGTCATCGCCGTGAAACTGCCGGTCTCATGCGCGAACACGATGTCGTGACGCTCGCGCAGCCACGTGCCGAAATGCCGCACCATGTGGAGCAGCACTTCGTCACAATCGCAGATCAGGAGCGGGCGCGTCATGCCTCGAGCTCGCGGTGCGCGGCGACCAGCGCTTCGGGCTTGACCCCGATGTCCTGTGCGCACGCGATCAAATCGGGCTCGTGCGCTTCGAGGAAGCCCAGCAGCGCCGACAGCGTCTCAGGATCGCCCGCCGACGCTTTGAGCTCGACCGGGGTCAGCCCGGTCACGTCGAGCAGCCGATTCGCTCGGCCTGGCTCGGCTAGCGTCCAAGCCAGCGCGCGAAGGCCGAGCATTGCGGGGTCGTGGCTGGTGTCTGGCGCGGCCATTGCTATCTAGGGATGATGGAGAACCAACTCCCCGTGGCAAAGCGCGTGCTGGTTGTCGAGGACAACGAGCTCAACCTGAAACTGTTTTGCGACCTGTTGCGCGCGCACGACTTTACAACAGAGCCGGTGCGTGACGGGCGCGAGGCGGTGGAAAAGGCGCGCGCGTTCACCCCCGACCTGATCGTGATGGACATTCAATTGCCGCATGTCAGCGGGCTGGAGCTGATCGAGCAGATCAAGGGCGACCAGGCGCTAGGAAAAACGCCGATCATGGCGGTGACCGCCTATGCGGGACGCGAGGACGAGGATCGGATTCGCGCGGCAGGGGCCGACGCCTATGTGTCCAAGCCGATATCGGTGGCGCGCTTCGTCGATGAGGTGAATGCACTGCTGTAGATACGACAAGAGCCGCGAAGGTTTCCCTTGCGGCTCTGGATCCCCGCCGTCGCGGGGATAAAATAAGCCGATCGGTTTATTTTATCTTCGCTTCCTTGAACTCGACGTGCTTGCGCACGACCGGGTCGTACTTGCGGAACGACAGCTTTTCGGTCTGCGTCCGCGGGTTCTTCTTCGTGACGTAGAAGAAGCCGGTGTCGGCCGAGCTGACGAGCTTGATCTTGACGGTGGTCGGCTTTGCCATGACCCAAATCCTGTAAGTTGAAATGCAAAAGCGGCGGAAACGCGCCGCCGCTTGTCAGGGGCGGGCCAATGCCCAAGGTGCCGGCGTTTGTCAAGCAAGCGCAAGGCGCGCCGCACTTAACGGTTCGTTCACTAACTCGGGCGCAGGCTCCATTCGTCCCAACAGGAGTTCGGGCGATGGGGGTTCAGGAACACGATCTCGCCGCGGCGTGCGCGAAGCTCAACAGGATGGCGGGCCATGCCCGGCCGGCCGATCTCGCGGGCGCGGTCGACGCGATCCGCGCCATGGCGCAGTCCGAAGGGCGATTGCCCGTCGTGGCAATTGCCCGCGCAATCGAGGCGGCGCTGGCGCGGGGCGAGCGTGGGGTCGCCATCCGCGGCTGGATCGCGATGCTCAGCGAAGCGGTCGGCTGCGATCGCAGCGACGCCGATTGCACCAGCATCTATCTTGCCGCCGGCGCAGTGCGATTGGCCTACTAAGCTAATGGACTCGTTGATGGCGGCGCTGGTCGCGGCGCTGCTGATTCGCGCGACCGATCCGTCGGCGGACATGGTCGCCACCGCGGCCGAGCGGTCGGGGCGAACCACGTCCGTCCTGCTCGGCGCTCTGATCGCATTGATCGTCACGCACGCTGCTGCGGCGGCCGGCGGCTTCTTCATCGGCCCATACCTCGCCTCCAACGCGCAACGCTTGTTCCTTGCCTTCGCGCTATTGGCGGCGGCGAGCGGCGCGATCTGGCCGGGCAAAACCAAGCCGGTCGAGTCGGTCCGCCATCCTTCGCTAAGCGTCGCCACACGCCTGATCGTCGGCGGCTGGGCCGGACGAACCGAGTTCGTGACCCTCGCAGTGGCAGTCGGCGGCACCGCGGCGCTGGCGGGAATCGGCGGGTTTATCGGCAGTTTCGTCGTGCTGGCCGCCGCCGCAGTCGCGGGCGAGACTTTATGGGCCGCGCGGCCGCGCCGTGCGATCGACTGGACGATCGGCGGCATGCTGGCGATTGCGGGCGCGTGGCTGGCGCTGTCGGCGCTGCGGCTGATCTAGCCGGGCGATCACACCAAGCGGTAAAAATCGCGGCGCGTGATGGAGCCATTCCGATATGGATTCGTTGACGAAACGAATCGATTTCAGGAGCCGTCATGACCACTGCCAACCTCAAGACCCCGACCGACCTGTCCAGCAATGCCGCCAAGAGCGTGCAGGATGCGCTCAACACGATCCTCGCCGACAGTTTCGCGCTCTATCTCAAGACCAAGAATTTCCACTGGCACGTCTCCGGCCCGCATTTCCGCGACTACCATCTGATGCTCGACGAACAGGCGGCGCAGATCTTCGCCTCGACCGACGATATCGCCGAACGCGTGCGCAAGACCGGCAACACCACATTGCGCTCGATCGGCGACATCGCGCGGCATCAGACGATCAAGGACAACGACAAGGACTTCGTCGCCCCCGACGCGATGTTGAAGGAGTTACGCGACGACAATTTGTCGCTGGTCGAGCATTTGCGCGAGGCGAAAGATATTGCCGACGACGCCAAGGACAACGCGACCAGCGCGATGATCGACGACTGGACCGACCAGGCTGAACGCCGCGCCTGGTTCCTGTTCGAGGCCGGGCGGAAGGCCTAGCCCTTACGGCCCGAGCGTCAGCAACCACAAATCGGGCGGCGCATTCAGCCGCAGCGCCATTGGGCCGCTGGTGCCAAGGCCGGCGGTGACCACGACGGTCCGCGCACCCTCGACACGAACACCGCAGCGATAGCGGGCTCCATAACGACTAACGTCCGAAATCGGCCCCCACAACGGCAGCACGATCTGGCCGCAATGCGTATGACCAGCGAGCAACAGCGAGGTGTCCGCGGGCATGTCGGGCGCGATATCGGGCGAATGCGTGAGGAGGACGCGCGCGCCCGCGAGCGGCCGCAGCTTGGCCAGCGTCGCGGCGAGATTGTCGTGACCCGAATAGCGATCGCCGACGCCGCCGATCGCGATCGGCCCGCGCGCGATCGCGTCGTTTTCGAGCACGATGACGCCTGCCCACGCCAGCTGTGCTCGAACGATGTCTGCGCCGGTCCATTGGTCGTGATTGCCGAGTACGGCGATGACGCCAAGCGGCGGGCGAAGCTTCGACAAGGGGACGACAAGCCCTGGCCCGTATTTCTTCGCGCCCGCCGGATCGTGCCCATAGATATAATCCCCGGCCAGAAACACGATGTCAGGGTTGAGCGCGTTGATTTGCGCGACGATGCGGTCCAGCCGCACCTCGTCCATGGCCTGTCCGTCGAGATGCAGATCGCTGATCAGCACCGCGCGGATCGGTTTGGCGCCGCTGGGCCAGTTGGGCAGCCTGATCGTGGCGGTGCGCACGATTGGGTCGCGCAACGCCTCTCTGTGCGCATAGAGAATGAAGGCGGCCAGCGCGAGGACCAGGACGACGAAGGCAATCAGCAATTTGCGCATGGCCCGAGCGTAGCGCGGCGTGCCCGCTGGCGGAACTCTCCGGATGCGGCCAAGTTGAACCGGTAATGCACGCCTTCGCGCAGCTCCTCGATTCGCTGATCTACACGCGGTCGCGCAACGCCAAGCTCAAGCTGATCGGCGATTACCTCCGCGCGACGCCCGATCCCGATCGCGGCTGGGCGATGGCGGCGCTGACCGGTGACCTCGATCTGCCGGCGGTGAAGCCTGCCGTGATTCGCGGGCTGATCGAGGCGCGGGTCGATCCGGTGCTGTTCCGGATGAGCCGCGACTATGTCGGCGATACCGCGGAGACGATCGCCCTGCTGTGGCCCGGCGCGGACGACGGGACGGGCGAACCGCTGTCCGTGGCGAACGTCGTCGATACGCTCAACAGCCTGTCGCGCTCGGATGCCCCCGCCGCGCTGGCGGCCATGCTCGACCGGATGGATGCCGAGGAGCGGTTCGCGCTGCTCAAGATGGCGACCGGGGCCTTGCGGATCGGCGTGTCGGCGCGGCTCGCCAAGACGGCGCTCGCGCAGGCGTTCGGGGTCGCGGTCGAGGATGTCGAGGAGGTGTGGCACGCGATCCGCGCACCCTATGCCGAACTGTTCGCCTGGGTCGAAGGGCGCGGCGACCAGCCGAAAGCGGCCGACGTCCCGGTGTTCCGCCCCTTCATGCTCGCGCATCCGCTCGACGAGTTGCGCGTCGACCTGAAGGACTATGCCGCCGAGTGGAAGTGGGACGGCATCCGCGTTCAGATCGTCCATGTCGGCGGCGAGACTCGGCTCTACAGCCGCGCAGGCGACAACATCAACGGCAGCTTTCCCGACGTGGCGAGCGCGTTTGCGACGCCGGGCGTGCTCGACGGCGAGCTGATGGTGAAGGGTGAGTTCCAGGGCGGCGAGGCGGCCAGCTTCAACGCGCTCCAGCAGCGACTCGGGCGCAAGATCGTGTCGGGCACGATGCTGACCGATTATCCCGCCTTCGTCCGGCTCTACGACATATTGTTCGACGGCGATGAAGACCTGCGCCCGCTGCCCTGGACTGAGCGCCGCGCGCGGCTCGAAAGCTTTGCCGCGCAGCTCGACCCCGACCGCTTCGACGTCAGCGCGCTGATCGACGCGACCGATTTCGAGGCGCTCGAAAAAATCCGCGCCGGCGCGCGCGACGCCGCGATCGAGGGCGTCATGCTCAAGCGCCGCGACTCGGATTACGTCGCCGGGCGCCGCACGGGCCTGTGGTACAAATGGAAGCGCGACCCGCTGACCGCCGATTGCGTGATGATGTATGCGCAGCGCGGCAACGGCCGGCGCTCTTCCTATTACAGCGACTATACGTTCGGTTGCTGGACTGAGGACGGCGAGCTGCTCCCCGTCGGCAAGGCTTATTCGGGGATCACCGACGACGAACTCAAGATGCTCGACAGCTTCGTGCGCAACCATACGCTCAACCGCTTCGGCCCGGTGCGCGAGGTCGAAAAGACGATGGTGTTGGAGGTCGCGTTCGATTCGATCCACGAATCGAAACGCCACAAATCGGGCGTCGCGATGCGCTTCCCCCGCATCCACCGCATCCGCACCGACAAGCCCGCAGCCGAGGCCGACCGGCTCGACACGCTCAAGCGGATGATCACCTGAACGACGAGCGAAAGACACGAAAGTCACAGCACGTCGACGTCGAAAATGCGACGAACCGAGCGAGAGACCGACGATGAGAAAGAGCGTCGTCGCAACGCTGACAGGCGAATTCCAACATTGCCAGCCTTTTGTGCGGGCCCAATCCTCCCCCGCCAGGGGGAGGTGGCACGCGTTAGCGTGACGGAGGGGGCGGACGGCGATCCACTATTATCGTGCTTTCGCCCCCTCCGTCGCCATCGGCGACTCCTCCCCCTGGCGGGGGAGGATGAAGAGTATTTTCGCACAATAATTCGCGCCGCTTTTGGCGCCGCCTCTCAACTAACGCCGGGGCTTCCCAGTCAGGTCGACGCGCCCGATTTCGCGGATGCGCCCCCTGTCCATCCGGCCTTCGACCAGATCGGTGCCCATCAGCGCGAGGATGCGCCCGCCGGTGAAAATCGGCCGCGAATTGCCGTACCAGTCGATGCACGACACCGCACAGTTATAGTCGCTCGCCGGCTTGCCGTCGCCAGGGGTCAGCTCGCCGGCGGGGTCGAGCACCTTGTCGGCGCCGAACCCGATGAACGACAGCGCTGAAGCGTTGCTGTCCGACCAGCCGCGCCCACTGCGCCATTCGCGCACCGTCGTCGGCAGTCCGAGCAGCCCGCTGCCGTCGCCCTTCACCCAGGCGTTGAACGCGTGGCTACGCCCCTCGCTCTCGAACCGGCTGGCGAGCAAGGTGGTCGAGGCGATCCGCGGGCGCCCCGCGAGGCTGACATAGCTGATCGACAGCCCCTTGGCGTCGCGATAGCCGGTGACGATCGCGTCGTTGCCGGTGCGCTCGATGCGGATCGCGTTGTGCGGAATGGCGAGCTTGCTTGCCGCCCAGGGCCGCGCAACTGGGACGGCGTAGAGGCTGGAGGTGACCGGCGGACGTGACGCGTCGGGCGCGCTCGAATCCCAGCCGGTGCGCCCGCCATAGACCAGCCACTCGCCGACGAAGCGGTTTTCGAGCTGTCCGCCCTCGATCGGCGGCAGCGGAGCATAGACCGCCGGCGCGATGTGGCGCACGCGTGACGAGAAAGCCGAGAACGGAATATCGAGCAACGCCAGCGGCTTGGGGGCGTCATACGGCGCGCAATCGCCCGACACGCGGCCGAGCAGCGCGCGCAGATGCCCGGCCGCCGCGTCGAACGCGAACTGGTCCGACGGCACGCCCTCGACCGCGACCGCGCCGATCGCCGCGCCATTGACCGGCACCTTGTAGAGCAACGCGGCGTCGGCCTCGCGCCCGCGCCATTCCTGCCTCGACGGGCACGCTTTCCGGCGCTGATTGCCGTAATCGATGCCCCACGGGTTGCCGCTCGGCGCGCCGATCCACAGGAAGGCATCGGTCGGCGACAGATAGAACTCGCGCATTTCCGGTCCGACGAACGCGGTCGTGCGGCATTGCAGCCCGGCGCGTAAGGGGCAGAACGAAATGGCGTGCAGCACCGGATTGTCGATCTTCCCCGGCGGCGCATAGATGTCGGTGCCGCTCAACAAGGGCTTGCCGCGATCGGCTTCGCCATCGCCATCGGCGCGCCGCACGCGGGGGTATTTGAACGGGTCGCCGCCGTCGTCGAGCGGCACCGGTGTGTAAATGACCAGCGTGTCGCCAATCAGCCGAGTCGCATAGTTCTTGGTCGAATAATAATCGTTCGAGCTGATCAGGTAGCGGCCCTCGCGGCGCAACCGGCCGTCGGGCGCCATGCGCAGCACGGTGATCTCGCTGGCTTCCTCGTTGTAATTATACGCGGTGACGAGGATGCGGTCGCCGAGCACGAGCATCTCGTCATACCAGCTCGCGGCTTTGGCTTCGCTGCGATAGATGTCGATTCGGTCGGCGAGGCGGAGCGGCGCGCCCTCGCGCTGTCCAAGCTCGACGCTGAACACGCGCCCGTCCTGCAGCACGACCAGATAATTGCCGATTTGCTTGACGATCCCGCCCTCGTCGACACCGACATTCTGGTTGTTGGTGATGTTGGGATTGCCAGGCGCTTGCGCCAGGCTGCCGGTGACGACGATGCTGCTCGACTTATCGGCGCTATCTGAAGGCGCGGCGTTGGCGACGGGGGCTGGCGGTGGCGCCGGAACCGCCATCGGATAGGATCGCCGTTCCGCGATGAGGGTCTTCAGATAGCGGCGGAACGCGGCTTCGGAGGTGAAGCGTTGAAGCGTCGGACCCGCGCGGCCATCGAACAATTTGGCATTGGGGTCGGGCCGCGCCGATTCGGCGGCGCCCGCGGCGATCAGCAAGGTGGCGGCGATGGCCGACCGGACAAAACGCGCGATCACGAGCACACTCCCCTAATGGCCTTAACGGGCAGCCTAGGGTGCCGAACCTGAACGGC
>Ga0307517_10014230_pt1 | contig 10714 bp, 8 predicted proteins | sample 23_EM_MG_FD_194515 | JGI IMG/M metagenome (GOLD analysis project Ga0307517, IMG submission 194515) | Populus trichocarpa ectomycorrhiza microbial communities from riparian zone in the Pacific Northwest, United States - 23_EM | ecosystem: Host-associated > Plants > Roots > Unclassified | place...
CTCGAGGTCTGCGTCGGAGCACCGAACCTGGTGGTTTGAAGGGGATGAATACTTTGTTGGGCTGCCGGCTCTGCCCGTACGAGCGCCTGCGGTCTTGAGAGAAGTTTGTGCTAGGGTGAAATACTATAATCAGTAGCGCCGGCAAGCGGCAGGGCCCACGACCGAACCCCCGCCTTCAGGCCATTTTACTTTTCTTCGATCCCCCACCGCATCCGTCCTCATCACCCAATTTTCTCTTCGTCCCCTTCGCCGCGTTTTTAAACTTCAGCTCCTTGACCTTCCGTTCAGCTTCCTTCACCTCATCACCCTTACCATATTTCACAGTCGTTTCCCATTTCAGAATCATAATGCGATTGAACTCCTTCCTCAAATCCTCTGAACGTCGCTTTGATATTTGTCGTGCATCAAAGTCTCGCAAAACCAGCAAGCCATCCAAGGATGTCGCCCGCGAGACCATGACATAAGGAGGCTCCGTCCCGGTGCACCCTGCTAGGTCGACAATGACGCGTCCCATTGTTTGTCCCTGCGCCTTATGTACCGTCATGGCGAACCCCGGTTCAATTGGAACCTGCTTGCGCGTGATCGTGCAACGTTTGTGCGATGCGCCGTGTTCAAATCTCAGCTCAGTGCTGTCCGGCAAAACAGGGAAATGGTGCGCTGGCAAATGCGGCATCCCCACCGCATCGGAATCCGGAATCTCCACAATGCATGACTTCAGGTGCCGTTGTCCTTCTCTGTCAGTAAAGTATCTTATTCTCCGTAGCGTTCCGTAACTCCCATTCACAACGCCTGCTGCGACGTCAAAGTTTTGGTTGATGGCAACCGGCATCCCAATCGCCAGGGGTACACGACGAAGTCGGTGTTTTGTTTGACCAGAATGTTGTCCCTCGAGCTTCTCAATCAGCGCAACATCTGTCACCACCGCTTTTCTGTGCGTATCAATCGCATGGTACCAATGTAACTCAGACCCTGTCTGTTCAGCGAAAGCCTCTGCAGCTCGACAGTTGATCGCATCCCTCGTCGCGTTGTTCGTGACAATAACAGGCGAGAACCCCCATCGTCCATCACCTCCTGGGATTGTTGTTTCATTTAATTTCCTCCCAGACAGCAGCTCGTAGTCATCCTCATTGCAGACCCCATCACGCAGTCTTCCCAAAAGGTCTACAAAATCAGTGTTCCCCACCCCAGCCTGTCGCATCGATTCATGCAGGATGACCACCGTTTCAACTGACAGCCATAACAACCTTCCCAAGACTTTTCCCTGTGCGCGATTCGTCGCGGACGCCGACAATGAAGTCGTATTAATGTCTTTATACAGCCTCGTGTCCCCGATTGGGGGCAACTGCGCAAAATCACCGGCAAAGATCACGTTAATACCACCAAATGCCGTGGTGGAACCTTTTGCTTCAGTCAGAGCGCGACTTATCTTGTGCATCATTTCACAGCCAATCATCGACACTTCATCTACAAATAAGTAGTCGACTCCTTCCCACATGGCACTCAAGTCTCTCTTCGTTTTTGCGCTTATTTCCCGTCCAGACTCATTCATCTGCAACAGGGCGTGCAGCGTAGCCCCGCCTATATTCCTCGCCGCGACGCCGGTGTACGCAGCAAGCCTGAAACGTCGTTTCTCCCCACGCGATTCGAACATGTCACGCAGCGCACTTACAACCCTCGATTTACCCGTACCGCCTGGGCCCCCCAGATACATCAATAACTGTGCGGGTTTACTTTCCAAGGCATGTCGTGCCACAATCTCAAACGCCCTCATCTGCTCCAAATTGAGCGACCAAGTCCCAACCACCCTTCTTATCAACGTCTCAGAACCAACCGCGGCGTCATCTGTGTCCCCGGCCATGCTTGCATCCCCGATCGCCGGCACGTTGTCCACCAGCATCTCCGATTCATCAGCAATCTGGTTGATGGTCATTGTCGGACCTGTCTCCTCATCCACCTCAGCCTGCCTCGTCTCAAGCTTCCACGCCGCCTTCCTTTTTTCGTATGTATCTTTCCACTCATCTTCCAGGACGTTGTCAACGTCTCGCGTCAACTCTGGTTTTCGGGCATCGTGACTGTCCGCAATCGTCGGACTCAGTGATGTGGTAAAAAACCCCGCGCCTTCAAGGCGGTCAAGGCATTCCTGGGCCTCTCTTTCTGCCGCATCAATCTTCCTTGAAGACATTCTGTCAATCTCGTCCAGATGTTCCAGCACATCGCTCATGTCAATCTCCTCAATATCATTTCCCGGCGCAGCATCGCCATCCGCATACCTTCTCGCGTTACTGTACCGCGTTCTCATCCTTGTCTGCATGTGGTCGTTCCTGCTATCCCGACACTCATGCAAAACCTGCATGTTGCGCATTATCTGTTTGTGAGCCTCGTCCATCAATAAGGAGAAATCTCCAAGGTTGGCCTCCCACGATTCATAGTTCCCTCGAAGGTCTGACAAATCGCGCCAAGGTTTGAAGAGGATAAGCATCAAGCGGCAATATCTCAAATAAGCATCCGTTTGATCCCGTCGCGGCATCGCAGGACCAATGGGTACAGGGACAACCCTTCGCCGACGCAACCGAACATGCTTTCGCTCCCGTTCTTTGTGCTCTCCGAGGAATTCAAACTTTCTAACCGAACCACGTCCCCGCTGTTCACCGTGCTCATCACTCTGCTCATCCAGTCCCTCAACATCCTCCGGCGTCTCACCAATCTCAAAATCTTCCTCTTCATCCATACCACCGTCTCGTCTGCTTGGCCTGGTATACGATTTCTCTGTCGTTGCCACAAACTCCCACAGACACATATCCGCCATTTCCTTGGGCCGAAGCGTGTAATCACAAACCTGATCTGCCAACACCGCCACGCTACCATCGTCCTCAACCCGGATCGCTACTTCATCTTCGCCGTCATCAATTTCCGCGTCGTCGTTTTCATCTTCTGTTGAAGAACCATTTTCGTCCCCTCTGCCCTCTTCCTCACCGGCAGGCACAGGCTCTTCAACGCCGCCATCATTTAGCCCCTGATCCCGATTTATAGGGCACAACTTTTCTTCATCCAGTCTTTCAATGAATCGTTCAAACGACGCCCAGTACAAGCAGCTGAATGAGTGGGACGTGAAGTGGTCCTCATACCCCATCAAGTAGGACGCAACCTGTTGCGCAGACATTTCCTGGTGCGATATCATCGCGTACGCGCACTTTTGTAACAGGCGTTTTGACCGGACGGTAAAGTCATCATCCGCATCGTCCATATCTTCACACTTTTTGACGGCCAGTTGTAGCGCCGCATAGGCCACATGTGATTTCAGCTGCGACTTTGTGATGTAGTCCGTTATATAAAATATCATCGCCTTCGCCGATTCACCAGATCCAATAAACTGTATGTCCATGTTACACCTGACCGCCTCAAGGATCGTCATATTAAAGTTGTTCACGAGCCCATCCAAACACCGAAGGCAAATGTCTCCTGTAATAGGGTCAATGCAACTATCTGCCCGAAAATTTTCTTCCTTGAGATCAAAACGGCACGTTCTCTCCTCACCCGCCTTGTAATGTTTGTAGCATGTGTGCGAGTGGCGGTGCCGTTGGACACGTTCCGCGAGACGGTTGATGTCCTTCATTCTTAGCGACAGGCGTTCCTCAATGTTATCCAGTTCAAGGTCAACGCCACGGAGCGTGCACGGGTCTTTCTCATCCCACCATGGGGACACGTCAGGGATGGGATCTTCGGGGACGACATTCGTAATAGTGTCATCCAAATAATCCAACAATGTCCTGCCCCACTCGGGATTTTTCAAGACCTTCTCGCGGATCTCATTCGGATTTAGCGCACCTTCTATCCAAATTAACATGTGGCAATGTAGACTTCCCCGGCCTTGCGCCTCAACGCATCCATAATGGGCTTTGACGACACCCAGCACACCCCCATCCACATTTACGTCGTCGTTTTCGTACCCCAATACCGTCCGTATGAACGCTTTCAAGTAAGTGTTGAAAAATTTAGCCCCGACCGCGGGGTTCGACGATATCAGCCTTGACTGCTCCCAATACTTCGGAACATCGTTATCAAGCATTTTATCAACGTCAATGTCTGACCCAGCCAAAAACTTGACAATCGGGTTGTGGGTGTCTGCGGGGTTTATCGTAACATAAAAGCTAGGCATCCCGTGCGTCATTGTCAGTGCCCGAATTTCATTTCTCATGGCTACACGCGCAGCAGACGACCCAGGTACTTTTCCGGTCACAAGGTTAACCTCCTTCATCAACCTTAACGCCCTGCGTTCCTCATCTGTGTGTGCGGTTATCCCTTCACCTTTTTCTATCCTTTCTAGCACTTGCTCCACCGCCTCGGAAGACACAGAACAAAAGCCTTTCGCAAACCGTGCGAAGCTTGCCTTTTTCACTTTCAAACTCGACCCCAACAATAAAGAACGGCGCTGCAAGATATTAAAAGCCGTGAACAAGAAGGAGTAGTGCGTCTGGAAACGTTTGTCGCTCAAGGAGAACAAATACTTCACGTGTTCCTTCAACGATATTCGTTTAACGCGTTTGCAGTCTTCAAAACCACCACACCCATAAGGGAAAAGCGTCGGGTACAACATTGGAAATAAGTCGACGTTGAAGAATTCATTCACAGGCTTTGGGCCATGCCCCAGTTGGATGAATGGCTTTGCCTTCGTCTTCACATGACGGACCGCTGCAGCCCTCAATTGCTTCAGCGGCGTGTGCGCATCAACGTCCGCAATGACCACGCTCTCGAAGTTTGTGCTCGACGAGGAATCCGCGTGTATCCCACCGTTATCATATCTTGATACGAGGACTTCTTGGGCCTCATTGCTTTCAACATGCTCGACGTGGTAGGCAAGTACGTCCTCAACCGGTAATGTCTCCAAAATACCCTCGTCAATTTCAACGTCCTTATACAAAGGATTGTTTTGTTTCAGCCATATCAGGGCACTACGGATCTTCTCTCGGCGAACCACCAATGGTTTTGCTTTATCCCGCAACCATTCTTTTGTCGGCTTTGAACTTCCCACGAAAATCACACAAATAAAGGACAGCGTCTCATCAACTGGCGGAGGCAGAACATCTTTTAGCTTATCAGGCTGCTGCGGATGAATAATCGTGTGGCCCTTCAGAGCACGTTGTGCCGTTGGTGATGTAGAATCGGTGTCCTGCTCCTGAAGTTTCACGATCCAAGATTTTGCACGCGCGCGAGCAATCATGCTTTCCTCGACCATTGTAAGATCACCCAATTCATCGGGCACGGGACCAACATACAATCTATTCGCAAGTGCATGCTTTGGTAGACTCTTCCGGTGGAGCCCTCGTGAACATGTCGTGCACAGCTCCAGGACGACTTCACCATTTTGCATCAGTACACCCCGTGCATCCACCAGCTTGTTTCGCAATGGGCCAGAGTCGAACGGGACAGGGGGAGGCAAGAACCCACCATCATTCCAGTGCAACGTAGGGCAGTCTAGCAGGTCCAAATCTACCTCCGTATGTCGTTTGCGTATCCTATCACCAATGGGTGATTCACGCGCACAACATGCACAGGTAAAGGAAGCCAACGCGGCGGAAGAGGTCGCAGCTCGGAAGGATTTAATAATCATCTCCTTCGTCCGTGATGGTATCAGGTTTGGCCAATTCTTTCGAATATCAGTGAGCTTCCGCAGCGTTTCAATCCGCTCACTCTCTGCCTCCATTTCCTTTAATTTTCCTCGTTCAATGTTTTCTATGTGCTTCCTTAAACGCGCTCTCAACCTCTTGATCTTGTCAGCGTCTTCGTAATGTACCTCGTGTAAATCAAGTATCATCCTTAGCTGTTTCCTTGACCCTATATCAATGATACGCCGCAGGATATTTACCTGAAGGTGAATGGCATCCATGTGTGACAGGTGAGCATCTGTTGTCACTCGCTTGCACCCCGGTGACTTGGAAACACTATCCGCACATTTGCCTTCAGTGATGTGGTTGAGGACCTTAGCCGACTTGTCCTCCTTTGCGTCAGTATCCGCAACATCCACGTCATGCGCGTGGACAATGGAATCCACGACTTTTGCGGATGAGGCATTACCAAGGCAGGGAAGTAACTCCGGAAGTGAGAGTGCAGCAGCGTCCATCGTACTGAGAAGCCGGCGCCGAACCTCCGTCAATCTACTTGTCAGGGATCTAGATTTGTTCCTCGCGCTCGATGTTTCGTCAAGAGCACCACAAATATACCCAAGCTCTTTTACAGTCAGTACACCTTGTTTCGCCCATTCCAACGTGATATCAATAACGCGAATCCCCATCGATTGCTGCCATTCTTCTCCCCTTACGACTACCTTGCACCCACTTCCGTGATGCGCAACACAACCACCGGAAAATATGTGTTTTATCAACCCAGTTCGAAATGCACCCACGCTCGTCAAAGAAACACTGATCTGATGCTCATGCAAAACCTTGGCCCAGAAAGCCGATCCTTCGTTTTCTAGGGACGCGTGTAAGAGTTGTAGTACAAGGTTCATGTCATAGATGGGTTTGGGGTCATGGGAGATCATATTCTCACCCGTGGATGACACGGGTGGGGAAGATAGTATGCGCTGGCAGTTGGCGTCAAGGATCGCCTGCTCATGAAATCCTGCCAACGCATAGCGTTTGTCCGAGGGGCTATCATTCCCTGGTGTGGTATTGGATGTGGTACTGGATGTGGTCGGTTGACACTCCGAGGATGCGGGAGGATGATCCGATGAGAACTGGTGTTGATCCTCACGAAAGTGCAACAGAGAGAAAGGTAAAGATTGGCCTTTGTCCGTGATTAGCAACCACTCTCTTTCAACGCCGTTAGCTTACCATCTGCTGTCCAATCGTGCCCTTCTGGGAGGCCCTTCACCGTTTCTGGAGCAGGGTGCTGCAGCACATTCATCGCTATCGTGGCCCGAGTCACGACTAGCCAATCGGCACCGAGAACGATATCGGCAGAGCACGTAGCAGATGACCTGAGGCGGAAGCTTGTGGAGGTGTAGTATCCCCCCTGAGAAGGAAGTGATATGTTCAACGACGTTTGGTGTTGCCCAATCGAGTCGAGTTGCGTATTCAGGGAATTGGAGAAGAGGAATGCCGCAGACGCCATTGAATGTGGGCTCGCACGGTCAATGAGAAATGTGGCGGGTCTAGAATTCGCGTATCCCAAGATGCGTAGGGAGCTCATGGTGGATGAGGTTATGCGGCAAATTGTGCTTCAGGGGAGCCTGTCGCAAGGGTTCATATAGGATAGGGGCAATCGTTATCACGTGCATAGATGCTACGGCCACGCAGCCGGCACCCGCTACAATGCGCACTACAATACAGGACACGGAAATCAATTCACAATATCATAGCTCTCTCCCCCGGTCCCCGGAGTATCTCGTGCATTATTCCGTGCGACCATGTAAAATTTCACATCACGTTTCTTCCCACTCTGCTTTTCAAGCGATCCTCCAGCAATGTCACGACAAATCTTCTACTGGTTTGTCAGCAAAAACTCAGGCCCCGAGTGATAGCAAGCTCCATACCATGTTTGCGCCGTCGTTTAATACGAATATTGCTTTCAACAGTTCTCGGAAAGTGAATTTTCCATCTTCCTGTTTGAGAAGGCGGAACTTCATCCTGGTTTGCACAATTTGACCGACCCTGACCGCGTTCGGACTTATTTCACGTCGCATGACCTCGCTGAGTGGGCGTGAGCACATCATGTGCGGGGCTATCAAAGGTTGGCAACGTACCCATTTGGCATCGCTTCATCACCGAAGAATAACACCTCGTTGTTTGAGGAGAAGCAAAACTTCCCATGGCCCGCACGAAGTGCGGCCTCGAAGGGCTTCTGATCATACAGTGGAGGCACGGACACAGGTACTGCGTCAGGTACCGTTTCCAAGGAAGTCAACGTCGTCGCTGATGGACGGAAGCATGGCGTTCCTTCCGCAGAGAACCTGGGCTGGGAAAGCACGTCCGAGGCATGTAAGGCCAAGAAGTTATATAGAATCCTTGCAGCTTCAGTCGCGGTGTCGAAAAAAGGCTCGTCCATGGCGGTTACTTTCACCCAACGTCTGAAATGAGGAAAGGCAGACCTGAAGCGGGGTCAGACTCCATAACGTTTAAGGTATGAGACGAACATTACTTTGGGAAACCGGATGGCACCTCTAGGCACGAGCCGACGATGACACCAATCACATCGAACCAGGCTTCCTCTCCATTAGAGTGATGAAGGAAGATGTCGCCATTGGGCGAAGTGGCAGCAAACAAGTCATCCGGCAATACTTTGAAGTCCGAAAGAGGATTGAGGTCACTTGCGTACGTCTGATAGCATAGCCCGATGTGAGGAGCTGTAGCAAGATATGAGCATCAGGGGCAGTTGATAATAAAGCGACGGACCAAGGGCAGGCACGTATTTCAAGACGTCTCCCTCCTCAACAACTTGTTTGTGAATGCGACGCAAAGGGCCAGGCATGTCGGCTATGGAGTGGTAGAATGCACACCTTGCGATGCCCTCGCATTACATTAATACAGAGCGTGACCGTTCAGGGGGGTATGCGACCAAGGGAGGTGGACGAAAATAAAAAAAGTTCCGAAACCGGATACAAACGGAAACCTCGGAACTTCGGATGCAAACAGAAAGTTCCGAATCTCCGTGATCCGCGGCTCCATCTTGCCACAGACCCTCTGGTATTCCCCGGCAACAGATGCGTTGGGGCCAAGTCGCCACGGACAACGATCATATCCGATGCCCAACACGGCAGCACCTACCCCTGTCGCTGTCGAGGGCTTGTGAGGGTCAGTATTTAAGAGTGGACTCGCTCGAGTGATTTCTACCGCCAGCTACACACCACCGACACATACACTGCCTTCGAACCCTCCCACCACCAATCAACATGGCCCTGACGCGTGGCAAAGCTGATCGCTCTGATGCGACGCCCACCACCAGGAAGAAAGAACAATCTAAGCGTGTCAGATCTGAAAGTCCGGACAACACTCCCGACCCTGTCGAAACCAAGAGATCTAAGGTCATCGAGGCTCTCGACGACGCATTCCCTGCGGCGCAGGACACACCTGTTTCGGGGAATCAAGGCTGCGGGGAGGATGACCCCGACAGTGCTCGTGTCAATGACGTCGACAACGCCCGCGATGTGGGCATGCATGGAGAAGACGCCTCTATTGTGGTCGACGAAAAGGACATCGTTTCCGGAAGCCCAGACCATATCTTCACCGAAGTTGTTGGGTGCGTTGTGTGACCCTCCCTCACCGTTCAGTGTTGACCATCCCCTAGTGTTAATCCGTTCTCGTGTGTTTGTTTGATGCCACCACGCACGTCGGCGTGCTGATTGCAACGTGACAGGTCTCTCTTCCAAGGAACCAAAACCATATTGCCCGGAGCGCTTGCGGTCTCATTGACCAAACAGGATGCGCTCGAAGTTGAGGCGATTAGTCCTATCAACGTCTTGGAAATACACCGACCGACAGAAGCCAAGTGCGTGCTTGTGACCCATCGTCTACGTTGGCTGACAAAAACAACAGTCGAATCCTCAGATGTGCTAGTCACGTTGATAACACTACTATCAAATCGCCCAAAGGTGGAATCATCAACATTGCGCTTGCCGATCCTGCATCTTTCTCCGTAGACCCTAGGTCGGGGTACTTGTTCTCAAAGCAAACCCGATCCTGGGCTCTCTGCAGCCTACTAGGCCGTTCTACGTATTACTCGAACAGTGACACCAGAATCCGCCAGATCTGCATCACTCCTTTCAAACAAGGATGGTACCGTTTCGTAGCAGTGCTTGCACAGGTGTATGGCCATCGCACACTTTTCTTCCAGTCGTTCAAAGAAGGCCTCACGTTCGGTACGAGCCGTTTTTCCACAAACGGTCTCGCGACACCAGGGAAACCCGGAAAGAGCCATGTAGCTCCAATCGAGGGCTCTGTTCTCAAATCTGGGAAAGAGAGTGAGTTAATGTCTTCGCAGTGTACGGCGGTCAACTGAATGTCGAACGTAGTTCCTGTCTACGATGGGCGGGATAAATTTCAGCTTGGCAACTATTGGGATCACCCATACATGGAAGATATAGCAGACGGGGCCACGGTGATGCTCCTCTTCTCGGTCAAGAAAGGGGGACTTCCGAAAGGGGCTGAGGGTGCAAACATCTGGGATGCCAAGTTCGCAATCTACCCCAATATCCTCGCGATAATTCTTCTTGCAGACCCGGCGGAGTGCTTTAGTAATATCCGATCTCAGGAAGGACCGGAAGCGTTCGGAGTAGACTCCATCTTGGGGGAATCCGAAAATGAAGACGACGAGACGGACAATGAAGTGGCGGAGGAACCATTTTTGTAAACAACGAACACTTGTATTTGAACAGGAAGAACGATCTATGTAAAAAACTGCACTTGCGCGGACTCTGTTTAATTGATGTTCCCCTTTCGCATCAACAACAATCATTTGCAAGCCACGCCGGCCGGCTCGTGAGAAGCGGCACGAGCGTGGGGAAAAACAATTTCAAAACTCCCTCGAATTAGAGTCGTTCAGCCAAAAGTTGATCGGACAAACAATAAGACCCCCTCCCTCTCGGTCGTGGGGATTATATGGATGAAGGAAAGAAAGTGGTATACCAACACAGCGGGACACAGTTCGCGCCAACGGCCAATGTACTAATGGAAGCACAGGGAATAAATAAGATACCCATAAAACCCAGTAAATCCCTATG
>Ga0307517_10014231_pt1 | contig 10713 bp, 12 predicted proteins | sample 23_EM_MG_FD_194515 | JGI IMG/M metagenome (GOLD analysis project Ga0307517, IMG submission 194515) | Populus trichocarpa ectomycorrhiza microbial communities from riparian zone in the Pacific Northwest, United States - 23_EM | ecosystem: Host-associated > Plants > Roots > Unclassified | place...
GTGGAAGTGAGGAAAAAATTGTCTGTCCATATATTTAGAGGCGATTCTTGGACATTATCATTCTGACTCCAAACATTATTAGATGATAGATCCTACTGAAGGGGACCACGTTTATGTACCTTCCGCGAAATAGCTTGTCCCCATCCTCCGTGCCTCCGCGAGGAAAATATCGTTAAAAGTTTACGCCACCCTCGAGCCTCGCATGGTCGAAGGCGGCTTGTTGATCATCTACGAAGCGGATTAGGCCCGCGCAGAGGAGGGGATGTATCTGGAATCGATGGGGTGCGGAGAAGCAGGAGCTTGGGGACGAGGTTAAAGATGAGGAGGACGGTCATGAATTCGGCAACGAAACTAGCCCCAGACCCCATTTACACATTGGGCATGGATCAAGTGTTGAATTTGTTGGACGGTAGGTTGTCAAAGCTTGCGGTGCTTTCGTGGAGAATTCACGAACTTGAAATAGTGATATGCTCTTTTACATTGCATAGATTTGCACGGTATGTGTATATGTACTACAAATCATGCTTTTTGCGAATTTACTATGATTCCGGAGCTGTGGATAGGTGGAACGTCTGCCAGCTATCTTCAAATCGTCGGAAGGACGGCGTTATGATTGGAAGATCCGCACGATTTATTTAAAGCTCGGTTGATTTCACAATAATTACAATTTCAACGCCGAACTGCAACCATCCACGAGTTACTCGAGAAGCCCAAATGGCGGCTTCTACATCCCGGTTCACACCCAAAGAAAGCACTTTCATACACCGGTGGCATCGGATTGGCCATGTTTCCAGAGGTGCGATGAGTGATATTCTTGAACAATTTTCATTGACAGAACACGAAGAATCAGATAGTTAAATGAAAGCCGGATGGATTCCACTCGGAGTGGAACACTGGAAACTACATGAAAGGTTGCTTCGTCTTAGTGCCCCGAGGCTACTCCTCTATCCTATTGCCTTGCCCTCTTATTTTGATCCCAAATGTCTAGTTCACTACCTATGCACACTTACAAGACCGAAATGCCAGTGGTGAATGTGAATGCGTTCTCGACGACCTTGTTCGGTCACAGCACAAAAAACTACAAAGAGGACGATATCATCATTGCGTCGGCCGTTTGGAACCAGATTGTGGAATCATTCTCACACGACCTTCCTGGTTTTGTGGGTCAGACGGGAAGTGGGAAGAGTCAAGTACGTTCATAAACGTTCAATTCTTTGAATGGTTTCCCACTGACTCGGAATATTCATCAACAAGATCATTGACACTCTCACTGCGAGGAAGGCCGTCGGGCTAGAAGTGCCTTCTGCCCCGTTATCAAAGATCTTGCGGCTTATCGCATTCTGGACCATGAGCGATACAGATCCCGCATGGTTCTTGTAGACACACCAGGATTTGACGATACGAAATGGACCAAAGGGAAATTTCTCAAACTAATTGGCGACTGGCTCAAGAAAACGTATGTCGAGTTGAACACCTGTGGCTCATACTCATCTCAACAACTATGTCTATGCAGATACAAAGAAGGAATACTCCTATCCGCGATTGTGTATGTGCACGACATCACTTGGCAGTCGCGGATGTCCGCGACACCTTACCGCACTTTGCTCATGTTTGGGGAGCTCACAGGCTGCAAAGGTCCACTTAGCAACAAACGCACCGTAAACACGGTGTTTTTAACTACGATGTGGGACGTTGTCGAGAATAAGTAAGTATCAGAGAAGCGGAAAACGCATATGAATGAACACAACTAACTTCATGATACACCACGGTGCCCCCTCGGTCGCTTTTATATCATGGTTCTAAATCACCATGGATAGTTGTCGATAAAAGTATTCAGCAGTACCAATTGTGGCAGGCCCTCCTCGTGCAGGAAGAGCTGGTGGATCTCGGACAGCGGCGAGACGAGACGAGTGCGGGAAAGCTTCTTTCCCAGAACTTTGAAAATATTCAACAAGACGGTAAAATCAATCGGAAAGATCGGAGGGAGGATGGAGGTGAGTTTCAATGCAGGATTTACGGCCTTGCGCGTGCAGTACGAGAATATCTGCCAGATGGGGAACATTATTCGAACTTTCAACGGATTGTTGCGTCTGTCAGCAACTTCAACTCATTTCAGTACTGCTTCTTGCGTTAGTCACATTGTGGCAAATGGAGAACAAAATTTCCTCCTTCGTTTACTTGATTTACCCCCTTGCTGTAACCTTAACATGACAATGTCACGACTCTCTTCAACAACCCGTGACCATATACTTACAGTACGCACTCAATATCAATATTCAATACCGGTGTATTGTAGACGTCAGACAAGTTAGCCTACTAGTTCCATAAACCATGGAAATAAAATACTTAGGTGACATTCATCTGTACTAGACTTGGTACCCTGTGCTGCTTTGCGTGCGGCATGCGAGGAATTGGTGCACCAGTCAGTGGAGGTGTATCGGATTTGTTGCAAGTCACCTTTCGCGAGGTGGTCGAGGATGGTGTGACGCTGGCCATGTCAAGTGTGGCTCGGAACTTTCCGAGGGCGTTGAGGCTATACGGCATTCGTGGGAGGTTAGGCACGTTTTACCATAATAAGAAATGATAACCTGAGGATTCCTCATTCCGAGTCCACCACTTCGACACGACGAACGAAACCTTACAGAACGAAACGATGCTCAATAATTCGCAAAACGTCCTTATTACTGGAGGCCAATTCAACGTTAATACGATCTCAACAGCAGAAAAGGGTGCGTAATTATACAAAATCAATTTCTCGACCATTCTCAGGTCGTTCGCTACAGGTTTGAAGCTATTACAGGAGCGTTTTATTTCTGGTGCGCTACACAATTCAGCGGAGCAGGGGGACTCCCCGAAATGCCACGAGAACACGAGGGTGGCGGTCATAGAAGAAATCATGGCCTGGGTCAACAACTCCGATCGACAAACGCGTGTCTTATGGATGAATGGAGCGGCAGGTTCTGGGAAAACTGCGATCGCACATACAATCGCGGAAAAGTGTTACGAAGCAGGAATACTGGCGGCCAGTTTCTTTTGTTCTCGCAGCGTGTCCGGCAGGAACGAGAAGACGTTTCTCATCACGACGATCGTTAGCCAACTTATTGTAGCGATACCACGAATGCGGGAATATGTTGGAAATGTGTTACATATGGACCATTCACTCCTCTCTCGTTCCCTCGAAACCCAACTGGAGGCTTTAATCGTGAGGCCGCTCCAGCTACTCAGATCACAAATCAGAAAGTTGCTCGAGCTAGGCAGACAACAGGCAGTCATCAGCGCAGGCATCAGCGCAAACATCAGCGCAGACATCATCAACGACATTGATTTCCTGCGCTCTCACCCGAAATTCATTATATTGGACGGTTTGGACGAATGCGGGGATTCCACGTCTCATCAGTCTGTCTTACGACTCATTCTAGTTGCCATCAACAAATACAATCTCCCATTTTTCTTCCTCATCGCAAGCCGACCGGAACAGAAAATTCGTGAAGCTTTCAACGAATCTGCCATGGGTCGTCTTACTGTGCGGTTGGCGCTTGACGACAAATATCTCCCGGATGAAGATATTCGAACCTTCTTGGTGTCAAAGTTCCAGGACATCAAGGAGAGACACCCTTCTGGCGCCAGCCTCCCTCTTTGGCCTCCCAAAAACGACATCGAACGACTGGTCCAAAAGTCATCGGGCCAGTTCATTTATGCATCAACTGTCATAAAATTCATCGATTCCCATCGTCATTGGCCTCCAGATAGGTTGGATATTATCTTTGGAATATTGCCACCTGGGAAAACGACACCATTCGCCGAAATAGATGCACTCTACTCCTATATCCTCTCTGCAGCATCAGACAACATAGGGAAAATTCTGGATATATTCACTGTCTTGCTATTCCTCCAGATTTCTCATCATGACTGGACGCCGACTATGCAGTTCCTTGAATCATTTTTATTATACCGGCCAGGGGAAATCTTTATGGTGTTGAGTGATATGCATTCTATCATTTCAGTCCCTTTCCCACATCAACAGTATATGACCCCCCGATTTCTTCATGCATCGCTTGGGGATTTCTTAGTTGACCGTTCTCGCTCTGGAGAGGATTTTTTTCTCAACCCTGGCGTCGCTCACAGGAAAATTGCAACGTGGATAATGAACAAAATACAAACACCTACACGTAAGTCGGACTCGATCACGATTTTCTGTAGTTGTTTTATCCTGACCGATCTCGCAGCATACCTTGGGGAAGAATTTGCAGATCATTGCCTGAAATCAATACCAACCCCAGAGTTTCTATCGCATCTGTGTCATTATGATTTGTCACATTTATTTCGTCCCACTGAACCCTGGGGCGGCGAAATGTTTGTGGAGATTTTTGATGCCGTGCATGCGGACAGTCAAATTCCTACATTCCTCGTCTGGTTGCAACGTCAGGTCAGTCGTGAGAATGTGCTATGCCGATAAAACTCAAATCCATTGCGTTTGGTCTAGCTCTGCCCAGGGCAGAATGAGGTTAATGGACTTCACCTTTACGCACCAGGTGTGGACACATGGATTCATGGATGTTTTGATTTGTTCTCACAAAAGTATGATGACTGGGGAATCTACAATATGATTGTTGCCGCTGCAACTTTGGTCAATTTCCCAGGATTCCAGGATGCACATGAGGTCATCTCCAATGTGTTTAATGTTCGCTCCAAGCCAAACCGATATCATTATGATCCTGAAGAGTGGGAAATATACGTCAAACATCGGCAACTCCTTGCCGAATTTTTGACAGACGAAAGACGTTCTGGACCCTTTTTTGTAGGGACAAGTCATTATCTCCAGCTTGCTAAATACTTTTGGTCCTTCCTCACCGCTCCAACCACCGTTCGGGGGAAAGTTCTCATAAGGGAGTAAGTTTCTGCTCTCTACTTTGCGTTCGCCTGTTAAACTCATGCCTTGTCAGAATGTGGATTGACCGCGATCGCCCTCGCTTGGAAGCGGTAACACTTGCATTGCCGGAAGTCCTGTCCATGTGTGGAACGTCTGTCGAACTCGCAGTCCTGTTGAAGGACACTCAGTTAGCCAATAAACCCTGGATTGAAGAGGAATGGTCAGATGGTGACTGGGAAGCCCTCATATACGACACGAAGCAAACTTGGAAGGCATACCGTAAATCAGTGTTGAAAAGGGGCTCTGAGGGTCAGAATATTAGGAAGCGGCGCAAGCGTGTGTAACTTTCTCTATCCTCATTGTTTAGGATAGAAAGGTCATGAATAAAGCCTAATTGGAATGTATGAACAGCTCGGCAACAGATTCGGTGCAAGTCAAGGTATATCAATCGTATTACATGAAGACGCCGGAGGATGAAGCGACAGCCAGAGCCACCCTCCAAAAAAGCATGATAACACTCAAAAGAAAAGGTGCGCATATACGTTGCCAGTGCCTCCGCCACTAGCCTACTTGACCAACGAAGGCTTGTTCATCTGTATCCACGAATCCAACATCTTCCAAAAATGCGCAACGACGGATTTATCAACGTGGCATCTGTTTGGGTCGATCTGTACGAGTCGATGTTAAAAGGTTGTGCAAGTGCGATATTAAAAGTGATCAGCAGAAGAAATCCGGGGAAATAATTACGGTACTGTACGTACTTTGAGCTCTGTAACATTCCAATCCTTAATTTTCGTATTCGGGGGATCGTTCGACCACGAAACATAAATTCCTTTCACTATCACAGGCCGTGCGTTAGCACTCTCTTACCCCACCATGGTGTAGATTGAAATATACACACCATTATGAAACGACTGCCTCGGCTCATTCCACTTATACGGCCTAAACTGCCACGCCTGCCCCGTCGTCATCACACACACCACCCTCTCCCACGCGTCCGTGCTAAACTTGGACAGCGCCTCGACAGAGTGCAGCACGAAGTAGGTGAGCCGCGTGACTGTTTCCTTCCCGCTGCTGTCGATGGTCGTGCGTTTGCGGTAGATGGCGATGAGGTCGTCGGGTTTGAGGTTGCCTTCTGCGGTGGCGCGGGCGCGAACTTCTTGTGAGGGTTCGAAGCTGCATTTTTGCGGGTGTTGAGTTTGGGTGAGAAAAGAAAGAAAAGAATATGGGAGACGTATGCAGAGTCATCGAGGAAACGTTTGATGTTGTGCATGGTGATGAGGGTGGTGGGCGAGGCTGGGATAATGATGATGAGTTGGTTGTGGCCTAGGTTGGATTTGTTCAGGATCCTTGGAAAAATGAATGGGATGAGATGAGAGGGCTTACGGGCTTTGCGCTTTGGGTCTGTGGCTGGGGTGTGGTAGTCTACCGACAATTTATGAATTGGTTGGACCAAGCAAGGTGTTATATAAGCCGACTTTAGTCAGCCCTTCATATATATATGTAATGTTCACATACTACATACCGTGCGTAGGTCAGAGTATCCGTAGTTCCGCTGAACTTAGACTCGACTTGAGCTTGAAGAGTAAGTATCCTGGATCAATTTGTACTGACCTTGATTGACGCCAAAATATGATCTAATCTCGATAGATAAGATGGGGTACCTGGAAACTGAAATAATTGTTCCTATACCGGGCCCTGAAGTACAACGACGTTGAAAGCTATTGTCGTAACAAGCCCTCGTTCTACGGTATCCTAGCACTGAAATCTTTGGTGTTTGAAATGGCAGGCTGTGGTGAGCACGGTTGTTTGGCAACAAGGCATGAATTGTGTTTTATTTATGGTCTGACAAAAGGAATTGGCGTCGTTGACCACGACCGTAATGCAGGGAACAGGTATCATATTATTGTATAAATGTGAGCAGATTAACTTCCCTTCTACCCCACCAATTGCCTCAGGTAGGCTGTACTCGCACAATGTCCACCATAATTCAATCGATCTCCGCCTCGATTCTACCCCGCCGACTCAGGCGATGGGTTTCTACTCGCTCTCAAAGCCTCATGCCTATATCCCGCCCCTTTGGAAATATTGGAAAAATTGCCTATCTCAACCAACCCACCACAGAAACACGCACTCGGGTTGTAGATGAATTGTTGCCCCGGATACAAGAGCGTGGTTTTAACCCCCGCATTCACTCGGCCCTTAATTTCCACCGCGGTATATCTCGGATACCGAATATCCAAGGGGAAGTGATACGTCCTCCTGTACCACTCATACCACCCACCTTCTGCGCCCCGGTGGAAGACTCAAAAAACACTAAGCCGATTACCAATTCTAGTCGACTTACCACCGAACTTCCAAATAACGCCTCTGAGTTGTCATGTTACAATCCTCACTATCGTTTCATGGATGCTGAATCCAACGCCAATTCCAGGCCTACTACTATCGAACCCAACAATCCCCTTGGATTGTTTTTTGACACTCCACCATCTATAATCCCCAATATCGAATCATTATCCGCCACAGTATCACCTCTCGGATTCCTGACACTACGGAATGAACTTCATACAGAGGAAAATCCTTTCTCCTTTGAACCATTTGGTTCCGACCTCAATTTCTTCAGAGAAAACTCACAGACTACGGAACTAAGCTCCAATTCGAGCCAACCCTTCATTGAACCCAATAACGCCCTTGGTTTACGGCTTTACGGTCCTCAGCGTCATATATTGGATGTACAATCATCCAGTGCCAATTCCGGGTGGCCTACCATTGAACCCGACAACGCTCTTGGATTGTCCCTTGGTCAGCCTAGCAGCGGCATTGAATCGCTCCATACATCCCCCCCTGTACCGCTCGGATTCCGCGACGAAGCTTTCCCGGAGCTACCTTCTTCTGGACAATTGAACGCCAACTTTGACTTTTACGGAGAGGACTTGCAGATTAGCGCCAATCAGACGCAGCCCGAATCTAGTTCTCACATGCCCCAGGATATCCGATTGGGTGATGTTGGGATGCGGGACATTGCGAGACGAAAGCTTATACCCAATCCGACCCCATGGGAGATAGAAGTACCTCCTCCTGGCCCTCTTAGAACCAACTTCAATCCTTTTTGGGATCTATCGAACACCGATTCCGGCTCCGGTTTCTCCTACGAAGCTGTCTCTTACTCGAACTCTTCGAACAAAGATACACTTGGAGAGCAGCCCCCGAAATATCAAGAGCTAAGTGTAACCTTTGGCGGAAAACTTGGCCGCCAAGTGCGCTGGCAGGATATCATGCCATCTGTGGACCATTTTATCGAATGCTGCAGAAGGGATACAACCCACAACCTAGCTGTCGTTTTGGAACCTTCAAGCTCCACTTACGATCAATGGGAGCGCAAACAGACGCTGAAGGAATTATTCGATCGGCTTCAGCTTACGGAGTCGGTCACCACCTACGCCGATGAGCGTCACGTTCGGAATGTCGTTTTCAATCGCATCTCCATCACTGTCCCAGACAAGGCTGAAGAGAAGGATATGACGTTGGTTGCTTTGCCCTGGAATAACTCTTCAGGACGGACAATTCCCGATGCTAACTGGGAGAAAATCGACATTAGATCTGCTTCAAACCTGCGGGAATTTCTGTGGAACGGGCCTTTCCAACAACTTTCTGAGAATTTCTTGTATCCTGCCGATGGTTTGACTCTTCTGAGTATCACTGGTTGCCAGATCTCGGTTAATGACGCTGTCGAACTCCTTCGACCATGCTCTTCTCTTGAAGAAGCCCAGCTCGAGACTGTTCATGACACGAAGGCAGTCGCGTTGTTGACTCCCAAGTCGGGGCCCAAATTTAAATTCATTCTGAAGAAATTATCGGTTACATCTTCTGTCGATTTAACCTCCGTATTGAAGCCTATTAAATGGGCTCCAACATCGGAATTGATCGCCACCTTCTTGAACAATGGTGCCCAAGATGCGAATGCCTTATCGTGTGTTGGACTTATCCCCCAAAATACAGGGTTACGGTTAAAAGGGAATTTTTTGGAACAGACCATGGATAGGATACAAGCGAGGAGACAACAACTCGTGGTTTAATAGTAAAACTTAAATATACATAAAAATTAATAAAGTACATGCGTGTTCAAAAAGTGATTGTCGATGCAACCGAAGGTCCTTTTTGGGGTCACCATTGCCCACCGCAGCAATCCAGGTGAGGTCTCATCGACATACCAGCGCGACGATATCATCGTTGACAGCAGTCCATCAGTTGTGTCACAACGGTCCAGAAGCAGTTTCTCAAGTCGAGGCAGTAACTGATGAGAACCATCTTCGGATTTTTTCATTAATAGGTGAACGATCTTGTCGGAAACGATCTCCGTGGACACCCATAGACATGTTAGAGAGCGAAGTGTGGGGGATTGAAGGTGGAGTTCCAGATCGACGTCAGAAAGGTATGGATTAGTTAATTCGAGAGTGTGTAGGTGGCAAGTAGACCTTTGCAGAAATCGAATCAGTTCCGATAGGTTCCGATTGGGTTGGTCGTCGGTTATGCTGTTATGATTGAGACCGAGAATCTGAAGGGAAGGACACATAAGGCTCGAGAAAAGGGGACATGTCCTAGTTGACCACGAGTAAACTTCTAGGACACGAAGTTGTTGTAGAAAAAGTGGAGGGCCGCGTGGGTCCGGTGCTATTTTTGAAGGAAGGGTGATAGTTGAGAGGGAGAGCTCCTCAATAAGGGGGACTGCAGCGAGGAAGGTGAGGGCGTCGTCGATGGACAATTGAAAGTAGGTTTCAACATGAGTTAATTGATGGAAGGGTGCATGCTTTGGGAACTTGTCAACTCCGGTGCTGGCCCAGTTTACTCGATGTAGGTTCGGAGATGTATGGATAAACTTCCAGATCGCGTCGATGTATGGACCAAAATGTTGCTTATAAGGGTGCCGCGAGGACGAGTTAAACACAAGGGTACACGATTCGAGGAGGACGGGTGTTTTTGGAATATGCACGATTGGCAAAAAGGTGTCTAAGAGCTGGAGAGGCATAAGAAAATCGATTATCCTCCAATATTCCAGATGAGATATAAAATATGTGAGAATCTTGGAAGCCGCCTTCAAGTCACAGACTCCGTCTAGCCTATTGTAATCGAATGTCAAACAAAGAGATTTATTGCCCGACCTCTCGAGCCAGAGGCCGACGAGACGAACTTGGGAGCGTTTGGGATTGTAGATATAGATATTTGACCATAATATCGGTAGATCGATGGCCACTGTGCGCCAGCGCGAACATATCTGTCCCAATATGGTCGGATCCGAGCGACAGGATTTGGAAATCCGAGGTCTAGGCGGATCTTCGTCATGAGGGTGCGAGTCGTCCTCGATGAATTTTTCGAAGATTTCGCAAATTATTTCGACAGGGAGCTCGGTGACATCAAAACCTCGCTTTGGGGTTGGCAGCCTGTAACGATTGATGGTGTTTGGCTTTGGACGACAATGGTTGACATTGGAAGTTTGAGCGGCCGAACCATTTGAGAGACCAGTTGGAGAAGCCTTTGTAGCGAGGGAGTACAAACGCGGGGCAATCATGTTTACCCCATCAAAGACGATAGCTTGCGAAGGATATCCTTGGAATGGAGGTAATAGACGAGGTATGGGCAGGAGATCCGCAATCCCAGTTCGTAGGAGTCTGTCTGCAGTAACCTGGTCAAGACAATTCGAAAAATTCGAGAAATAACGCACTAGATGATGAATACGATGGCAGCGGCGGCTTAACAATCGTTTCCATTGATACCTAAGCCTAGACGTGGACGACCTGAGCTGACGAGTAAGCGGCGAAAAACCTTAATACGTGAACTGACACACC
>Ga0307517_10014232_pt1 | contig 10712 bp, 8 predicted proteins | sample 23_EM_MG_FD_194515 | JGI IMG/M metagenome (GOLD analysis project Ga0307517, IMG submission 194515) | Populus trichocarpa ectomycorrhiza microbial communities from riparian zone in the Pacific Northwest, United States - 23_EM | ecosystem: Host-associated > Plants > Roots > Unclassified | place...
TTCCCCTTACGTGTGTCCCATAATAATTTCGCGGGCCAACGGACTGAGAAACTCCACCTCATATCCAGAACAGTCATGACAGAATACGATTTCTCTCCGGAAGGCTTCGAGCGCTATCGGTCAACCCAGGATCGAATCGCGCAGTGGGTTGGGTCATCTGAACAATACCCCAGCATGGATCCATCTATGTTCGATGATGGGAGAGGCTATAGAAACGAGCATCAGTGGGGGCCCGATGGCCATGCGAGTGCTCGCAGTCGTCGTCATCGTCGTCGAGCTCATCACGACCTTCACCAGCAGCCAGAGTATGATCAAAACATCTCGGGCTCAGGAATGCTTCAACCAAATCTCAGCGAACGTACCTTCTCACCGGCTGGTGGCCATAGAGTTCCAATGGGGGCGCCTCAACTCTTTGATCTAGGTGGAGGGCAACCTTACGCGGGCCTATCGCCAGGTGATCTTCCACCACCGCTTGGCAGCCGAAACGGCTCTGCAAATATGCCAATAAACGAACTCCCTCCCTTGCAAGAGCATTATTCCGCTCCAACACCACGGGGTCATAGTATGGACCATATGCAAAATATCTCAGCAAATTATGGCGCGCCATATCATCCATCCTATTTGTCTTCACGCCCGACGATCCAACGATCCCCTCTCCCCATTTCCGTCCCTGTCAGCGCAACTGAATCCCTTTTTCGCTCCGAATCTGACGAATGGAGTCGTTCATATTCCTCTGATTCATATTCTTCGAGGTCTTCCCGATCGTTTGGGTCGCGCCCATATCGGACCGTGCATGCGTCTTCACATACCCCAACCGTAATTCAACCCTCCAGGCATCACCCGATTGTCGTCCCAATAAATGGAGGTGTGGGTGGATATGTCGTCGTTCCAGCGATCGGTCAGAATCTCCAGGTCGTTGTAAGTTCCAATTTATTCACGACTTTCCTATCTAATTTTGAGTACTCGTTAGGAGCCGAGTGGGAAATACAAGTACAAGTATGATCGATCGTTAATTGGGCGCTTACTTTCTCCGTCCAAGTGGGGAATTCGATCGAAGTCAAAGCGACAAGTCATCCGGCTTTAGATATACATTAGGCTGTGCCTTATAGATATTATATATGTTCCGGAATACATTGCTTCAAGTTGTATAGCTGTAGAAGGTAATAGCGCAAATAGTTTTATTTACTGGAGAACCTGAGACATCTTCCATTGATAGATTCCGTAGCTCTCGTCGACCTCATCTATCTATTTGTTACCTCTACTTATCACCACCTATTGCTACCCCGTTTCAGCCAAGGCAAGCCTTGTCAATGAGGCTGCGCGTATTGAGTTATTACTCATGGCTGCCAGTCATTCTTCTTGACGTCACTCAGCACTCGCCGGATATGGAAGAACAGGAAAATTATGGTACCCGCATTGAAAAACCAGACGCTGCATGTTATGGAACTCGTGAGTTTTTGTCGGTAACCCAAGAAGGTTCGTCATGACATATGGATGGTCCTGTGCAGAAGAACAGCTCGGTGGCGGTCAAACACCTATCCAACACCAAGCCGGGCCCGCTGTATACGCTGTCTACCCTGCGCCCGCTGTCTACGGTCCCGGGCCCCAGCTACTATATGAGCCACAGCCTCCCGTGGTAATAGTACAAGAGCGCGACTATATTGAGGACGATTCATGTCTACCTTGTTGTGCCTGGTGAGTATTTGAACTTTACTGCAGAAACAAATACTTAATACATTACGGGGATCATAGTCTTGTGGGATGCTGGACGGCGCTCCTCTTGTCCCCTTGGTGCTTGTTTATTTGATATGTGGGATAGTTCTATCCTAGGCTTTCAAGTTGGCAACTTCAAAGTTCTTCGTCAAGAAGTTGCGTTCTGCGGTGTTATCGCAGCTTTTGACCTAAACCGTCCAGTTAGGATGTTTCACAAAAAGCGTATTCACTTTACTCGAGTGTAATTGTTGATGTGTAAGTTGTTCCGGCAGATCCCACGCATGGAACTTCAGAGCGTTATCATGGGAATGAAGTCGGACTTGAAGGCACCAGCCTCGGAGATAACATCAACTTGTTATACTCGTAGCCGCACATCTCTTTCGTAAAGCCGCCTTACCCTCATTGACCGATCCTGTCAGAATTCTACGCGAAATGTCAACGAGAAGTTAAGAAGCGACGTCCACTGGGATCTACGTCATGAGAGCGGTGTGGGGTATTGGGGCGGGGTCTATTTTTGGTTCCATGGACGATTAACTGGACACAGATAACGAGTGAAGTGCGAAAATCTGCGCTATGAACAGAGAAAGGATTGGGCATTGCATGTGCGCCTAACAGTACAAGGGTATGTAGGAAACAAGACTAACCAATAAATAGATTCTGAAATTGCTTCCTGATATTCACGGGGTGCTAGGTCGACGTACAACACCGCCCTGGTTATTCTGCCAGTAGGATGGTGGCGGCTGATCGAAGGCGTCGCTCTCGACACCGGAGGAAACATCCGACATGGGTGGCCGAACCGCTGCAAAAGGTTCAACACGAGTAGTGTGTGGTGCATACATCGAGGAAGCACCATCATTCGTCGCGGGGATTGCAGTTGCAATGGGTGGGAATTGTGCGTTTGAACCAGTCACCCCTAGAGCGGTTGTAGAAGAAGTCAGCTGGGTTGGAAGCGATTCCCGCTCGGTGGTGTCTGTGAAGGCGTTGTTGTTGTTGTTACTGGATGAGGGAACGGATTCAGGATGGAAATTCCGGTAGCCTGACTTCTCCGTTATTACAGGATTGGTCGCATTTGACGTTCGGGGCTGAGGATTGACGGAACTACCCGCCTCCGAGGAGACAGACACTGGATCTGCCGTTGAATGAGAAGGTAGGGAGACTGACTCGTCTAAAGGGAAAGGTGTTGGGACAAGTCCTGAACGATTGGGGAAGACTGCGGGGCAATGTCGGTCAACAGTACTGAGAGAGAGGAGAGTTGCCTACCAGTTCTGCCTCTTGTGGGGGTCTTTTCGTGGTTGCTGGAGTCTTCGCCATGCCTTTTCCGCCGCCGCCAAAGAAGATAGACAAGAATCACGATGATTAATGCAAGTACACCGATCACCGCGCCTGTTATTGCCCCGACTGGCGACTTCGACCCTCCCGACGATGTTACTCCTCCAGTGCTTCCGGCGGCCGATGAAGAGGGTACTGATGTAGGCGTCACACTTACACCGGAAGGCGTGAATAGCGGAGTGGTATCGGAACTCTCGAATTCGAAGCGGTCCAACAGGAATTCAGTGTTGCCATTTGCGTCGGAACCTCGATTTGTCACGACGATTGTATGGTATGTTTCCCGAAGAAGCGGCGAAGCGTAATATTGCTCATCGTAGACTGCAGAGCCATTGGAATTGCGAGAGGTAACATTAGGAGTGCCGCCATCGATTGAAAAATCCACCGAATTACTACCAACTCCAGCGGGAATGGTCCCCCAAACCCAGACTTGATATCCTTTGAAATGACGATTGGTCGTGGTTGAGAGTCAAGAAAAATATTCTATTACTCACCTCGAAATCTGAACGTTGCAGATGACCCGGGCGTAAGGGTGGAATGAACTGATGACTCCCATTGTCTTGTTGAGCCGATAAGCTGTTCCCAAGTGCCTTCATATGTTATAAGCGTGGTGTTCGTGTCATCAATCGAAGGTTGGATTGGCATCGTTGAATAAGGTTATTTCCCGGTACGGGAGATAGAGAGGACTTGGAGGAGGGCGGCTCGCTGGAAAGGTCCACGCTTGGGGGGATTGATGATGGGAGCGGAGACCCTTGAGCGCTTGAGCCGGCATATCAAACCTCTTCTACGGCTATTTTTTCCGATCGGTGGATCAGAAGTTTCAGGTACGAAAGCGATCACCTGGAGACCTGAAGATTTTTTTTGTGTACAATTTCAATTCGGCCTTTCAGGGAAACAACGGAATTGGTGATGCCGGTGACGTTGATACAAAGGGCGCCCAGCGGCGCAGTTGCAGCAAGCAAAGTGAATTCTTGTTCCAAAGATGCATACTTGCTATGTAATACACCATTTTTCTCTCTGGATATTCCGTCGCTAAGTTCGAGGTCGAGGAAGGCGAGGGCTCAGTTCATTGGCCGGACTGATGCGGCCATGTGATAAAATGGGGATTCATACGGGCTGTCACGGTCATGCACCATAAGGCACGTCCGACTGGTTTGGTCAGGACCATGACCTACTCTCGCTTTGGCGGCGCGTCCTGTGCTTGAAACGATCCTGGCTTGGGCACGTTTCGCAGCCAGGTGAGGCAATATCGCCTGTTGTCGGCCTCTGACCCTGGCATATAGGGTGTATCCCATTGTCCATCGTCATCAACGAAATGCGCATCTAGTTCTTCATCCTTTCTCTTTCTCGCATCCTCATCCTCATCTCCGCGATAAAGCCTCAACCCCACGCGAGAAGATTTTTGCTGCTTCCGATTCTTTGGCAACGCGAATGGGCGATCTCTGTTGTCGTGAGGTTCCTTTGCCTGAACTACTTGAGAAGGCATCCAATGAGATTGGACTAGACTTGGGAAAGGTGGATACGCGGTACTCGGAGGGGGTGCTGGCTCTCTGGAGTATTTCTTGGAGGACGCATCAAAAGGGCGGGGTCCTATTGGAACTTTCGACAAGCACTGGGTATTCCCTTTCGGAGTGGTTAATGGAAATTGGGGACTACCTGCTGTTGAATTAGCAATATTCATGGGCTGAGAGTCGCCTATGTCAGCCTTCGAATCTGTGGTGGTTTCGATTTGCTTGGTAGCAGCAGCGGCCCGTTCTTTCATTTCTGCTTGTGCTGCAGCTCTTGCTGATGGCAATGGATAGGGAGCCTTGGATGACGACGAAGGCATTGAGTATTTGAAGCAGAGAAAGTTCAAAGAGCTACCTGGGCGTTTGCTTGAATATTATCAGAAGACCTGACTAGGTGGCGGACTGGAGGCTATTTGAACATTTTCTCCCGGATTTGTGGGCACATCTTCCCAGTTATCCTCGCGTTCATTATTTCTTGCTGAGTTCCAGACGTTGAAGTGGATGAGAGAACGATCCCGAATTTGGCAAAATTTCGAAGCCCACGTAGGCCTCGTTGTCCACTGGATTTACGCCTCGTGTTTAATCACATTCAATTGTCATTGGACGCTTCGGCCTCAGTAAGAATTTCAAATCCGGCCTTTTCGCCTTATCTGCACTATCTTGGGTCGAACCAGCCTGGTTTGATGAGTCCTTGTGTGGACATTCTGGCGTCGGATTTTCCTTCATATTGGGTTTGGCGTTGTGGGTCAGGGTCGCACATTTCAGTGGGGACCTTTGGGCTTCAAGCTTCATTCATTCCACGTACATGTCCTCGGCGATAATACATTGACCAGTGGTATCAGGCTGTGGGCGACTTCCGGCATAGTTTCAGGCCGGCACCCACAATGCGATCTCGTGGTATTATGGAACTCGGCTCCTACCGGGCCAATATCATCGTATATCCTATGCAAAACATCCGTTGTGGGTTTATGCCCGCAACAGTAGAATCTTTAGGGGTTTATAATAAGTGCAGTTTCTTCGTTCAATTGCCCGGCAGGCTGTGCTTTGTTAGTCACAAGGTGTTGTAAACACCAATGATCTACAAGCAGCCTAGTCGTTTATAAACCTGGAGCAAAGCTAATTACACCTCTGGAGGAATGCGCAGTGAATTTATCGTGAAATCTCAGGCTTCCATACATCAGCCTCCTCGTTTGCGTGGCTCCACACTAACCTCGAGGCAACCTGATGACGATTCATGACAGGGAGAATGATCTTAATTTACCGAGATTTAGGACGAACGTGGGTATGAAATGGGTGGTCGCCATTGGGCGCTGCTGTATTATGTAGAGCAGAGCTTTGTGAGGGTTCGCTTTCGCGGGTTGAAAGTGGCGGCGTGCGCACGTCATGTGCCGCGGTATGTCATACCGCGGAGCTTGAAATGATCGATCAATTCTCAATAGTCCTCGAGCTCCAACTTGCTCCAACCAAGGCTCCAACTTGCCGACATGCTTTCCTGTAAAGCTGTGCTCATCTATAGAACCACGGAGAAATTTGCGTCATCGTTGGTGCATGATATAGCCCGGGAAGAACCAGTGTGGGCCAACGAAGTTCCCAATTCTAACGACGTCACCTTGCTCTCATCCTTTCGTCCAGGTCATTCAAACTAAAACCCTGTTTTCTGCACTAATATCGCCTTGAAATTCTGGTTTTCATCTCAAAGTTGCACTGAGATCCAATTTTGACGCAGCTCAGTACCTTCGTTCCTAGGAGAAATCACACAATCTCCGTGCTTTGTTTGCGTTGGACCCAGGTGTATACAGGTCCGTTGTGCGATACCAGTAAATTGTTGGGTTTATTCATAGGTTCTCCATATCAGTGCTTACGTCTCACAAGTCAGGCCACTCGCCACTTCACGTCTCCCAAAAAATAGAATATGAACTACGCCCCCACATATCCCGCCCCAACCATCGTGACCCAACCAGAAGGATATTACGATGCCTCCACCGGTGCTTATCGGAGGCACAAGACTCACCACGATAATCGGCATAGGCGTATGTCCACCGTGCCCACGGCGATGGTTGGGTCTCCTCAATTCTTCCAACACCAGCAGCCACTTTCGCAAAATGATCCTAGTCCTATTATTCCCATCGAGGAGCCCGCTGGTCGCCGATCACGCTCTCGAACTCCCCGCCGACACCGCCGCTCAAGTGAACCTCATCGTCATGACCGCTCTAGCTCCAGGGACGAATCACCCGCCCGCCTACCTCGGGGATATAGACCTGCCTCTCCTGATCGCTATTTCCATGACGGAACTAGATCCCGAGGATTCAGCCCCGCGCTTTCGCCAACTCAAAACATACCTATGAGCAACAGTTCTCCAGGTGGGTACTCAAATCCGCGCGCCCAATCCTCGACGATGGCAGGGAACCTCTATAGTACTACTCCACCCCAAAATGCGACCTTGCCTAAGCACAGTCACCATTCAAATCGTCATCGGTCATCCTCGCAGTCTCACTCAGATCAATACTCCTCGTCAAGGCCACCATATTTTCACCGTCGCTCAAGATCTTACGACAATGCGCTGTCGCGATCACCGCGGAATGCGCAACCCCTGCCGCAGCAGGGTTATGGCGGCTACTCTGTGTCTCCGCACCAACCTCTTCAAACACAGAATGCTGCCTACCCGACCTCGGGATATCCTGCGATGGACATGGGCTCTGGCGTCGGGGCAGTCCAACCGTCATACCCCTCATCCAACATGATGCACCCCCCTGCACACACAACTGCTATTGTGCCATTGAATAACGGGAAAAGCGGGTGGGTCGTCGTACCTCCTCAAGGTCAGAGTGTAAGCGTCGCGAGTTCCCAGCACGCAAGGACTTCCGGACATAAACACCGCGATCGTCACTCTCCGTCTATAGGATCATTTTTCTCTCGATTTCTCAACTTCGGAAAGAGCCCTAAACAAGGCAAGTTTGTCGTGCCACAGCAACCGATAATGGCGCAGCCTGTACAGTATACGAATCCACGTCATCACAGGAACAGGCCACGTAGAGATAGTTATTAGGTTTTCCATTGTTGTGTCTTAAGGTTCCGTCCGTTCCATTTCCCCTTTCTAATGCAAGTCATAAACGTTCCTACTTCACTACTTGTACTTCCTATACATATTCACCTTTCCCTTGTGGTATCACTTTGCAGACGGTTTGATTCGCCTCCGAAGACCAAGAAGTCAGCCTATGCGACATGAAAAGCGTCGGCGTTGTGCAGTGCAATTGACTAGGCTACCGCGATCTAATGGCTTACCTTACTTTTCGTGTCATGGCTTAAATTTCCTTATTGAATGTCTCTCTCTTCCCTTTTGCTTCCCTTTCCCACCAGTACTTTATATTCAATATCCCCACGCCAATAAAATTGGTGGAAGGAGAACGCATGTCGATGGCGATCATGGGATCGATTCACTAAACCGTTGTCGGACGGCGAATTTTGTCATTATTTCATCCGATTCAAGACAAAGATCCATATGTTGACCGTGAGCCTTCCAGACATTATATTTCTGACATTTTCAATTCACTTCCATAGGTTCTTCCTTCATTTACGATCTCGCTGCACAATACGGGTTTTTTATTGCGCGTATATATTATCTGCTACTAAACATCTGATAAGCCAGTTAGCTATACAATGTGATGGTTTGACAGTGATATACGAGAGGGCCAGGGCAACGTAAGCTGAGGTAAGCTGAAAGGCAAAAGGAAAGATGTATACATTGAGACAATGAAACAAATAGAAACCACGTATCAAACCAAAGGAGGCGAATACCGCCATTAAAACAACGGCTGTGGCCATACCAATTAGGTGGTTGGTAGCCAGGTTGATTTTCAGGGGTAGTGTGGTTGCGTAAATGAGGGGCGAGGGGCGCGAGAAGCGGGATTATTATCGCTATATGAGATTTTTAAGGGAGAGTGACAAGCCAACATTTTGAGAGGAGTTAGGAGGGGTTTCGGTCAAACAATGGTGTGGTGATTCGGGTTCAAAGGATCCGAAAGTTACCATATAAAGCAGTTTTTGACCGGTTCGGAACTCCCGTTGTTAGGGTTTATGAAGCTCTAATGCAACTCTAATGATCTAATATTTGGAACCAAGGTTTCTAGAGATACTACTTGGCACTTCCCAGGATTTTGACACCTCCTCGACCTGAAAAGCCCCATCCGATCTGGTTTGCATGATGTAACTGGATGCCAATCTCGTCTGCCATCGCCCATACTTGGCCAGGGTTCTTCTGGAATTGTCGCCCAACAAATATGACATCCGCCCGATTTGACTCGAGTATGTCGCGCGCAACCTTACCACTCGCCAGACCCCCTACGGCTCCAACTAGAAGCCTCCCGCTCGCGGCCTCCTTCGCGGCGGTGGCGAAGGGGACTTGGTATTCTGGGCCGAATCGGATTTTCTGGCGCACGTCGTTACCACCTGCAGAGACGTCCAGGAGATCGACGCCGTGCTCGGCGAGAATCGGGGCTATCCTTGCGGTGTCTTCAACCCCCCAGGAGGGTTCGTCAGCGGCAGAATCTTCCAGCCATTCTGTGCCAGATATTCTGTGATATGCAGGTAAGGAACATAAACAGGGGAGAGCTGAGAGCTTTCTTACCTGACGAAGAGGGGGGTGTCCTTTGGGATAGCAGCTCTAATTGCGTCTACGACTTCCACCGTCAACCGGATGCGGTTTTCGAAGCTTCCTCCGTATTTATCTGTGCGTTTGTTGCTCGTCGGGCTGAGGAATGACGACAAGAGATATCCATGGGCACTATGAACCTCGATGACGTCAAACCCAACAGCCACCGCGCGTTTTGCGGCTTCCGCGAACGCTTTCACAATATTCTCGATGCCCTCCAGCGTTAACTCTTTGGGCTGTGGGTCCGTAGGGATGAACGGCAAGGCCGAGGGACCCCAAACATTGTCTGGCCATCCCCCGGCCTCCTTGGGGGCGATGGGAGGGCCGTCTAGCCATGGGGCAATCGTAGAGCCTTTGCGGCCGGAATGTGCTAGCTGGATGGCGATTTTCTGACCTTGGGAATGGGAGAATTTGACAATCTTGGATAGTGCTTCGGCGTGAGCGTCAGACCAGATGCCGACGCACCCGGGGGAGATTCAGCCTTCGGGTACGACTCCAGTAGCTTCGACAAAGGTTAATCCAGGTCCACGAGTCAAAATTCCTCCAACTAAATGTTTTTGTTAGTTTTTGCACAAGAAACCTCAGTGAATAGAAGCGTACGATGGGCCATGTGCCACGGGGAAACGATTCCATCGTCGGCAGAGTATTGGCATAGAGGCGAAAGCTGCAGAAGCAATGAGTTAATATTCTCTTGGTGTCAAGGGGGACTCAACGAATATTCTATTCTGAAATTCGACTCCCCGAATTTTTAAAGGCTGAAAAAGCTTGGGAATGGGCTTCCCATTGGGTTGTGGGACGACCGCAGTTCCAGCAGGTGGTCCTTGCTCTGGCATAAGATATGAGATTCCAAGGGAAGGGACGCTGAGACTCATTTGAGTTTACTATTGGGGGAAGTTGGTAGAAAGGAAAGGCTGGGACGAGAGATAAATAGGAAGGGAGATTTCGCCATCCGGGTTGTTTCTTACGAGCTCGGAGTCGGGGTTCGCATGGATGCAACAAATCCTGACAAAGCCCTTGCAATATAGGAATTTCTGACCAAGGCCGATCGGATATACATAACTTTGCTGCTCACCAAGAGGGATCGTGGAAGAATTGCGGCCTGGTGGAGGTTGCTTAATTTGTATTCGATCCTCCAAGTTGTTTTCCGACCGTACATATGATATTACCACAGATGCATATAGTGACCATCCATTGAACTCTCTCAATACTGTTATCCGCATACTTCAATCATCCCACTTGGTCGGGTAAGTAAATCGGCTCGCAGCAACAAAGGTTGTGCCGTACCAAAATGCCCATAGTCTCTGCATCCTGTTCCTCAAGCATGAGTCATCATCTACTTTCCCGGAACAATAATAGATGAGAACCGTTGTGTAGTAAGCCCATGCAAACCTTACTAAATTCCTTGCTTACTACACTTCCTAGTCCTTTTTTTACCGCGCCCCTCAAACCGCGTCAGAAAATTATTATGTAATCTTCGGAGTTCCAATTATCGTCGCGTCCAATCGACGCGATGAAGT
>Ga0307517_10014233_pt1 | contig 10712 bp, 7 predicted proteins | sample 23_EM_MG_FD_194515 | JGI IMG/M metagenome (GOLD analysis project Ga0307517, IMG submission 194515) | Populus trichocarpa ectomycorrhiza microbial communities from riparian zone in the Pacific Northwest, United States - 23_EM | ecosystem: Host-associated > Plants > Roots > Unclassified | place...
AGGCGTGGGCGGTGACGGCGGTGACGCGGCCCATGGCGTCGAGTGTGTGCCGCTGGGGGCCGTGTACCGGGTCGTCGATGCCGGTGAGGTGGCCGTCGGGGCGGTAGGTGTACGTACGGTGCTGGCCGCCGGTGAGGCTTTGGGCGGTGAGGCGGCCGAGGGCGTCCCAGGTCTGGGTGATCTCGCAGGCGCCGAAGGAGCGGGCGGTCTCGCGGCCCGCCGCGTCACGGGTGAAGCGGAAGGCGCGCCCGGCGCTGGTGAGCTGCTCGATCTGGCCGGCGGCGTCGTACTCCCAGGTGGTGACGGCTCCGGAGGGGGTGGTGCGGCTGGTGCGACGGCCGAGGATGTCATGGGTGAAGCGCAGGACGCGGCCGTTGTGGGTCTCGGTCAGCAGCTGCCCGGTTGCCGGGTCGCGGGTGTACTCCAGGACGGTGTCGGGGTCGGCGGCCCGGACGAGGCGGCCGCCGTCGTCGTGGGCGTAGGTGGTGATCCGCCCGGCGGCGTCCCGCTCGGTGACGTTGCCGAGCGTGTCGTAAGTCAGGCGGATGACCTGGCCGAGGGCGTCGGTGCGGGTGGTGAGCTGCCCGGCGGCGTCGTGGGTGTAGGTGAGGGTGCGGCCGTCGAAATCGGTCTCGGTGGTGAGGCGGCCGAGCGGGTCGTACGCGTAGTCCCAGGTGAGGCCGGACGGGTCGGTGACGCGGGTGAGGCGGAGCTGGGAGTCGTGCTCGAACTCGTGGCGTACGCCGTCGGGGCCGGTGCGGGCGCGCAGGGTGTCGAAGTGGCCGTACTCGAAGGCGGTGACGCCGCCCATGGCGTCGGTGTGGCTGACGCAGTTGCCCTCGCCGTCGAAGGTCCAGGAGCGGCGGGCGCCGTCGGGGTCGATGCGGCGGGTGACGTTGCCCTCGGCATCCCGTACGACGTGGGTGGTCGCGCCGAGCGGGTCGGTGACGGCGATGACCTGGCCGAGTTCGTCGCGCTCGATGACGGTGACGGCGCCGAGGGGGTCGGTGAGGGCGACCGGCAGGCCCGCGTCGTCGCAGCGGATGCCGGAGGTCAGGCCGAGCGGGTCGGTGACGGAGACGGGACGGCCGCGGTCGTCGTAGGCGTAGCGGGTGACGGCCCCGCCGGGGGCGGTGAGGGTGAGGCGGTTGCCCCGGGCGTCGAATTCCTGCTGCCAGAGGGTGCCGTCGGGGTCGGTGATGGCGACGGGCAGGCCGAGGTCGTTGTACTCGGCGGTGGAGCGCAGGCCGTCGGGGCGGGTGACGGCGGTGACGCGGCCCGCGTCGTCGTACGCGAAGGAGGTGGTGCGGCCCAGCGGGTCGATGACGGCGGTGAGGCGGTCGTGCTCGTCGTGCGGGGTGCGGGTGGTGTGGCCGAGCGGGTCGGTCTCGGCGACGACCCGCAGGCGCTCGCTGATCAGGTAGCGGGTGGTGTGGCCGTCGCCGGTGGTGGCGGTGGTGACGCGCAGGCCGGTGGCGGGGTCGGTGCCGTCGTAGGTGAAGCGCAGGGTGATGTGGCCGGCCTCGCCGCCTTCGGCGACGCAGCGGTCGAGGTGGTCGTACTGGTAGTCGTAGCGGCGGTCGTTGCTGTCGGTCCAGGAGGTGACGCGGGCCCGCTCGTCGTAGGTGAGGCTCAGCCGGACGCCCGCCGGGCCGGTGACGGAGGTGAGGTGGCCGTCGGTGTAGGCGTAGCGCCGGATCTCCTGGCCGCCGAGGTTGAGGGCGGTGATCCGTCCGTCGTCAGTCGTGAGCGTGAGGTGGTGGCCGGCGTGGTGGCGGATGTCGGTGGGGGCGCCGGTCCGCGGGTCGTGGTCGAAGGTGATCCAGTTGCCGTTGCGGTCGGATATCTCGTGCAGCAGCGCGAGTTGTTCCGGGTCGTGGGCGGCGGCGGTGAAGTGCCGGGTGTGGCCGGTGTCGGGGTCGTGGACGGCCCAGTCGCCGTCGGCGGTACGCGTGAGGGGCCAGCGCGGGCCGCTGTCGGGCAGTACGGGCCCGTCGCCGGGTTCCGGGGCCGCGTAGGAGAGCAGCAGGCCGCCCTCGGTGACCAGGACGACGCCCCGGTCGTCCAGTTCCAGGCGCTGGTCGGCGGTGGAGGACCAGGAGGGCCCGAACCAGCGGCCCACGCGGTAGCCGGACTCGACGCGGCGGTTGAAGGCCAGGGGCAGGGCGCCGGGCAGGACGAGGTCGGTCTGCGGGAGGAACATCCGGCCGCTGGCCATGTCGACGGGGTCGCTGCCGCCGGAGTTGACGGAGTTGGGCGAGCGGGTGCTGTTGCTCGGGTGCAGGTCGTCGACCTGGGTGCGGGCGCGCTGCCCGCCGCCGCCCTTGCCGCCGCTGTTGCCGCCGTGCCCGCCGCCGCCTCCGGCGTGCGGGTCGCGGGGCATGTCGTTCTTGCCGCCGCCCTTGAGGATCTTGTCCAGCTCGGAGGCGTGTTTCGCGTCGGTCTCGGCGTGGTTGGCGGCGACCTTCTTCAGCCGGGTCCCGGTGCCGTGGTAGAGGTCCTTGACGGCCTTGCCGGCGTCCTGGCCGATGGTCTTGCCGAGCTTCTTGGCGCCGTCGTCCAGCGCCTGGGTGATCTTGTTCGTCATGCGAAGGACACTCCGGACACCCGTGCCGTGAACTCGTCCGCGTGCGCGGCCACCTTCTCCGCCTGCTGGTGCATCAGCTCGGCCCGCGCCTGCAACTCCTCCGGATGGACGGAGAATCCGCTGCCCACCCCGCTGTCGCCGCCGCCCGATCCCCCGGCTACGACTGCCCCGAACATCAGCCCGGTCACAGCCTTGCCGACGACATCGACCAGCGGGTTGATGGCGGCCTCGATCACCGCGCCGATGATGTGCTGCTCAAGCTGCTGTTCGAGGTAGTCGATGCACTTCTTCGCCGCCGCGATGATCAGCGCCTCGGCCGCCTCCGCCAGCCCGAAGGTCAGTACGGCGGCGGCCTGGTCCGCGACGAACGACACGGCCAGCCCGATGAGTTCGGCGATCGCCACGCCCTTCATGGTCACGATCACATCCGCCGCCACGTCCAGCGCGGTCGCCACCGTGTGGCAGGCGGTGACCATCTCGGACATGTGGCCGGTCGACAGCCGGTCCCACTTCTCCATCAGCGTGTCGTACGAGGCGCCCTGGTACACGTCGGCCATCTGCTTGACGTGGGCGGTGGAGTCCTGGTGGGTCTCGTCCAGTTTGGTCGCGAAATCCCTTACGTGGCCGCCGAATTCGCGGACCTTGTCCTCGTTCACGTCGGGCCAGTTGATGCCGATGAACTGGAGCAGGGACACCACTTCTTCTGGCAGTTCGATCGCCATGACACCTAACCCCGTACTGAACAACAGCTCATATCGAATTCACAGAAGCATGCCTTCCGCCGGGTAATGGAATGGTCAATGAATGCTCTGGATACCCTCAGGAGGACGGGAGTTGACTTTCGGCGGCCTGCTTCAGCGCCGCCTCCAGGATCTCCGCGCCCTCCTCCGCCTCCGACACCGTCAGGGTCAGCGGGGGCGCGATGCGCAGGGCGTCTCCCGCCCGGCCGCCCTTGCCGATGAGAAGGCCGCCTTCGCGGGCGGCTTCGAGGACGAGGCCGGCGGTGGCTGCGTCGGTGAGCTCGATGCCGAGCATGAGGCCCCGGCCGCGTACCTCGCGGACGGCGGGGTTGCCGGCGGCGATGGCTTCGAGGCGGGACCTCAGGAGGCCGCCGACGCGGCGGGCGTTGCCCTGGAGGTCGTGGTCGACGAGGTACTGGAGGTTGGCCAGGGCGCCGGCCGTGGTGATGGGGCTGCCGCCGAAGGTGGAGATGGAGTTGGCGGCAAGGCAGTTCATGACCTCGGCGCGGGCGACGACCCCGCCCATGGAGAGCCCGTTTCCGATGCCCTTGGCGAAGGTGAGGATGTCGGGCGGTCCGGACGCGGCGTGCGCCTGCCAGCCCCAGAAGTGCTCGCCGGTGCGGCCCCAGCCCGTCTGGACCTCGTCGGTGATCCAGAGGATCCCGTGTCTGTCCAGCACCTCCTTGAAGGCGGCCAGCAGCCCGTCCGGGCCCGAGGTGAAGCCGCCGACGCCCTGGACGGGCTCGGCGATCAGCGCGGCGACCTGGCCATTGGCCTGGCCGAGGATGTCTTCGAGGTCGGCGACACAGGCGGCGGTGAACTCGGCGTCGGACAGGTGGGCGTAGGGGCCGCGCGTACGGACGCCGCCGTGGACGTAGAGGGTCTGCAGCGGCGAGAGGCTGGTCGGGGACCAGGCGGTGTTGCCGGTGATGCCGATCGTGGTGAAGGAGCGGCCGTGGTAGCTGTTGCGCAGCGCGAGGATCTGGTTCGAGCGGCGGTATGTCGTGGCCAGCAGGAGCGCGGTGTCGTTCGCCTCGGTGCCCGAGGTGGTGAAGAAGACCCGGGCGTCGGGGATTCCGGACAGACGGGCGATGCGCTCGGCGAGGTCGACGGCCTGGCGGCTCAGGTAGAGGGTGCTCGTGTGCAGGATCTTCCCGGCCTGCTCGCGCACGGCCGCCGTGACCTCGGGGAGGGCGTGGGCGGTCATGGTGGTGAGGATGCCGCCGAAGAAGTCCAGGTAGCGGTTGCCCTGGGCGTCCCAGACATGGCGGCCCTCGCCGTGGGTCAGCTCGATCGGCTGCCGGTAGTAGGTGGCGAGCCAGTCGGGCATGACGGCCTGGTGGCGGGCGTGCAGCGCGCTGTGGACGTTCTCCGTGACGGTGCTCATCGGTTCTCCTTCGCTGCGGGATTCGGGCCTTGCCGGGATTGGCAGCCCTACGCCTGCGTCAGCGGACCGTACGCGTCCGGGCGGCGGTCCCGGTAGAAGGCCCACTGCTGGCGGACCTCGGTGATCTTGTCGAAGTCGAGGTCGCGGACGACGAGCTCCTCGTCCTTGCCGGAGGCGGCCTCGCCGACGATCTGGCCGCGCGGGTCGACGAAGTACGAGGTGCCGTAGAAGTCGTTGTCGCCGTACTCCTCCACGCCGACCCGGTTGATCGCGGCGATGAAGTACTCGTTCGCGACGGCGGCGGCGGGCTGCTCCAGCTGCCAGAGGTAGGAGGACAGGCCGCGGTGGGTGGCGCTCGGGTTGTAGACGAGCTGGGCGCCGGCCAGGCCGAGGGCCCGCCAGCCCTCGGGGAAGTGGCGGTCGTAGCAGATGTAGACGCCGACCTTGCCGACGGCGGTGTCGAAGACGGGCCAGCCCAGGTTGCCGGGCTTGAAGTAGAACTTCTCCCAGAAGCCGTGGACCTGGGGGATGTGGTGCTTGCGGTACTTGCCCAGGAAGGTGCCGTCGGCGTCGATGACGGCGGCGGTGTTGTAGTAGAAGCCGTCCTGCTCGATCTCGTAGACGGGGACGACGATGACCATGCCGGTCTCGCGGGCGAGCGCCCGCATGCGCTGGACGGTGGGCCCGTCGGGGACGGGCTCGGCCCACTTGTAGTGCTCGGCGTCCTGCACCTGGCAGAAGTAGGGGGCGTTGAAGACCTCCTGGAAGCCGATGATCCTGGCGCCGTCGGCGGCGGCCGCGCGGGCGTGCTGCTCGTGCTTGGCGATCATGGACTCGGTGTCGCCGGTCCAGGTGGCCTGGACGAGCGCGGCGCGTACGACGTTGGGCATGAGCGGCTCAGCTCCTTAGTACGGGAGACCCCCGGAGGCCCAGGGAGCCCCTCCCCCACTGTGGCAATGCCGCGCCCGTTACTCCAGAGGACCGACCGACGGCGATCACATTTCGCGGTCCGGGAGACCCGCACGGCGCAAAGCCGCGGCGACATCCCGGCGGCGGGAGCCCGAATGCAGGCCGGCGGCGTCCAGGAGCGGCCCGGCCAGTTCGCGGCGTTCGTAGACGATTTCGGCGGCGTCCTCCGGAGTACGGGCACGGACGACGGCGACCAGGAGGGTGACGGCCTCGGAGCGGTGGCCGGTGTCGACCAGGGCGGCGGCGGTGAGGGCGACGTCGGCGGCGGGGCGGGCGGCGGCCTGGTTGAGCAGGGTGCGGCAGTCGTCCTGGCGGCCGGCCTCGGCCAGCGCGGCGGCAGCGGCGGCAAGGCGGGGCGGGTTCTGGGCGGCGACCTCCCACAGGAGGGTCCCGACGTCGGCGGCCAGGCCGCTCTGCTCCATCGCGGAGGCCAGCAGCGGCAGTTGCTCTGCCGGGGCGGCGGCGGCCTCGCTCATCAGGACGTACACCTCACCGCTGCGGCCGCCCCGGCGCAGCTCACCGAGCCGGGCGGCGGTCTGCTGGGCCGCCACGCGGTGCGCCTGCCGCTCCTGGACGACCCGGGCCTCGGCGGCGCGCCGTTCCTCCTTGCGCCCGCCGGTGGCCGCTGGCGCCCCGGCGAAGCGGGCACCGCGCGCCACGGGTGCGGCGGGGGCGTCGGGCTCCGTGGGAGCCTCCCCCGGGGTCTGCGCTTCGGGTGCTCCCGCGAAGCGCGCGCCGCCGTAGCGGGCGCCGCCGCGCGAGCGCTCCCGCTTCGTGCGGCGCGCCGGCTCCGGCTCGGGCTCGGGCTGAGCGGCGGGTACGGCGGCGGGTGCCGCTTCGGCGCGTGGGGCGGGGACCCGGAGCGACGGGGCCGGGGCCGGGGCCTGGGCGGCGCTCGGGAGGGCGGGCAGCTCCGGGAGGGCGTCGAGCCGGCCCTGCAGCTCCAGGCAGCGGGCGGTGGCCCGCTCACGGTCGTCCCGGGCCCAGGCCAGGTCGTTGGGGTCGGCGGTGCCCTGCTGGACCGCGCGGGCGGTGTCGCGCTCGTGCAGCATCGCGTACTGCCGTTCGCGCTGCATCGCGTCGAGCCGCGCGCGCAGCGTCCGTTCGGCGCCCGGCGCCGCGTCGAGTTCGGCCACCGCGGCCGTGTAGAGCCGCTCCGCCAGCGCCAGGCCCTCCCCGGAGACCGGTCTGCCGTGCAGGGCGGCCACATCGTGGAGGACGGCCAGCAGCACGTCCCAGGGCGTCACGTCGGCGCCGTCGAGATACGCCTGTACGCCCTCCGGGTCGCGGGCGGCGAAGACTCCGTACCAGCCGGGCGTGTCGCCCACCGCGGAAACGAGCGAGCGGAAGTAGAGCGTGAACTCCGCCACCGCACCGCCTGTGGCATCGCCCATTCCCGCGCGCGCCCTGCGCTCCACGGTCGCTCCTCCCTGTCCGCCGCGCGAGGGCGGCGGAAGCGTGTGGTCCGCCCTGCATTCGACACCAGTGGTGTTACGGAGTGGCTACGGGGAGTTTTCAGTAGGGGCACGGTGCCGACGGGCCGAACGTCACGTGCGTGGCAGGTGCCCCGTCTCGGCGTGCCAGCGCCCCCGCGCGGCGTCGAGTTCGGCCCGCGCGGCGGGCAGGCGGTCGTCCGCGCTCTGCCGGGCGGTCAGGCGCACGAGCGCTTCGCGCGCGGCCTCCTGGGAGAGCGTACTGGCGCGGGCGTGGGTGAGTTCGGTCTCGGCGTCGGCGATGAGGCCTTTGCGGCGGGTGAGGAGGTCGTTCTCGTCGGCGACGGCGTTCTCGATACGGATGGCGAAGTGGCGGACGGCGTCCTCGGGCCGGGTGCCGGGAAAGCGTGCGACGACGGCACGGCCGTTGGGGCGGGTGACTTTGATGCCGTACTTGTGGCGGGAGGACTCGAAGCGGACCTTGAGCCCGGCGAGCGGGATGTCCTCGGAGCGGTAGCGCAGCACGTGCTGATAGAGCGTCAGTTCGCCGAGTGTCTGCTGCTGTTCGCCACGGCCGGGGTTCCGCAGCTCCTTCAGGCGCTGCTCGGCGCTGCGGATGCGCTCGCGGTAGCGGTTCTCCTCGCCGCGCACCTTGCCCTTCGCCTCGGACAGCTCGCGGCGGGCGGCCCGCTCCAGCTCGCGCACGCCCCGGCGGGCCATGGCGAGGTCGCGCCGCTCGACGGCGTACGCGTCACCGAAGGCGTAGGCCCAGCCGCCGGGGTAGGCGTGGAGCCGCCAGCCGATGTAGGCGGCGCCGCCCAGGAGGACGAGCAGCGCCCAGACGGTGGCGGCCATACCTAGGGGGTACCGCTGGGCTGGACGACCTGCGCGGATCCGCCGCCCCTGCGGACCGGTTCGGCGGCGGCGAGCCAGCGGCCGTCGGGGAGCCGCTGGATGCCGGTGGCGGCGCCGATCTCGGCGGGGGCCGCGAAGACATGGCCGAGGGCGGCGAGCGTGGCAGCCGCCGGGGTGTCCAGGAAGGCGGCCTCGACGCTGGTGGCGGCGGTGTTGCGCTGGCTGGCGCGTGGCACGGCGATGGCGTCCTCAAGGGAGAGGCCGCGGTCGACGTGCTCGGTGAGGACCTGGAGGACGGTGGTGATGATGGTGGAGCCGCCCGGGGAGCCGAGGGCGAAGTCCACCCGGCCGTTCTTCAGCACGATGGTCGGCGAGATGGAGGAGCGGGGGCGCTTGCCGGGGCCGGGGAGGTTGGGGTCGTGGACGGTGGCGCTGGCGGGGACGAAGGAGAAGTCCGTCAGCTCGTTGTTGAGCAGGAAGCCGCGGCCGGGGACGGTGATGCCGCTGCCGCCGGTCTGCTCAATGGTGAGGGTGTACGAGACGACGTTGCCCCACTTGTCGGCCACGGTGAGGTGGGTGGTGTTCTCGCCCTCGTACGTGGTCGGGGCGGCGTCGCCCGAGGTGGCGCAGGCGGCCGGGTTCGCGGGGTCGCCGGGGGCCAGCGGGCTGGTGAGGACAGCGTCGTCCTTGATGAGGCAGGCGCGGGAGTCGGCGTAGGACTGGGAGAGCAGTCCGGCGGTGGGCACGTTCTCGAAGGACGGGTCGCCGACCCAGCGGCCTCGGTCGGCGAAGGCGATGCGGCTGGCTTCGAGGTAGCGGTGCAGGTACTGGGCGTCGGTGAGCCCGGAGAGGTCGGTGCCCTCCAGGATGTTGAGCGCCTCGCCGACCGTCGTGCCGCCCGAGGAGGAGGGGGCGATGCCGTAGACGTCCAGGCCGCGGTAGGAGACCTTGGTCGGCGCCTGCTGCTTGGCCTTGTACGCCTTCAGGTCCGAGGCCACCAGATCGCCCTTGCGCACGACGCGGGTCGAGGTCGGGCTGACCGGAGGATTGCGGACGGTGCTGATGATGTCGGCGCCGATGTCGCCGTCGTAGACCGCCTTCACGCCCTTGAGGCCCAGTTCCTCGTAGGTGGCGGCGAGGTCGGGGTTGGTGAAGGTGGAGCCGACCACCGGCAGGGCCCCGCCGGGGAGGAAGAGCTTCGCGGTGTCGGGGAAGTCGGCGAAGCGGGCCTGGTTGGCGCTGGTCTGGTCGCGGAAGGTCGAATCCACGGTGAAGCCGTCGCGGGCGATGCGCTCGGCGGGCTTCAGGACCTGCTTCAGGGACTTGCTGCCCCAGGTGCTGAGAGCCGTGGACCAGGTGGCGGGCGTGCCGGGCACCCCTACGCTCAGGCCGCTGGTGACGGCGTCGGCGAAGGGGATGGCCTGGCCGTTCTCGACGAAGAGCTGGTCGGTGGCGGAGGCGGGGGCGATCTCGCGGCCGTCGATCGTGGAGACCTTGTGGGTCTTGGCGTTGTAGTAGACGAAGTAGCCGCCACCGCCGATGCCGGAGGAGTACGGCTCCGTGACGCCGAGCGCGGCGGCGGTGGCCACGGCCGCGTCGACCGCGTTGCCGCCGTGCTTGAGCACCTCGATGCCCGCTGCTGAGGCGTCCACGTCCACGCTGGCGACGGCGCCGCCGTAGCCGACGGCCACCGGGACCTTGGCGGGGGTGGATTGCGCGGCCTGGGCCGTCGGTGGCGTTGCGGCGACGGAGAAGAGAGCAGCACCGACAGCTAGCAGCGACACATTGCGACGACGACGCATACGTGGACCTCCACCTGGGCGACCGCGGACCGTGCCCCGCAGCGTATCGGGATCTCCGCCAACTCGTCAGGAGCACGTCAGTGCGAAAACCCCGGACAGCGCTACCATTCGCGCCCATGAGCGACGACCTGCGCAACATCATCCTGGGCGTGGCGGCGACCGCCATCAGCGCCGCACTCGGCTGGCTCGCCCGCACCTACCTCTGGCGGCGCAGACTCGGCCACCAGCAGCGCTTCTTCGGGCTGCCCACCGGCTCCGAGTGCCTGCTGGTGGTCAACCGCGACCCGGGGTCGCGGGACTGGAGCGTGGCGCGCAACGACGTGTTCGCACTGATCGAGCTGGCCTCGGTCGTCAAGGACTGCCGGGCGAACGCCGAGATCCTGCCGCACGACACGGCGTGGCAGGGCTTCGGGGCGCGTACGGAGTTCTGCATAGGCGGGCCGGTGTCCAACCAGCGGATGGCGGCCCATCTGCGCACCATGCTGCCCGGCGTCGAGATCAACTCCGACAGCCTCGGCCCGGACCGGGGCGCCCTCACCATCGCCGGGGAGACCTACCGGCTGGACAAGGGTTCGGTGGAGTACGTACTGCTGGCGCGTCTGGCCGCCGACGAGAACACCGGGAACAGCCGGCCGGTCTTCCTCTCCTCCGGCCAGACGGCGATCACCAACCAGGCGGCGGTGCGCTATCTGGTCCGCCATCACACGCGGCTGGCCCGCAAGTACGGGGGCGACGGCTCGTTCTGCCTGCTGCTGAAGGTGATCAACTCGACGGCGTACGGCCCTGACGTGGTGGAGGTCGTCGCCGATGTCACCCGCCCGGCCTCCACACCGGTCAGCCGTCCGGCGATCACGACGGCAGAATGACCGCGTGAGCGAACCACAGATCAGCTACCGGAGATCACCCTGGCTGCGCCCGATGGCGGCCCGCGACCCGGCG
>Ga0307517_10014235_pt1 | contig 10711 bp, 8 predicted proteins | sample 23_EM_MG_FD_194515 | JGI IMG/M metagenome (GOLD analysis project Ga0307517, IMG submission 194515) | Populus trichocarpa ectomycorrhiza microbial communities from riparian zone in the Pacific Northwest, United States - 23_EM | ecosystem: Host-associated > Plants > Roots > Unclassified | place...
ATCCGAAATAAACAAAACCTACCAATCTGCCGGAATTGATTTTGATGCCAGCTGGTTCCCGGTGTTTTATCTCCTGTCAAAAAACGAATCGTTATCTATAAAGGAGCTCAGTGATATCACGGGCGTATCTCATCCGGCGGCTAGCCAGTTGGTTACCAACCTAAAGAATAAAAAACTGCTTAAAACCACTACCTGTGCCGATGACGGCCGCAGGCAATTGGTGCAATTAACTAAAGCTGGGCACGCGTTATTAGAACGGATATTACCTGTATGGGCGGCAATAAGCCAAACTATGGAGGAATTGATATCTGCAGAACCTGAATGCCGGCATCTTTTACCCGGAGTAACAGCCCTCGAGAATACATTCCGTTCGGTAAGCTTGTCCGGTAAGATAGGTGAGAAGTTATTGACCTTAAAGCCCACTGCAAATGGATAAGATCTTTAATTACGGCACGGGACACTTGTCAATCGGTACTTGCCTGGACATTGCTTCAGGAAAAGTGAAGGGAGTGATTGGCCCGGCTGCGCATGCTAATATCCGGGCATCATGGCTGGAAGTGGGAAAGATAGTTGAAAGGGAAATTCCTGTTTATGGCATTAATACAGGTTTTGGGCCGTTATGCAATACCCATATCCCTGAAAAAGATACCTGTACATTACAATACAATTTGCTCAAAAGCCATAGCGTAGGTGTAGGCAAGCCCATCCCGAACGAAATTGCCAAACTAATGCTGATCACCAAGGTACATGCTTTAGCGCAAGGCTATTCGGGTATTTCAGCAGCGACAATTGACCGCATTATCTGGCATATCGATAATGATATTATTCCGCTAGTGCCAGAGAAAGGTTCTGTAGGTGCTTCGGGTGATTTGGCACCGTTAGCACATCTGTTCCTGCCGCTGATCGGACTGGGTGAGGTTGAGGAAAACGGTAAAGTATTACCCTCAGCAGAAATGCTGAAGAAACATGGGTTAGAGCCCGTTGTTCTGGGCCCCAAAGAGGGGTTAGCCTTAATTAATGGTACTCAGTTTATTCTATCCTTCGCAGTAAAAGCTGTTCAGCGTTTGCATCAAGCTTTGCAAACGGCTGATATTGTTGGCGCCATGTCATTAGAAGGGTTGATGGGTTCCGTCCGTCCGTTTGACCCCCGCTTGCATAATATCCGTCCATTTAAAGGAAATAAACTAGTTGCGCTCCGCTTGTTCACTTTGTTGGAACATTCAGAAATATTAAACTCGCATGCCAATTGCGACCGGGTGCAGGATCCATATTCCTTACGCTGTATGCCGCAGGTTCATGGTGCATCACGAAATGCTTGGTTGCATTTAAAGGAATTAACAGAAATCGAGCTCAATTCGGTAACCGATAACCCCATTATTTTTAATGCCGATGATACGATTAGCGGGGGGAATTTCCACGGTCAGCCATTGGCTTTGCCTTTAGACTATGCAACAGTGGCCGCCGCTGAGTTAGGTAATATTGCCGACCGTCGTTGCTACCTGATGAGTGAGGGACGGTATGGTCTGCCCAAATTATTAACACCTGATGCCGGACTCAATTCGGGTCTGATGATACCACAATATACTACGGCTGCTTTGGTGACTGAGAATAAAACGTTGTGTTTCCCGGCAAGCGCCGATAGTGTTCCTACCTCGCTGGGGCAGGAAGATCATGTTTCTATGGGTTCTATTAGCGGACGTAAATTGCACATGGTGCTTGATAATATCGAATACATACAAGCTATTGAATTGCTTTACGCGTCGCAGGCAATGGATTTCAGGAGACCTTTAAAATCGACACCGATACTGGAAGCCTGCCACAATTATGTCCGCGAGCATGTTCCTTTTATTGATGTCGACCGCATTTTTTCTGACGATATAAAACAACTGCATAAAATTACCTGCGACGGTTCACTACTGGCAATAGTACATTCCGTTGCTGAAAAAAATGATATTAAACTGGATAACGATGACGAGTTCGGAATTTATTAAAACATACGCCAACCACCCGGTTTACAAAGCGCCGAGAGGAATGCAGCTGCACGCCAAAAGCTGGCAAACCGAAGCCCCTTTAAGGATGCTGCTGAACAACCTTGATGGGCAGGTAGCAGAAAATCCCGATGAGTTAGTGGTGTATGGCGGCATAGGCCAGGCAGCACGTAACCGGGAATCGTTACGAAAGATTATTGAGTTGCTACTCGAGTTGGATGAAGATCATTCCTTACTGATCCAGTCGGGTAAACCTGTGGGTATTATCCGTAGCCATCCCGAAGCACCAAGAGTGCTTCTTGCTAACAGTAACCTGGTTCCTGCATGGGCAACCTGGGATCATTTTAATGAACTTCGTGCCAAAGGGCTAATGATGTACGGGCAGATGACGGCCGGAAGCTGGATATACATCGGTACGCAAGGCATATTGCAGGGTACTTATGAAACCTTTGTGGAATGCGGTCGTCAGCATTTTAATAATGATCTCAAAGGTAAGCTGATTGTAAGTGCTGGTCTTGGCGGTATGGGTGGGGCTCAGCCATTGGCGGCAACTATGGCCGGGGCGGTATTTTTAGGAGCAGATGTAGACGAATCAAGGATACAAAAACGTGTAGATACTCAATATATCGACCGTATGACACACTCCTACGAGGAAGCGATAAGCTGGGTAAAAGAAGCGATGGAGAAAGGAGAGGAGCTATCCGTGGGATTGGTAAGTGATGCAGGAGACTTGTTGGAGCGATTGATCAAAGATAATATCGTGCCGGACATTTTGACCGATCAAACCTCGGCCCATGACCCGTTAAATGGTTATGTTCCTAATGGATTGTCTCTTACGCTGGCATCGGTATTGCGCAAAAGCGATCCCGAAGAATATAAACGGCTTTCGCTAAAAAGTATGGCAAGGCATGTGAGCTTTATGCTCGACCTGCAGGATATGGGCGCCATCACTTTTGACTATGGGAATAACCTGCGCGAATTCGCCAGGCAGGGTGGCGAACCAAATGCGTTTGATTTTCCAGGCTTTACTCCGGCTTATATTCGTCCGTTATTTTGCGAAGGAAAAGGCCCTTTCAGGTGGGTGGCTTTATCCGGGGACCCTGAAGATATTTATACCACCGACAGGGCATTGGCAGAAGCTTTTCCTGAAAACCATCATTTGATCAACTGGTTGGAGAAAGCAAGAAAGAAAATTTCCTTTCAGGGATTACCAGCACGCATTTGCTGGCTCGGCATGGGTGAACGCGAAAAGGCCGGGTTGATATTTAATGATCTGGTGGCAAGCGGCAAGGTGAAAGGACCAATCGTTATCGGTCGTGACCATTTAGATTGCGGTTCGGTGGCGTCACCAAACAGGGAAACTGAATCAATGAAGGATGGCTCGGATGCGGTATCTGACTGGCCGCTGCTCAACCTGATGGCAAATACCTCAGGTGGCGCGACGTGGGTGTCATTTCACCACGGCGGTGGGGTAGGTATGGGATACTCGCAGCATGCCGGTATGGTAGTGGTTGCCGATGGTACTGAACGTGCAGCGAGGTGTTTGAAAAGAGTATTATACAATGATCCGGCGATGGGGATATTCAGGCATATGGATGCAGGGTATGAACAGGCAGCTGAGACTGCGGATAAGTTTGGATTGAAAATATAAAATGAAAAAACTCATCGGTCCATTTACACAAATACTGCCTTTATCGGGATTGCCGGTGAAGGGGGCTATTGCGGATGACGCTTTACAGATCATCCGGCAGGGTGGAGTATTGGTGGAAGATGGATTGATAATTGAAACTGGTGATTTTGAAGAATTAAGAAAAGAACATCCGGCAGCAACAATAGAAGAAATTACCGGGCAACAGACGCTGCTACCCGGTTTTGTAGATTGCCACACGCATTTATGTTTTGCGGGTGACCGATCAAAAGATTATGCATTGCGTATTGCTGGTAAAAGCTACCAGGAAATAGCAAAGGCAGGTGGCGGTATCTGGGACTCGGTGACCCAGACAAGGCAGGCAAGCCAACAGCAATTGACAGATTTGCTATTGCAAAGAATAGACCGTCACACCAAAGATGGCGTGACCACCATCGAAATAAAGAGCGGTTATGGGCTTAAGATGGAAGAGGAGATCAAACAATTACAGGCTATAAAAGAAACTGCGGCACAAAGCAAAGCAGATATTGTGTCCACTTGCCTTGCCGCACACATAGTGCCCAAAGACTTTTATGGCCCTGCATCAGAATATTTGGAGATGATATTGAATGACTTGCTGCCGAAGGTTAAAAAAGAAAACCTGGCTTCGCGGGTGGATATATTTATCGAAGATGGTGCTTTTAATTCTACCAATGCTACCTGCTATTCACGTGTGTCAAAGCAAATGGGTTTTGATGTGACCGTGCATGCCGATCAATTCAGCACAGGTGGCAGCGAAGTGGCCGTTAATGTTGACGCGGTATCGGCGGATCATTTAGAGGCCAGTGGCGAAAAAGAAATTAAGTTATTAGCTGCATCCGAAACGGTTGCAGTTGCATTGCCAGGCGCATCCCTAGGTTTGGGTATGGGTTTTACCCCTGCACGAAAATTGTTGAGTGCAGGGGCGTGTCTGGCCATCGCCAGCGATTGGAACCCGGGGTCGGCACCCATGGGCGATTTGCTGATGCAGGCGTCGGTATTAAGCGCTTACGAAAAATTAACTACGGCCGAAACTTTTGCAGGGTTAACTTTCAGGGCCGCGAAAGCATTAAATTTGTATGACCGTGGTACACTGGAAAAAGGCAAGCTTGCCGATATGCAGGCTTATCCTTGTAACGATTACCGGGAGATATTGTATCACCAGGGGAAATTGAAACCGAATAGAATTTATAAAAAGGGAGAAGAAATATAGTGTGATATTATTTCGAATGTTCAATTTCGAATTTTGAGAGCATTATCTCACGCCTCAAATCTAATACAATGCAACTAATAGAATGTGTTCCCAATTTTAGCGAAGGCCGCGACCTGAATATTATAAAACAGATCACTGATGAGGTGGAATCTGTTGAAGGTGTACGTTTGCTGAATGTTGATCCCGGTAAGGCAACCAACCGGACGGTGGTAACTTTTGTGGGAGAACCGGACAAAGTGATAGAAGCTGCTTTTTTAGCGATTAAAAAGGCAGGCGAGCTGATCGATATGGGCAAGCATACCGGTGAACATCCACGGATGGGTGCTACGGATGTTTGTCCGCTGATACCGATCAGCAATATCAGTATGGAGGAAACTGCGGAGTATGCAAAGCGGTTGGCGGAACGTGTTGGAGAAGAGTTGAAAATACCGGCTTATTTGTACGAATATGCCCAACCTGATAAAAGGAGAAGCAATTTGTCGATCATCAGGGCTGGGGAGTATGAGGGATTTTTTAAGAAGATAAAGCAGCCAGAATGGAAACCTGATTTCGGTCCGGCGGAGTTTGATGCAAAACGCGGTGCTACGGTGATTGGTGCCCGTGATTTCCTGATCGCCTACAATGTTAACCTAAATACTACCTCTGTAAGAAGGGCTAATTCTATAGCCTTCGATGTGCGCGAGGCGGGACGTGTGATGCGAGAAGGTGATCCTGTTAATGGTAAGATCATTACGGACGAAAAAGGGAAACCGCGTACAATTCCCGGCTCATTGAAAGCGGTTAAAGCCATTGGCTGGTACATAGAGGAATATGGTATTGCTCAAATATCCATGAACCTGACCAATATCGAAGTTACACCTGTTCATAAAGCATTTGATGAGGTTTGTAACAAAGCTAATGAACGTGGCATACGGGTTACGGGTAGCGAATTAGTTGGATTGATCCCACTAAAATCGATGCTGGATGCGGGTAAATACTTCCTGGCGAAACAGCAACGTTCAACCGGTGTAAGTGAGAAGGAATTGATCCGCATTGCTATTAAATCAATGGGATTGGATGAGCTTTCACCTTTTAAACCTGAAGAAAGGATCATCGAATACCTATTAAAAGATAAAGCAGACAGTAGATTGGTCAGCATGAGTTTGACTGATTTTGCTGATGAAACGGCAAGCGAAAGTCCGGCGCCGGGCGGCGGCTCTATTTCGGCTTATGTAGGGGCTTTGGGTGCTTCGCTGGCTGCAATGGTGGCAAATTTGTCATCGCACAAAAAAGGATGGGATGATCGCTGGCAGGAATTCAGCGGTTGGGCCGAAAGGGGACAGCATTATAAAAATGAATTAGTTCGATTGGTCGACCTGGATACCATCGCTTTCAATAAAATAATGACGGCTTTTGCTTTGCCTAAATCAACAGAAGAAGAAAAAACTGCAAGAACACAGGCCATACAAGAAGCCACCAAATATGCTATTGAAATACCCTTTGCTGTGATGAAAGCAGCTTACCAGAGCATGGAAGTGATCAAAGCAATGGCAGAGACCGGCAACCCTAATTCTGTAACTGATGCAGGCGTAGCTGCCCTATGTGCACGCACAGCGGTTTTGGGCGCTTTTATGAATGTGCGGGTGAACGCCTCCGGCTATAATGATAAAACTTATATCCAGGAAATTCTGAATGAAGGAGAAGCACTTCAGCAAATGGCGATTGACAGGGAAGCGGAGATCATTGCGATTGTAAACGGGAAGATAGGGTAGGCGGTTGGCGTTGTGTGTTCATGTTCATCGTATGAACACCTCGTGAACAATGATGAACATTTGACTATCAGTAGTTTAGCTTTTCAGCAATGGTGACAAATTGGTGTCAGTAGTATTTGAGCGTGCCCCTTGTTCCTCGGGTCAGGCTATCCGCTTATACTGCGCAGGCATTAACCGCGAGGCCGGTAATCGCTTCTATCCTTCACGCAATTCTTCTCCACCCGTCCTTGCGAGGAACGAAACAATCGCCCTTTAAGCAAATCAACGGACCGCTCATTCCTTGATGGGACGTTTTCTCCACCCGTCCTTGCGAGGAACGAAGCAATCTCCCTTTATGCAAATCAACGAAACGGTCATTCGTTGATGAGACTATCGTATAAGTCGACCCAAGTCGGGTTCATAGAATTAATCAAATTAATCTTGGACTTTTTATTCCCACCCTTCAGCGCCTTCTCGGCAGCAATCGCTTCTTCAATTCGGGGATAAAACTCGTAATAAACTAGCTTATTACAATTATACTTTGCTGTAAAGCTATTTGGATAAGTTTTATTCTTATGATCCCAAACACGGCCAATCAAATCGGAGGTAACCCCGACGTAAAGCACATTGTGATATTGATTTGTCAAAATATAAACGCATCCGCCTTGCTGAAACACCATGCGACAAAATACTCAAAAAAAACTTTGTGCTCCATGATCTGCACAGTTCGGAGATTGCTTCGTTCCTCGCAAAGACGTGATGGTGAGTTTGTTCGGTTCTTTATTTTGTAACAGGTTGATAAACAGTCTTATCTTCGCCCGTCATTGCTGTGAGGAACGAAGCAATCTCTACATAGGCAGCTCAATGCGCACCAATACCTTTCTATCCGCTCGGTATAGTTTTAAGCACAAGCGGGGGCTTGCGGTAGCAGTGTGTGTAATGGTTTGTTCGTTTTATTTGGATAGGTGGTGGGGAAAACGAACGAACAAGAAAAGTGCCCAGCTATGTGGATTTCTAAAAGTCAGCACCGCATGAGCAGGGTTCAATTAAATTATCGCTGTAAAAATTAATGTAAAACTTTACTGCATTCAATGCTTGTAAATAATCAAATTTAAATGCTTTATTATACAGGGTTTCATAAGTTAAAGGGGCATTTTTAGCGTGATATGATTTTAAATGTGTCATATCATCTCTTAATTCTTTTAAAAGAGATAATGTAGTGTATTTATCCGGATGAGTAATATGAAAACTTTTACCTGTCGCATTTGGAATTATATCTTTAATTTTCTTTTCAAATGATGTATTCCTTTCAATTTGCTTTTTATTTTGAATTACCGTTTGTCTAGTATCTTCAGAGATATATTCAAAATCATTAGGTATCTGACGATTTATAAAAGCTTCCAAAGCATTAAGTTGCAATGTTACCGCTACGCAAGCCGTTGCATAGAATGTATAAGAGTTATTTATTGTTTTTGAATTATCCCCCAATTCACTTAGTAGGTTTTTCCTTAAATTAGGAAGTTGTACGGCATTCTGACGACCGCACTCAAATAAACAGACAACAAGGTCTGGTTCGGGAACGAAGTGTTTTTCTTTACCTTGCTCCAGAGTAAACATTAAAATAATTTCTTCTCGATCCGTTATACCAAAGGCCATGTGGTCTTTTAGATTTATTTTTGACAGATCAGGTAAAGGAATGCTATTATTTATTGCCCCCATTACTTGAGGATCAGCTTCAAACTTCATTAAAAATTTCTTCAATATGTGTTTCATCTCTGGAATTCGTAAAAAATGTGCTAACCTCTCAACTGTCACGAGCGGGTGGAATAGTATAGTAGTATCGACTAACTATTTTTTCGAAGCTTGTTTAATTTCCTCCAATAGTTCTGTTGGACAATTTTTAAAATTAACGCTTCCGTCATTGTTCACTTTATAGATAGCGCCCACTGCATCTAATTTATTAACAAGATGTTCTCCTATCGAATGGGTTAAAAGAATTCTATTTCTATTTTGGTCTAATGAATTAACTAAATCCTGTATCGTTCCCATTTTTTTAATTTATTTGCTCTAAAATACTAAAATATTTAGTGTTTTCCATGTTTTTTAATTAGATGTTTAGCGATTTACCCACGCTGGTCATGGTGTTCCATCATCCCGTCGTTAAAATGGGCGGATCTGTGATCCAATGGGTGAGGTTTTTTTCGCCTTGTCTCAGCCTATACCGGCTTAAAAAAACGAACGAACAAAAAAGAGACGCCATCTCTGACGTCTCTACAAAATATATTAATATAAGAAGGGACTAATAAATGAACCTCACAAAGGCCTCCATAGCCTGGTACTCCGCCAAACCCAGCCTGTCATAAGCCTGTGCAGTTTCCCTGTTCCTGTCTTCTGCCCTCACCCAGAACTCCCTTGCATCATCACCCGGGAATACGGCCCTGTCTTTCTGCGACTGGTGCTTGAAGATCGCGTTACGCTTTCTCAGTACTTCCTGCGGTGATAAGGGTACTGCCATTTCTATTTCATAAGTTTCAAACTCTTTCCATGCGCCACGGTACATCCATACCCAGCAGTCTTTTACCCAGTTTTCTGTTTCTCTTAGTTTTCTTAGTGCGGCAATAACAATATTAAAGCATACCAGGTGAGTGCCGTGCGGATCTGCAAAGTCTCCTGCTACAAATACCTGCTGCGGTTTTACTTTTTGAAGCAGTTCCATGGTTAACTGGATGTCTTTGTCCGTTACCGGGCTTTTCTGCGTTTTGCCGGTTTCGTAAAACGGCAATGCCTGGAAATGGATATGGTTGTCATCCAGTCCGGCAAATCTTGCTCCTGATATGGCTTCTGTCTTTCGGATAAACCCTTTTACATCCCTGATCTCCTGGGTATCGATCTGGTTGGGCTGCTTCTGGGCAAAGAAGGTTCTCATGTCTTCGTAAAGACTTTTCAGGTGACTGTTATCATCGCCTATACTCTGGTTAAAGTCGATGGCAAATTCCATGTACCTTAATACATCATCATCCCATACTGCGGTATTGCCCGAGGTCTGGTAAGCTACATGTACATCATGTCCCTGGTCTACCAGTCTTATAAACGTTCCGCCCATCGAGATCACATCATCATCCGGGTGCGGGGAAAAGATGATCGATCTTTTCCTTGCGGGTAAAGCACGTTCGGGACGTTGGCTGTCATCTGCATCGGGTTTTCCTCCCGGCCAGCCGGTAATGGTATGTTGTATCTGGTTAAAGATATCGATATTGATGTTATAGACAGGCCCCTGTTCCACGGCTAATTGCGCCATGCCATGGTTGTTATAATCTTCTTCGGTCAGTTTCAGTACCGGTTTGCCTACCGTTTCTGAAAGCCAGATCACGGCTTTCTTTTTTAATAGATTATCCCATACACAGTCTTTTACTAACCATGGGGTATTAAAGCGGGTCAGTTCTGAGGCTGCATCTGCATCCAGTACAAACTCCACATGCTGGGATAATTGAAGATAAGTAGCAGGGACATCTCCTGATATTTCTCCTTCTACTGCTTTTTTAATGATGGGTGCTTTCTTACCGCTCCAGGCCATCAGGATGATTTCTCTTGCTTTAAAGATGGTACCTATCCCCATGGTAATAGCTTTGGTAGGTACATTGGCTTTACCACCAAAATCACGGGAAGCATCATTACGGGTCAGGTCGTCTAAAGTAACCAGTCTTGTTCCTGAGTTAGGTGCCGAGCCCGGCTCGTTAAAGCCGATGTGGCCCGTACGGCCGATACCGAGTATTTGTAAGTCTAAACCACCCAAGGCACTTATCTTCCGTTCGTATTCCAGACAAAAAGCAGGGATATCATCCTGGCGAAGGGTACCATCCGGGATATGTACATTGGCCGGATCGATATCGATATGGGAGAACAGGTTCTCGTACATGAAAGTCACATAGCTTTGGGCCGCTTTTGGCTTCATGGGATAGTATTCGTCCAAATTGAAGGTGATCACGTTTTTAAAGCTCAATCCTTCCTCGCGGTGCAGGCGCACCAGTTCGGCATACACGCCCAAAGGGGTAACACCCGTTGCCAGGCCAAGCACTACCTGCTCGCCTTTGTCCTGCTTCATGCGGATCAGATC
>Ga0307517_10014236_pt1 | contig 10711 bp, 14 predicted proteins | sample 23_EM_MG_FD_194515 | JGI IMG/M metagenome (GOLD analysis project Ga0307517, IMG submission 194515) | Populus trichocarpa ectomycorrhiza microbial communities from riparian zone in the Pacific Northwest, United States - 23_EM | ecosystem: Host-associated > Plants > Roots > Unclassified | place...
TCAGGTAAACATCTGTGAGAGGTATATTTGCAAGAATTATCATCTTTAACATATTTCTGAGAATTCCAAGCATCTAAAGTTGCAGCAGTGAGACATTTTTAGTGAGGTTAACTTTTGAAAATTTCTCCGCCGATTTGGCCACTGCACAGCCACTGTCCCAAAGTAGCGGCCTATAGGTGACCGGCACCATAGCTTCCCCCTCTCATTTCGTACCTCAGCTTTTCTCTTTCACGCTGAGGTACTTTCCCCTTTGTTTCTTTTTTGTTCCTAGACTCACACATCGTCCCTAGACTCATCCTTACTTCGTCTAGGTACTGATAATAGATTCAGCTTTTCTCTTTCACGCTGAGACTCATTCTTACTTCATCTAGAAACTGAACAAGCAGTCCAGCTTTGCTGACTGTGAGTTGGAATTCATTGACATATTCTTTGGCTGTTTGGTTTCCTTGGGTGATGTGGTCAAGTTTCCTGATGGATTCTTCCTTCTCATCTTCATTGAGGAAGGCGGCCTTGAAAGCAGTGAGGAATACCGCCTTGGTCGGCCAGGTATAAGATCCATTGGCTTGTTTGACAACTGTCTCAATGTAGTTCTTCCTCCACCGAAGGGCTTCTCCTTTGCTCATGTAAGAGAGGATAAAAATGATCTTCTGTTTGTCGGTAGGGAAGTCTTTGTCAGAGCTTCCTTCAAAGAAGAGGTCACATGCATAGATGAAATTGTCGACTTCTCATTGATTTCCATCAAATGGTTCGGGTTTCTTGAGGTAGCTTTTGCCTTCATGGTCTACGTCCATTGCTGGGTTCTGTGGGTTCGATGGTCCTCCTGGTCCTACCATATCGTTGGTTGATTCGAGTTCGAGGTGTTGGATTTCTGTTTCGGGTTTCAACTCGTAGTGGAGTGTGGGTTCGTCGGTCAGATCAAGTTCGTCTTGATTTTCGATACTGTGGAAGGATGCTGATCCTGATGTTGTTTCAAGTGTCGACAGTGGTCTCGAGAATACTGATGGTGGGTTTCGTCCTACTTGAGGGTACAGGTTCGATGTCGTTGGTCTGTTGTTCCAATAGCTGAATGGTTGTCGGTCTTTTTCATCTGAGTCACTCTCTGGTACTCGGAAAGACATCTTGTCTTTTGTCGGTCGAGGAGCTGGGGTCTTCCCGCTCACAAAGGTTTTCTTGTTAAATCAAATGTCAATCCACAAGGGGTCATTCCTTGTATGTCGTTGGTTGTCCGTTCGGTTCATTTGTGCAGTGGATAGTGTGACAGGGTCAGAGGCTATCTCAGACAGGGGTAGCTAGTTCTTCTGTTAAGGCTTTGAAGATATGTGTTTGCACACGATAATCTAATCAGCCTATCTGAGAAGTTGAGGGAGATCCTCAGGGAAGTTTGCAGTTCGTGGACTAGAAGAATCATTGGATAACGAGAACTAGCTAAGGAGTACAAATGAAAGTGTCTACATATTTATACTACTAGTTAGTGCACAGACCATCTACTATGACTAGATCAAGAGTCAGAGTATGAGTCGATACTTGTACTGATATCGAGTCTAAAGGAATGAGTCATCCATACAATGAGTCGAAGTAAGAGTCAAAAAAGCATAGCCTATACTATAAATAGTCATGGAAGGCGCCAATGCGCAATGACAAAAGGAAGTGATGGAAGAAGTGCACGGCTGTGTTAAGGCTGTGTTGAAAATGAAAAAGTGTCTGTATGATAAGATAACCGCAAGATAAGATAAGATTGAGAGATCGTAACAGTCCGCACCTCTGACAGCAGATAAGTAGGCCCTCCTCTGCATTCATTCTACAGATATAATTTACCCCCTCCTCTCTAGACTTCCTGAAGGTCCTGCACATGCTTCGGAATCTAGTGCAACATCTCCGCTATGTGCCTCTATAGCGCTATCTCTATTATTGGTGGGTACTGTAGTAAGTTCGATTGCCGAGATGGTTGTCGATAGCGTTTCCTCAGAGCCAAGCAGCATCCGGGTGTTGATTAGAACAAGCATCGAGTTTGCGTAAACCTTTCCAATGATGCCCATTGGGGTTTGGTAATAGAGTGTGTATTGTTTCATCGCTAGTGCAAAGCTCACTATCCCAAGGGCGGCTGGGATTAGCATATTCAGTTACATAAATCAAAGATCGAAATAAAATTCATGTACCTGTCAAAGACCCCGTCCCTATCGTTAGCCAGATAATTTTCTTCAGAATTTCTTTTGTCGCTTTCAAGGTAGTATCGCCTTGTCGCAAAAGCTGCCACATGAATAAGGGAAGAGATCTGATTATCCCCAGAGACAATAGGGAGAAATGCAGGAAACCCACATAATAAGTCATGCAAATGGCAATAATGAGATCGCAAACAACCCCTCCAACATTCCATATCTGCGAAGTAATGTCATTATATAATTGGGAACGAACTTGCGAGGTAGTTGTCCGTACGCCAATGCTTGCATTTGCTCGGTGGATGCTCGCCCCTGTTTGGCCCACCATGATCCTATTACCAAGTTCAATGGAGGAGCGCTGTTTATGGTGTGACATTTTTGGGAGTTCAGTAGAACTGTTTTGCCCACTCACCCCTCCAAGTGTGTTATTCAAGTTAATGAGCATGGAGTATTTTTTCGTCTGCTGCGCTTGGACCCCGACTGCTATTCCACCACCAAACTGAATGAAGGAGAGCTGTGTACGGTGCAACATTTTTTGGAGTGTTCAGAGGCTTGGATGCAGTCACGGTAGAACTGTTTTGCTCACTTACCACAAGAATTACTCCCATGATTTTCTTCGATCGCGCCAAAACACTGATCCGAAGCGCATAGAATCCCTGGACAAGTAATGTAGCTTGGTGGGGTGTTAGAACGTCAGCCAACCGTGCCCTACACAAGAGAGCTCACCTATTGCAGTGAAGATTGGAACACTCAACCATGTCGTCCCCACGTGATCAATGGCATCAGTATATCCAAAATTAGTAACAAATATCCGGAAGCCATCTTCGATGATGAGAACTGATTGTATGAATTCGAGGATGTATGCTCCATAGACCAGATATTTCATGTACGCCTTGTCATTAGAAAATGCGAGGGAGTATAGGACTGTGCTGTCTTGTCAAGAAAACTTCCAAAAATTATGAGCCGGAATTATTCACAAACTTGAACCGAAAGAACTCCAAGTAACCCGGAATTTAGAAGAATTGCAAGCAACTAATATCATTTGAACGGTGCTGGAGGAATAGATGTTTCAACACACACCACTGGTCCCGAACTGACAACGGTTATGTATAAGTAAATATTTGACAACTGACTTTATGGGACGTACATGCGTTCAACTTTTGCAAGTTCATAGTCCGAAAAGGGACTCCCAGGTTTTACGCCCATGTAAGAGTTCAAAAACAGGGCGGGGACGCGAGAACGTATATTGGTGGTGGTACAGGGTGAAGAAGCGCCTAAAGAAGTGGGTGGCGAAGAAGCCACCAACGTATCGACACGTACAAATAGCGGGTGGCGCGCACCGAGTTGGCTACTAAGGAGTTTGAATTTGGTTTGAGTAGCACAATGTTCGTTCCAAGCCCCTTCTGCTTGGTGCTACTCCGAATATACCTAGCCCGACAAGGCAGGTGGACGAGCAAGTAAACACTCCGGATGTCTGGCGCCAAGTTCCTTTCCAATACGATTATACAACGATTATATTTTAACGGGTATATCCAACCTTGCGCGGTTGCTTTTCGGGCCCAGCTAACCTCAAACCACCTAAAGAATTCCTCTTGATCGAAAAGCTCTCGTGTAAATCCTTTCAAGCCCTCAAATCTTTCTATGACATTATTTTCCGTTTGAAAATTCGAAGTCCATGAACTTAGTTCTCACACCGCCGTATGGAAATCGCTGTATTAGGTCGTACTTGTGGGCCAGTGCGTTGTATGGCGTGTACGAGTCAATTTCCGCTTTCTCTTTCTCCACCTCCAGGTCCTATTTACCATTTAGTTGTCTTAAGAAAATTCAATATAGTGATAAATATATTATAGGGTAATAACGCCAGGTGTAGCTCAATCTACAAGACGTGATGACGTTGTCCATATGACGGTGGCAGCGGCAACAGGAGCGGCGACGACTGGAAGTACTAGTAGTTGAAACTACTGTCCATCCGTTGGCCAACGGCATCGACTCGGCGCGTCTCCTCCACCTCTAATCGTGCACACCTTCCTAACATTTGCCTCCGCAACCATCCTCCTTATCAGCCCCCCCTTCCTGCCTTCTCCGCCCCTTCCTCCAGCTAGTGAGTGAGTCGGCACTGACGTGCAACTGCCCGGTTCCCATCGAAAGGTAGCGTGAGGTCGATGATGACAGCCGTGGCCCGCTGAGACTATGTGCAATGACTCATCGTGAGTTGTGGTGGCGGAACGTCGGATTTTGACGGTTTGCTGGGCTGTTAGAGACAAACTAAATAAGTATTTGACACAAATAGGAAGTTGAGCTCACCTAAGAGTTGCGCCGAACGGCGCTTCGGGCCTGGTCACTCGCACAACATTTCTCCCACACCTTGTGGACCCTTTGGGTCGTTATCCAGTTGGCAAACACCATCCTTGCGGTTCTGGGGTGTCCATGCAGGGGTATGCAAGTCGGGTGCTAGCACAGCGGGGTGGGTGTTGGCGTTCAGCAGGGTATGAAGGGAAAGGAAATATTTACGAGCAAACGGTTGAGTGTAGGTTGTGTCAGTGCAGCACGACACGAAATGTCAACCGCTGCTCGTTCGAAATGGAGGGCAGAGGGGGTGACGATGGGCAAAAAGGAATGGTTGAGACACAACAACGGGAGCCAGAGGCGCTGCGGAAGTTGTAAACATTGGACAATCGTCAAATGTAGTCGTAGGAAGACTTACTTTGTTGGCAAGGATAGGTGGTTGGAGTCGTGGAAACAGTGCGGAGGAGGGCGCAAGCGGTGACGTGACAGGTAGCATGCAGGCCAACATTAGACAGGTGAACGACAAATGGGTGGATCAAAATGCGGTGAGGAGAGAAGGGGTGCAATGGTGGGGGACCGTGATGAGCGCCGTGGTAGCATTGGAACCCTAGGAACGAACTGGATGGGTGCGGGCGGAGAAATGATGGGGCGGCGAGGACGTAAGAAAATCGTAACGCCTGCACCAGCAGAGCGGAGGGCAGGACTGAGGTTCTGCATACAGAATCACGAAGGCTGTGGAGCTAATGGCAGAGAAAAACGAAATCAATTAGCAAATTGAGGAACAACAGTGAAAGAACTTACCAACACTCAAATTTACAAAGTTCATGGACTGCGGCGTGATAAGAAAGAACGAAGGGAGAAAGAGGGAAGAAAGGATGCCAGAGGACAGTGTGAACGAGCAATGAATGTGATCTTGATCCAGCCGGTCAATTATAATTTAGTACTGGCGGAAGCCAGTAATCTCCTTCCTCGAGCTAGCCACGTTCAGCATACGACTTGGTTCGAGGTTGACGCAAGGTCTGGAAAAAGCCTTTTGTGCCAGTGATCGCGGTGTCCAAGGAATTTCATGTTCAACGAAGATACGGCACCTCCTAAGGTGAAGCAGGAACTCATCTCGATCATTCGTATGGCTGTCGACATGCCAGGTTCTCCTAACGTGGGGGAGCTTTAGAGGTGGCTTGAGGCTGTAAAGAACACGGATAGCTAAAAATAAAAAGCGGCGTTTGCCGGCTCGTTAATTAACCCTGAATGGTCCAGATCAATAATAGAACGAGTCCTATAAATAGGACTGGTATTCATTTCTTATTTATGCCGAGAAATTTACAAGATTTATGCCCGATAAGGCAATTAAGCTTATATAATTGCTGACTAATACAATCGGATTTACAAGGCGACACGTGCGCCTCCTCCCCTCCTTCTGTGGGGGGTGCAGCACGCGCTTGATGCTCTGGCATGGCTGTGCAACCGCAATGGGACATGTTGATGGCTCCAGAGATTGCTGCATCCAAAAATAGCTTTAGCGTTGTGCCTAAGCCTCGTTGTTCGGGTCCCCTTCCCTGCCTTTCATGCGTCTTCCCTCTCATCCCTTCAAGCTCTCCTACGTTTCCTTGACACTTGGCCCTTGCCAATAAAAATATATAAAGCTTCTTAGAGTGTAATATAGTGTGTATTGTCTAATAAAGCTGTTTTGTGGTCTCAATAAGCAAGAATTCCTTTGGATTGCTTTAATAAGATGGAAAATACTGTATTATTTCGACTGATTGTTCATGTAATGTGTAACAGTCGATCGTGAACTGAACAAATGTAGTAAATGTAACATGTAATGGTGAGGTATGAACATGTTACAACACAAGGTTTTTAAAGCCACAAAAACGGCAAAATTTGCCGCCGGCGGTGCTAAGCTATGTACTTGCTATGTACAGCTCGCTATTCACACTCTGTGCCTGCAAAATCTATGTTCAAACCTGCACGTCAGATTTACACTGCGCACATGGTACAACTATCATCATTTCCACTTAGATGGCAATTGAGTTTCTTAATTGAGGTCCAGGAAGGCCCAATGTACGAGGAGCTGAACCCCATACAGCTAAAAGCTAATGTGATTTCTGGACCTGGGAATGAACAAATTTTCCAGTTGTAATGGGTAACAACTGGTCATGAACAATGTGTCCCATGAACAAGTTAGGTAATGTGTAACATACCATGAACGATCGGTCGAAATAGTACAGTATACCTGGTTCACTCACATAAGTGGCATAAGTAGCCATAAGAACTTATGTGTGAGTAATTTACCGTAAATCAGCTCGATTTACAGAATTTACAGCGAACCCAAGCTGGTTCGTGACGCTGTTTGCTTATTTTCGGGTCCCTTGATCTTGTCATGCTTTTTCGGCTCATGAATGCATGGCTGTTTGATGCCGATTACCTGTAAAAAGGATATGCAAGGCCTCCTTTGAGCTTCTTACACTTGTATTCACAGTAACTATTTTTTATTTTCAATTTACAGGCTTGAAGAGCTTTAGAGCTTGAAAATGGCCTTCTTTCCGAGTCGATGTTAAAAAGTCCGAAACAGCCGCACAATGTGACTATCATTTCATGGCACCTCTTGCCGCACCAAGATTCTCGCTTCCTGCCTTTGCTTTCGAATTTCGTGGGCTCTTGCATCAGGGTCTCCACCGCTCTGGTGGTCCAGGCATAAATTAGAACAAATACTTATGCGAGCCCCTGCAGTGAACTTCTTGCAGGATGTTCTTTCCGAGTCGAACCATGAACGGCGGGCTGTGTTGGCATATGTCAACCATCACCGCCTTACTATCATTGTCCACGAGTTTGTAAACTTTTTACTTGTGGCAAAATTCCATAGCGAGCAACCATCCTCACATCCTCAAACTTCTCCAGACTATGTATTATCAAGTTGGCTATGTAACAGTATTTTTTTTGTATTTATGGGTGAAGTATAGACCATGCAAGAGCCTTTGAAATCAAGAGGGGTCGAAAATTCCAGGAGATTGTAAAAAAAAAGTAATGTCAGTCACATCAGAATTTGCAGGGCTTTTGGCTCAGGGTCTCCCACAAGTTCACGTCACTTTGTCACGTTGGAAGCAGCAAAAATCAATCCTTCTGCAATTCTGCTTTGAAGGATAAGCTTCCAGATGCATAATTTCGCAAGGTGAACTGTAATACATAGTAGAGTAATGCTATAAATTTTCATATGATGGAATCCACCCGATCGGACTAGATCTGACTCAACATTCGCTTACTTTAGGCCATCAAAGGTAATGGCCACCATTATAAAAAATCCTGCTCTCGTTCACACTGCTCTTCCTCCCAAAAAACTTGATAATCATGTTTCTCTGGGGCTTACTAATGGCTGTGCAAAATTTGAAGGCGCTAGCTTATTGAGGGAGGGAGGAAATCAAGTATTACAAACTCCTGTAACATTACAAACTCATGGACAATGATAGTACTTTCCAATAGTCAAATGGCCTCCAGAGCCATAATAGGACTCATAACTCCTTACAGAATGTTAGGTCTTGGTATGTACTTAGTAGCCGTCTCACAGGTTTTGTACCTTACTACCTACAATTTATGGGAGTACTCAGTCCTCAATACAATGTCAAGGGGCCCGGGGCGATATTGGGTGATACTCATTTTACGAGGGAGTTTGATGATATTTGCCTTCCATCGTTGAGAGAATGTACCAAGCCATTTATAATGTTGTACGCAATGAAATATATATTTTTGGTCAGTTGTCCTATCTGCCAGTGAAGCAGTTCCTTCGACTCTACGTCTGTAGCGAGTGCTTCCTGCCAGTGACCCTCAGTAAAATGAGATTTTTTTTTAGTCAACATTTAGTCAACATGAGGTCAGGCTTTAGTCTAAATTCTTACAGGTACGACTACTGCATGATTTTTGTTGACTGTTGGGTGACTATTTGTATGACCAGGGCATGTCTTAGTCAGTAGCAGTCAGGCACAAGTCAGGCAGCATGACAACCCTGCCAAGGAATGGAACAAAAGGATCTCACGCCTTAAAAAAAAGTCAGGCATTACTGTACTGATATGACCTAGTCTTCGCATCACACATCACAGGCACCCTTGAAGAGAAGACATCAAGGAGGACATCATGTCCTCCAGAACATTTCGAAGAGTGTGACATATGTTTTTTGTATGTTTTTTTCTCAAAATTTTTTAGGGCCGCTCTGGATGCTGCAGAACTTCAAAAATAGCTTACATTTGCTTGAAATACTTAGAACTATACTGCAATATTGTCACTGTCTGCCTATATCTTCCCAGAATATGGGGCCGAAGAGAAGAGATTTGGGAAATGTCACTTGTCCCACCCAATTTCGAAGAGTTGTCTAACCCTTCGAGAAGTCACATGTCACATAGGGCGAAGAGTTGGTCGTATCAGTACAGTAGTCGTAAAGTGGTCCTACCATAGTCATACAATAGTCAAAAGAACCAGTCATTAAAATACACTCTAGTCTAAAATCCTGCAGGTGCGACTACTGCATGATTTTGCATGACTTTGTGTGACTAATGTAAAAGTTTCGTTTTTACTGAGAGTGACCGTTGAGTGACCGACTGCGGTTCGCGAGAGTGCCCACAGCTGTCAACAAAGACCTATAGACAAGGCTGACGGCAATTTTGTTCAGGTGGGAAGTAAACCAGTGATTGGTAGAAAGCTCACGCGAGATGCGAGCACGATTTCCCTCTTCAGGTGTTGGGAATTCCGATAAGATCGAAGTTTGTCAAGCGATTGTCAACAACCAAAAATCCATTTGAATACACATACCAAATACAGCGCCCGTCCATACCAGTAAGCCGGAAACCTACTAGACCACAAGACTGGCACCCACATCATTCATGGTAACAACGATTTAAAAGCCAGGAGACAAAGTGAAAGTAATGGTTCAGGAGCATGACAATTCCATCAGAAAATTTCTTACAAAAGGCCTGAGTTATGAGAGAGTGAACTTGTACAGTTGTGATGCATACCTATACGCCATGGCGAATACCAAGCAATTATTTTATTTGTCATTAGACAATGAAGTTGGTATTCTTCTCAGTGCATTCGCCTTGGATATTTCCTGGTTTGACACTAGCACTCGCCGTGCAGCTGTAACGGAGACACCAGTACGTGATACATGCAGTTGCTTTGCTGTATAGATGGAAATAGAATAGGAGATTAAGACATAGGCCTGGAAAGGTTGGTGCAGAATTCTTGGGTTCGCTAGACTCTTAAAGTATCGACGGAATATCGTGAAATTGATGGATATGTCATGGAAGTTTTGAGGGGAACGTATTCATCCTCGCATTATTAGACATGAGGTGGGTAGAACGTAGGTATTCAAATAGTTTCTCTAACCGACATGGATGTTACTCCGGAACGTTCGGACCGCGTAATAATGCCTGCGCAACAACACCATGGATGTCGTTGCATCGGCTTTGGCATGCATCTATGCACTATTGAAGTCTTTAAACCCAATCCTCAGAAATTAAGGAAGAAATGGAGTAGACTCACTCCAAGTATCTCCTTGGGTGACATCCGACCCGTCTGCCATACACTCGTAATGCTCGTTAAAGCTGGAATGCAAGAAAGCACCAGCGTACCACCAGAAATTTTCGATTCTTCCTCTGTCGGATCTAACCAAATTTCATCGCCTACAGTAGCCTAGAGTGGATATTAGCATCAGAAAAATTTGCCGATTGAATACATACAGCTGAGCATGATACAACGAGCCCGAAGACTTCGACACCTGCCTCTACCAAAGCTGTACTTGCAGCAATCGACCCCGCCGCTACACAGCCCTCCAGCCCGTCCGTTTCAATTACGGTAATGAAGATATCGAGTGTCGCCTTCGGGAATGTTTCCAGGCGAACCGAAGAAACGATGGCTTGATGGACAGCCATAGCAATTGATCTGTCTTCAGCATCCTACAATTATCCTAATGATGAATGCGTTGCAATATGAAAAGATAGACTTACACGCATCGGAGCTCTGCGATTTTGACATGAATAAGGCGCGAATTTTACTTCCACATTCAGGCGACCAATTTCGTGAAACCCAGTGCTCTTGGATTGACGAGGGCCGTAGCTGGTGCACGCAGTTTCAGTCAATTGTTGAGCTAGCTGATATCCCTCTTACACTGCACATGCAATTTTCGTACGTTCCGTTTCAATGTACGCAGAACCAGTGGCCTGACTGATTAGGCCGGGCTGTAAAACTTTGAGCTGGGGTTATATTGAAGCAGAATAATGGACTCT
>Ga0307517_10014237_pt1 | contig 10710 bp, 5 predicted proteins | sample 23_EM_MG_FD_194515 | JGI IMG/M metagenome (GOLD analysis project Ga0307517, IMG submission 194515) | Populus trichocarpa ectomycorrhiza microbial communities from riparian zone in the Pacific Northwest, United States - 23_EM | ecosystem: Host-associated > Plants > Roots > Unclassified | place...
CTTTTAGTTTTTTTTAATACTTGGACTCAAGATTTATAGACATTCATTTTCTATATGAATAGTTTTTTATTTTTTATTTTATGTTAAGGTTATTATTGAAGTAGTTTGTATATCAATTAAGACTAATATTTTTTTACATCCTTATATTGTTTTAGTCTATTCTAAGCAATTTTAATAAATTATCTTAATGCTAAACTCAAAGCTCAAATACAATAAATCAAATAAGAAAATAAACATACTTAATCACCAAATCAACTCCTTAAAATTTACAATAATAAATGTTTACTTGTTCTAAACTAATAAAAAAAGTTTTAAATTTATTATCCTATTCTTTTTAATCTAGATAAAAACTAGATATATTAGTATGCATGCTATGATTGTATTTCAATCTTTTATGAAAATTTATATATTTTCTTAGTAAACATGTTAGTCTTTACTATGATTGCAATTTTACCATGATCTTATGAATTACATGATTATAAACTAAACATATATGCTCACTTGTCTTTTTATATGTGCATATTTCGAATAAGAACTACAACCTCCATGAAGTAGATTGTGATTGAATATTTTTTTTTATATAAAAAAAAGCTTATATTGCTTTCATTAAATGCGTGTTTAGCATTGTGATGATAATTTTTGCGGTTACAATTTGAAAAGATAGGTTTAAAAAAAGTTATAAATTGCAGTTTTTTCATAACCAAGATCTCAAGATAGAGTTTTTAAAGGAATCTATGCAAAATTATGGTGTGTATTAAGTAATATATTTTTTAAAATTATAATTAAAACAAAACTTCAACCATTCATGATGCACTATCACACCAACCCTTGATGGACTACAGACAATTACTTTTCCTGTCTTTACATAATCAACAGCAACAGCAAGTAAGAATATTGAGCTTTTGCTTTTATCAAATGACAGCTTCTGCTAGCCGCGTAATGTGGTATTGGTGTCCTTTTCCTCTTCGACCGATCAATACAATATTATATGGTTTTGGTTTTTTACTTGATTTAATATTACTCATATTCCATTATTGATTTTGACTACTTAAGAAAAGCAAAGATTCGAGTTATCATCTGACTTCTCAACTATTCTCGAGTGGTGGGAGACTTCACTTCTGCGTTCAGCTGCCCTTTTTTTCTTCTAGTTCTAGGAAGGGTATCTACCATAAAGATGACAATTTGAGACAATAACACAATATATATGTATATTTTGAAGAATTTTACATCAAAAATTATATTTTTAAATAAATGCATATAATATTAAAGTTACAATCATAGTTTTAACACCCGGCCGACCTGGAGTTGGAATCAGGCCGGGTTGAAGAAAAAACAAGGGAAGGAAAAACCCGGTGTGAGTCGGCGACCCGGCAAAACCCTGTTAAAAATTCGGTTGCAGCCCGTTGACTTTTGTTTTTGTTTTTTTTTATTAAAACGATGTCGTTTTGATTTTTTATTTAAAAGAATTGACCAAGTGACCCGGTCAAAACTCAAAACCCAGACCTTGAATTGGACCGGGTCTAAAAACTATGGTTATAATAATCAAATAAAATTTTAAGAAATGATATGTACATGGCAGAAATATTAATGGTGTATCATTTAAATAATAAGATGTCAATTATAATACGCAACATGAAATGTTGATATAACAAATTGATGACGATATGACACTAATAACATACCAAACAGTTTTGTGGGAAAATGTTCCTCCGTTTTTTTTATTAATTTAACAGTTCTGTCCTTCTCTAACCTAAAAAAAAGTAATTATATTTTATATTTTCTTTAAAAAAGTAGAAAAAACCAAAGAAATAGAGGGAGTGTTTTTCATAAAAAAATCAAAATCAAAATTTATAATGGTTATCTTATTTTTTTATATTTATGACAATCTAACTAAAATATTACTTTTAAAAATTATCATGAAAAAGTTATACTTTTTAATTAAAAAAATAAATATTTTATATTAGATTCATAATAAAAAATAAATTTATGACATTAATCATATATGAAAATGTAAAAAGAAAATAATTTTAATGTCTTGCATTATTAGAAGTACATTCTATATAAATGTTTTTTTAAAAGTAAAACAAAAAAAATGGAGAGAAATTCCCCTCTAAAATTGTTTTTTCATGCCATTTTATTGTTATGTCATCATTAATTTGCCATATATCATTTATGGGGTGTTTAGGAATATAATAATAATTGCTTTTCATTTAGAAATATATTAAAATAATATTTTTTTATTTTTAAAAAATTATTTTTGATATCAGCATATTAAAACGATTTGAAAATATAAAAATATTAATTTTTAATATATTTTTTTAAATTTTCATAAAATGTTATTTAAAGCATAATTTACCTTGATATCCATATTATAATTGCTACCTCGTCACTTAAATGATATGTTATCAATGTTTTTATATAGCAGATGTCACTTCTTTAAATTTTTCTTGATTATTATCATTTTTAGAGTCTTCATATGTATTTAAAAACAAATAAATTTATACTATATTGTTGAAATTTCAAAAACCCACACACTATTATGTTATTATCTCTATCAATTTTATATCTAGCATCACCCAGTTTGATTATTTTGTTTTTTTTTTTATCTCATTTGTAAGATTCACTTATCCCATCATTGATCCTTGCTTGAAAAAATATATTTTTTTGTTAATATAATTATTATAAATCCAGTAAAACAAAATTGTTTATTCGTACTTTAATTTTTACTTGGTTTTTGAGATTTTAAATAAGATCATGACAAATCCCATATTTTTCTAGTACTTGAATTTGATACCACCTTTTCAATGAGTTAATGTATATAAATATCATGCTAAAGTATGATTTCTTATTTTTTTTTAAAAATTATGTATTAAATAATTATTTGAAGAACTAGTTTCGAAATTTTTAAATTTATACTTAATTTCTAAGAACCGAAACTTCAAATTGTCTTAAGGCCAAACCGTATCTAATCTAGACCTATAACTTCAGCTATTTCTAGTTTAGTCCTTATTTGATCATGCAATTAGATCATTAAGTTTATAAATCTATCTTTTAATTAATCTGTTCTTAAACATAATGAAGGAAAAATCATAAAAAAAGCCAATTGTTTGAATTTCATTTGATCGAATATTTTTGATAAAACAGGCCGCCAAAAAAACCCAATAGTTTTGCAAAATAACTCATGATAACATTCTTTTATTGCTCCTTTGAATAATGAATTGTATTCTTTTTTTAACGAGTCTCGAAATTCAAGATATTTATGAATAATAATGATGTGTTAGATAATTAGTTAATTTTTTAGTTCAAACAGTCCGATATATTTTCTCTAATCAAGATGTCTAGTGACTTGATATGGAAAGTCTAGAGGGTTGGTAACTAGTAGTGGGTGATGCCTAGTAAGCCAGGTGACCGGTAGTTGTGGTAGTAGCAGATAATGCTTGAAAAATCAGGTGACTAGTAGTTGTGGTAGTAGTAGGTGATGCCTAGTAAACCAGATGGTTGATAGCTGGTACTTGCAAAAGGTCTTTTGTGATAAACGTGGAGACTGTTCGATAATAAAGCCAATAACTTTGTAGAGAGAGAAAATACAATGATATTTTAGAGAGATAAACTTCGAAAATATATATGCTGAAAATATCAAGAATGAAGAGATTGTGAATCTTGAGTTTGAAGGATTCATGGTCTATTTATATTCCATGAGTCTTGTCTTTTTGTGCAAAGGGGAGGCTAAAATGTAATTTTATCCTTGTTATATTTAACTCAAGATAATATGTATTGAGTCAATATAAAATACTAAAGGACCCGTATAAGGTCCTAGAAAAAATCTCCAATTGAGTGTTAGGCTCAGGGCGCATGCCCGAGCCTATGAGGTTGTTGCGGTGCATGCCCAACACCCCAAGAAATTAGGTGCTTGCGCGCCTAACACCCTAATTAAATGGGTCCAGGTGTTATGCCTGGACCCAACAATAGGTGTTAGCGTGCCCCAGCACCTAAAATAATTGGGTCCGAGCTTAATACCTGGACTTAATAAAAGGTGTTGACGCGCCCTACATCCCAATTAATTACGGGGTGCTGGTGCCATAAAAGACAAACAAAGATGGAACTAGGGTTAGGCCGAGAAAGACTATAATACCATGACAAAGTTAGAAAAATCGGAGCAGAAAAAGTTGTGTTCCATATCTGGAGAATTGTTATTTATCTTGAATACAATTACAAGCTAAACTTTAGCTCTTATAAAGTAGCTAACCAATCATATACATACCTTTATAACAACTAGCTTATAATTAGTATCCTAACAAAAGAAAGAATAATTTTTTTACAAATATAGAAGGTAATTATCAAATATATCTTTAAAAAGACTAGTAATTCTTTTGAAACAATATTTATTTTTGAATGAGATTCTTCCATTAATTTTTAATATTTTTTGAAAAAAGTTAAGATAATGACTCTTTTTATTAGAAATATTTTTAATGCTATATAATTAAATAATTTTTCTTACAAAGCTCTCTGTATGTCGCAAATGTGTATCTTTATCTGCATCTTTGTTTTATTTTAATAACTCAATCTTTGATTAGTGTCATGAGCTTTTTAACATTTATTAATACATATAATTCTTGATTTTTTAATTAAAAGCACACATCATCTTTTTGGTTTGTAATTTAAATATTTTTTAATTGTGTAAAACACATTAGTACTGATGCCTACAATTTTTAGCATTCATAAAAAAAATTATGCTCGACCCATTGCAAAGCGAGGGAAAATGAATAGTTTACATAACTAAAAAAGTAAAGTGACAATATCCTTAAATGTGAAACATATGATGAGCCTACATGGTAAAAATACACTACTTTAACATAGGCAAACACATATAATGGAGCCAATATGACAATAGTATACTATTTTAGATGACAAAATTAAAAATATATAGTTAGATATGGCAATGAGAATTTATGGGTTAGGTTCTCGTATTAACTATGCATATACATGAACATAAAACTATTATCTATATTCGACTCATTATTGGATGAGTATAGGTTGCAGATACCTAATCATGTCTCAAGTATCCTTTCAAATACCCATCACCTGAACATGCATATAATATAATTAATGGTAGAAATATAGTTTTCATCATATTTATAAATATAAATATATACAATGTATAAATAAATTTCAATTTTTATTTCTTCCTTTTCAGTTTAGAAATTTTAATTTTTTTTAATTTTCTTATTCTATATTATTAGGCATTTCTGTTTTTTCTAATTAAAAGGAATAATTTTCCTACTTTATTTTTATATTTTTCATTAAGTATTAATAGGGTTTTCTAGTTTTGTTTTTTTTTTTTTTAATATAAATGGTTATAATAGTCTTTTGACAAGTGAGACTTGAATAAATAAAAATTGAATGTTTCAAGTATCTCCTTATAGTTATGGTGTTCTTGGTCTTTAGAGAGGTTATACTTGTAACAAACCCTGTTATCATTCGCTCCCAGCTGTATCAGCAATTCCTAGTGGTTTTGGTTGGAGGTCATAAAGAACGTGTATTAAAGCTCAATTATTCTTAGTAGTTAATTGTCGCATGTTATTGAATAATCTTGTGTAGGAGGCTGAAAGATATTTTCAAACATGATATGCTTTTGTAGGAGGGGATGAAGAGGTTCCCCCAAGGAAAAAGATGTCTAAGAACTAATGTGTTGTTATTATTGAAAATCCTAGTAGTGAGATCTATGATGGATGCCTTACACAAAGATATTATATTAGGGATCTATGATAGGAAGGCCCGCACAACAGGTCAATGACCTATAATAGGTTGGCCCGCACAAAAATGTTAAGGACTTATAATGGGATAGCTATACACAAAAAAATATTTATAGTGGAGGACAATTTATAACTCAGGTTTGAACTCGAGGATGAGTTCCTTCTAACATAGGAAGACTGATGTAAAAACTTTTTAAGAAAATAAATATTTTTCTTAATTGTTTTTATTTCTTTATTTTTAGTTTAGGGAATGAATAGTTTTCCTAATTTTTATTTTTCTATTCATCATTGATAGGGTTTTCTAGTTTTTCTTTATATAAAGTGTAGTAATAGCCTTTTGACAAGTGATACTTGAATGCATGAAAACTGAAATTCGAGGTGTCCCTTCATAATTATAACGTTCTTAGTCTTTGAGGGTTTTGACTTGTAACAAACCCTGTCATCCTTTATTTTTGTCTACATCAATATTTGTTTTTTATTTCCAAAGTCAACTAAGTTTTCTTATAGTAGATGTATCAAAGAACGTAAAATCATTTCCATTTTCTATAACTTCTTTGGATCTTATTTTCAAAATCTTATCCTTCCTCCATGTCATACCCTAGATGGAAATGAGACCTCCAAACATTGAAGGGAAATTAAAAAAACAAAGTCACCACCTGGTTTTTTTTAAAAACTAAGAATTCTAAAATATATTATGCATGTCATTAATTATCTAATTTATTTCTAAACTTATTCTTAAGTCCTTTATTATTGATCAACTTCATCTGAATTAGTGTCAATCCTTGAATCAAGAGTCTCATAACTAATTAATTATTTCGGTCATCAGTAACCACTAATGTCATTAGTCTCTATCTTGTTGCAAACTAATCAATTGTATCGGTCATCAATAACCACTGATGTTATTAGTCTTTATCTCGCGACATGCTAATTAATTATGCTAATCATCAGTAACCAAAAAAGGCCATTAGTCTCCATATCATGGTAGACTAATCAATTATACCGGTCATCAGTAACCACTGATTCCATTAGTCCCCACATCGTGACAGATTAATCAGTTTTGCCAATCCATCTCTAACATTACTTTCCTTTTTTTTTCGGGTTTTTTTTTAATGAAAGCCAACTATTGACTTCTCAACCATCAATTTTAAATACCAACAAACCTTTCAATTTCAAATATCCTTTTTGAATACCAAGTGCAACATTGCACTTTAACTTCTTATTTCAATTTTCTCTTCACAATATATATGAATTTCACAATGATATGACAATAAGTAAGCAACAATTCAGTAAAGAAAACATGCAAAGGCTTTAAAAAAAAGAGGTGTCGAGCATTTACCTTAAGCTTTTGTAAATGCTGATACTATCATGTCCATACAGCCTCCCCTATACTATTAGGGACACAATTATCATCAACAATGTAACCAACATCATAATTTCAGTTCACTTCTTATTCAACTTTTCTTTTTAATTCTTGCAATTAATTATTTACCCAATCCTTTTTCATTCCCAACAAAACCATTCAAATGAGTTTACACATCAATAATGCATAATTCCTTCAAACCCTAAGTTTCATAATCAACCCAATAGAGATTTTCTTGTAGAAACTCAATTAAACTCCATCAAAGCTTAAAAAAAGATCATCTTACCTCTTTATCACAACAATTCAAGACAATTCTTCAAGTTTTTCAAGCATTTCCTTCCTTCCTTCCTTGGTAAAATATTATCTTCTCTCTCTAAACCAACATTTTAGCTCTTAAACTTACCTTTTTCTTTTTTATTTTTCCTTGTTTCTCTTTGATTTATTGTTAGGAATCACTTAAACCTCACCCTATATAAGTTTTCTTCACAAATTCTCTATGGACTCAAGCTCCTCCTCTTTTTTTCCCTCTTTTTACCATAGTTGGTTAGGCTTTTAATGATGAAGGGAGGAGCACTGTTCAATTTATTTACAAGTTTTTCACTCATTTATGTCTCTTTAGATTCTTTACGCAGACCACCTGATTTTCTGCTTAAAACATGATTTTTTACTAGACTCAAATTGACTTGTAATTTTAAATCAACATAGAATAGTACGTTGAGAGATTTCTTGTAAAATTTCAGCCTGGTATAATGATGGGATTGAGAGCTCTATAGTTTCGTGTGAAATGGGTTAGTTCATAAATTTTCATCAAGAATTTGAATTTTATTGTTCAATCCTTATATAAATCCTATCAATTATTCCTCTATAACCTTGAAATCATTTTATTACTTTAAGATATATTTATTTTATATTTTATATTTTTTTATCGGACTGATTATTGTTTCATGGTAACATTACCAATTTTTAATTGATGCTCACACCATCACTTTTTTTTATTGTACCATCATTTCTTATCCTTTATTCCTTATTACCACACTAATTACCTAAAATAATTTCTTGTTTTTCCTGATTTTTGCTTTTTTTTTATACATTGAAACTCATTGCCGGTTTAGTCAACATTACGAATTTTGAATCCAAAATTTGTAATTATCTTTTCAACTTCATAAATAACTTTAAATTTATTTATAGAGGTCATCCATTACCCGTTTCACTGTCATTATGAATTTTAAACAAAAAATTATAATTCATGTAGGAATCTCATCCATACTCTTATATTTATACATGAAGATCATTATCTTTATTTCACATAATATTCTCTATTATTCATATCGTTTACTCAATTTTCTTTTCATCCCGAGTTTTTATTACTCATTGGGCTATTGCAATCTTTGATCCTACGTTTACGTAAGGGTATACAAATATACCCTGTCACATGTTTGTGCCATACTAACTTCTTCTCTAATCACGTGTCAGACACATAACCCATTGGAGGATCACACTAACCGATGAGCCACATGGTTGGCCAATGATGTAATTCCTCCTCCATGAGAAAAATTACAATACTATATTAGATGTATAAATATACCTATACTCATCGAGTAGAGACGAATGACACCTTAGCCAGCCAGAGAGCCACACACAACAAAGCTACAATAGAGTTACAATCAAGTCACACCTAGATACACACATGACATACCTTCATTTTCTTTTTACATTATCTTCTCCTTCGTTATAAACATACTAACTTAAATATTAGAGTATTTCTCGTTCCATGAAAGATTATTTTATAGAAACAACTCAGGTCAATCCCAAATCACAGTTAAATCCATTTTTATATGAAGTATTTTTATGATTTTATCAACAAGTTTTTATGAAAATTCAGAGAATTTGAAGACTCTAGCATCATTTGTGACTTTAAACTATTAAGAAAAAAATAAAATTGATGTTGTGAATTATTGTATATTTTTATGAGAAATTAGAGAAGTTAATGATAATAAAAAATTGAATAGATATTGTTTTCCCTTATGATGGAATATAATGTTCTAAATGTAATAATTAATTTTAAATTCAATATTGTGGATTATATGAGAAAAAAAACTAAATTATTATCACTTTATCATACGTTAATTTGATTTAATGTTAATATCATTTTGAATATAATGATTTAGATTTATTGAACATGAATGTATGAACATGAAAGATCTCAATCCTTGTAATGTATAAAAGATGAAATGTCCTCGGGAGTGTTGTTAAAAGAATGAAATCCTAGCACCAGACCATTTGCACTAGCCCAAGTTTCCTGTCATATAAAAAAAAAAAACAAGAAAAAAGTGGATTCATAAAATCACATCCCTTTTCCTGAGATGGCTTAGCCTAATGGAAAAGACTAATTCACAAAAAAAAAAAAAAATAACAAGTAAACCACACCAGTGCGAGAAGAATTTCAGATCGAGGAGATGAAATTTTGATTTATTAAAAATAAAATAAAATATAAAATTGTCAGAAACTTCTATTTTGGGTGCTTTAGATGTTAATGAAGTATATGAACCCAAATGTAACAATGAAAATAGAAGTCTCAGACCCATCTGTCCAATTGTTTGTTTGGGCCAAGAAAAAAAGCCTGGAAATAACTTTGCATAAAATCCTTTTTGGACTTGAACCAGCGAGCTATCTGCTGCAAGTTCTGAGCCCACCCTTACCAACCCACAAGGTGATTTGGGTTGCATGGGAAGAGTGTTTTCGTGTTATAAAAATATTTTTTTATATTTTTATATCAAATATATTAATATTAAAAATAATTTTTTAAAAATAAAAAATATTATTTTTATATATTTTTAAATAAAAAACATTTTAAAAAATAATCGCTATCATTCTTTTAAATATCCGGGAAAGATTCAAATCCTTGAGGAGGTCAAAGTTCTCGTGACATAACATGGACAGGACAACAACTGAGGCGTTTTAAGTCTGTTATAGCTACCATAAAATCTTGCAAGACACTGACTTTGACATGATTCAAGGCTTGCAGAATCGATCATAAACACATCCATGTGCTAGTGAAAGGATTTTCCACTCACTTGCTAGTAGTTGGGGCAGGCATTTCAAACACGTACAGGCGACTGGACACCCTTTTATTCAACTATAAACAACATGTAATTTAGTTTTGTTGATTTTGCATTCTTAGCATATGGTTATGTGGTCGATGTCCATATAAACGAGTGATTGGCAAGTACTAGCTGCCTGCCTTGGTTGCACAATTCTAGACAGGAAATTTTAACAGCCTGTCCATCACCTCTACAGTTATGGGAATTCAATGTCAACGTTGAACAAAAAAAAAAAAAAAAAAACCCCACACTAACCATCAATATACGGGTTTCCATTTATATTATATTTACTATTTTCTTTTTTATTTGACGGGAGGAGTGTTTTGAACCAGTTTACAAGAGATTAATGTTTTTTTAAAAAAAGAAATAATCTTAGAAGCACATTTCTTTACATCGATATGAAGCATGTGGAGTGCTTTGAATACTCATTTTAAAACCTCAATTTAAAAAACTAAGAAATCAAAGCACACCTCCTTGTATATATGTGAATCAATTT
>Ga0307517_10014238_pt1 | contig 10709 bp, 6 predicted proteins | sample 23_EM_MG_FD_194515 | JGI IMG/M metagenome (GOLD analysis project Ga0307517, IMG submission 194515) | Populus trichocarpa ectomycorrhiza microbial communities from riparian zone in the Pacific Northwest, United States - 23_EM | ecosystem: Host-associated > Plants > Roots > Unclassified | place...
GACACCGCCTTGAGCGCGGCGAGCGCCTGCGGCGTTTGCGTCAGCGAGAACGGGTTAAGGATACCACTGTTGAACAGCCCGACGATGCCGGGCGCGCTGGCGCCGGGTGCGGTCGGTGCGCGCGGATCCGCCTGGCCGGCGAGCGTCGCGCCGGTGCCGGAGGCCACCGCCGCGGCGTTGCTGGCGAACACGCCGCGATACGAATAGCCGGTGCCCAGTACCGAGCTCGCCTCGCTGCGCGCATAGGACGCGCCGACGCGATAATCCCAACCGGGCGCGATCGGGCCGTCGATCCCCAGCGCCGCGCGGAACGTCTTGGTATCGGTGGTGTATTCGCGGTTGCCGCAATCGACGCAGCGATAGCGGAAGGTGATCGGCTTGCCGTAATTGCCGACCGCATCGACAGTACGGTCACCGACCGCGCCGACCGCGGGGAGCACCGCCGCGATCTGATCGTACACGGCATTGTAGGTTGCCGCCGTCAGCGCGTTTAGCGGATAGGCGATCGGCAGCGACGTGTTGTTGGCGCTGTACTGATTGTTCGAGAATACCTTGTTCGAGGTTGCTTTGGAGCCGGTGACCTCAAGGTAGATTTCGTGCTTGCCGAACCGCGCAGTGCCGCGGCCGTAATAGGTCAGCGTCTCGATCGGCTGCTGCAGCGTGGCCGCGCGGCCCGTATCCCACGAACATGCCAGCGCGGCGGACGGCGTCGCCCAAAGCACCGAATCATAGTTCATGCCGCCATCGACCGACGAGCAGCCCGCGCCACCGGGCAACCGCAGCGGATTGACGCCGCCGGTCGCCAGCGTCGTCGTGCCCGGAATGAAGAAGCCCGGCCCGCTGAGCGCTGTTGCGCCGGTGGTGCCGCCGAGCAGCGTGCCGCCCTGCGTGATGCCGATCGGACCCCCTACTGCCGGGGTCGCGGCGGTAGGGTTGATCGGGAACGCGGTCGCGATCGGCGTGCCGCGCGTATCGATCGACAGGCCGCGATTGGGCTGGTTGCCGTTCACGAAGTCGCGGTTCGCGCCGAACAGCGCCTTGTTCCAGCTCTTGCTGACCGAGGCCATCACGTTGAAGCCTTGCTCGTCGAGCTTGCCGTAGCCGACCGTGCCCGACAGGCGGTAGATTTGCGCGTCGCCTGCCTCGGGCGTGTCGACGAACCCGCTGACGTCGATGCCGGTGAAGTTGGTCTTGGTGATGAAGTTGATCACGCCGCCGATCGCGTCGGTGCCGTAGATCGCCGAGGCGCCGTCCTTGAGGATTTCGATCCGGTCGATCGCGGCGAACGGGATCTGGTTGACGTCGACCGCCGAGCCCTGAAGCCCGTGCGCGGCGATGCGGCGGCCATTCAGCAGCACCAGCGTCGATGCGCTGCCCTGGCCGCGCAGGTTCGCCGCCGACAGGCCGTTGGTGCCGCGCGCGGCGCCGGACACGACGTCGGAGTTCGACGCCAGATTGTCCGCGCCGTTGCCGTTACTGGCGAGGAACGAAATCAGCTGTTCGGGGCTGCTGATGCCTTCGCGGCTCAGATCCTTGTTGGTGATGATCGTCAGCGGCAGCGCCGAATTGTTCGGATCCTGCTTGATGCGCGAACCCGTGACGATGATGTCCCTGCTACCGCCAGTCTGGCCACCCTGATCGTCGGACACCGGCGTGGCGGCCACCGTCGGCGTCGCGGCGGGCGCGGTCGTCTGGTCATTGGTCGTCTGCGCAAAAGCGGCGCCCGGCAGCGCGCACAAGGCGGCGAAGGCCGTGCCCGATGCCAGCATCAGACGGAGCGAGGTCGAACCGGTCATAGCGTAATCCCCCTGTCGCGCCGTTCCCCCGGCGCTTCATGGGCATATTAAGCAACAAAACTGCCATATCACGCCACCCCTTTTTTTCCGCCGCGGAAACCGTTTTCATTTTGCCGGGCGGAAAGGGGAAAACGTTGCCCCGTTGCAACAGCATGACCATTGACGCGGTGGCGCTGGCGGGGGAGCGTGGGGAGAAGAAGCGACGAGGGGAGCCGTCATGCCACCGATCGACAACCGACTCGCCGGATACGGCGTTTGACCGACGCAGTGATCGATTCCCGCGCAGCACCTGTGCCGCGCGATTGGCGGCGGCTTGCGCTGTATCTGTTGCTGGGGTTCGCGGCGGGGCTGCCGTTCTACATGTTCAACGCGGTGCTATTGCTGCGGCTGGCGAAGCATGGCGTCGATATCGTCACGGTCGGCTTCTTTGCCTGGGTCGCGTTGCTGCCGACGTTCAAGTTCGCCTGGGCGCCGCTGCTCGACAAATATGACGTGCCCGGGTTCGGCCGGTTCTGGGGCAAAAGGCGCGGCTGGATCATGCTCTCGCAACTCGGCATTTTCCTGTCGACGGTGGCGATGGCGTTGACCTCGTCGGACGCCAATCTGGCGGTGACGGCGTTGTTCGCGGTGCTGCTCGCGTTCTGGACGACCACGCTCGAAGTCGCCGCCGACGCCTGGCGGATCGAACTCGCGCCCACCCAGGCCGAACAGGGGCCGATGGTCGCGGCGAACCTGTGGGGCTATCGCAGCGCGATGGTCGCCGCGGGCAGCGGGGCGATCTACATCGCCGCGAAGAGCGATTGGACCACCGCCTATCTGGTGATCGCGGCGGCCGCGTTTCTGCCGTTCCCGATCCTTGCGGCGATGCGCCCCGATCCCGGGCACAGTGGCGGGCGCGGCGTGGCGCTGGCCACCGGGCTGGGCGCAAGCGCCGTGGTGCTGGCGGTGACCGGGCTCGCGACCGCGGTGATCGGCTGGCTGTTGCTCAAGGCGCTGGGGTCGGTCGGCCTCGATAATCCCGACATCGTCAAATATTGGGTGTTCGGCGTCGCGCTGCTCCCGTTCATGGCGCTGGGCGCGGCGGTGCCGTGGCTCAAGGAGCTTCCCCCCACTGCACCGCTCCGGCGCTCGGCGGCGTTCGGCCCCTATGTCGATGTCGCGTGGCGGTTCGGCTATGCGATCATCCCGATCCTGCTGTTCGTGTCGGTCTACCGGATGGGCGACGTGATGGCGCTGACGCTGTCGCATCCGTTGTTCAACGCGCTGGGCTATAGCCTGGAGGCGATCGCTTTCTCCGACGGCGCCGTCGCGCTGTTTTCGAGCATGCTCGGCGTCGCGCTCGGCGGCTGGCTTGCAGCCAAGGCGCCGATGGGGTGGGCGCTGGTGATCGGTGCGATCATGTCGGCGCTCTCCAACTGGATCTTCGCCTGGCTCGCGCACCAGGCGCCGGGCGGGCCGGTCTGGTTCCACATCGGATCGATGGCGGTGACCGCGGGCGACTTCGACCTGTATCTGTCGATGGCGGTCGATCAGTTCGGGCACGGGTTCGAAGGCGCGGTGTTCGTCGTCTATCTGTCGCTGCTGGTGAACCCGCGTTTTCCGGGCGCGCAATATGCGTTGCTGTCGGGACTCGCTTTTCTGATCCCGCGCTTGCTCGCCGGGCTGTCGGGGGTGTTCCAGAAGGCGATCGGCTATGACGGCTTCTTCATCATGGCGGGCGCGATGAGCCTCGCCGCGATCGTGTTCCTGCCGTTTATCGTCCGCGCCAGGCCACGGCCGGCCGACACATGATCGATATCGATGCTGCCTTCGCGCCCGCCGCGGCCCATGTCGCGGACGGACGGATTCCCGGGGCGACTCTGGGCGTGGTCACGGCGAGCGGCGAGCGGGCGGTGCGGTTCGCGGGACACGCGGCGCTAGCGCCCGAGCGCGAGGCGCTGACCGCGGAGCATTGGTTCGACCTCGCCTCGGTGTCGAAGGTGGTCGCGACGACGACGATGATCCTCAAGCTGGCGGATCAAGGCAAGCTCGACCTCGACGCCCCGCTAACCACCGCGATCCCCGATCTGCGTCAATACGACGTCGCGAATGCATCCGAGCGGCGGCTGACCTTCCGCGACTGCCTTGCGCACCGCACCTTTCTGCCCGCGGTCGAGCCGGTCTATACCTATGGCGACGATCCCGACCGTCTCCGTGCGCTCGTCCTCCAGCGTGAGTGGAAACACGGTCCACCGGTCTATTCGGACATCAACTTCATCCTGCTCGGCATCGCCATCGAGCGGATCACCGGCCAGCCGCTGTCGGCATGGCCGCTGGGTGAGGGACTAAGCTACGGCCCGCCCCCCGGCCCGGCGGTGGCGACCGAATTCTGCCAGTGGCGCGGGCGCATCCTGAAGGGCGCAGTGCACGACGAGAATTGCTTCGCGCTGGGCGGCGCGGCGGGGCACGCCGGGCTGTTCGGGACGGTCGCCGGGGTGCTCGATTTTGCGCAAGGCCTGCTCGACGGCAGCGGCGCGTCGCCGGCGATGCTCGACGCGATCCGCACGCCGCAGTTCGAGCATCGCACCTGCGGGTGGGACAGCCGCTATTCGGGCTGGCCGGGCGGCGATGCCTGCTCGCCGGCGACGATCGGGCACACCGGGTTCACCGGCACCGGGCTGTGGGTGGATTTCGACCGCGGGCTGGCGTGGACTTTGCTCACCAACCGCGTCCATCCGACCCGGCACAGCGAGGCGGCGGCGAGCATCTTCCCCTTACGCCCCCTGACCGGCGACGCGGTAATCGCGGCGGTTTGAACTGAAACCGCTTTTGCGAGCGTAGCGAAGCAATCCAGCGTTGCGCGAGGCCGTGGATTGCTTCGCTGCGCTCGCAAATGGCGGGGTATTGTTAGGCCACGTAATGCGGCTCGGGCCGCTCGAAGAGTTCCTCGTAATGGACCAGCGATGGCGTCGCCGCGATCGGCACAGGCTTCCCGTCGCGGAACGCCCATTCGCCGCGGTCGCAATCCTCGGCGCGGACATAGCCGTTGATGTAGAGCCGGCGCAGGTGATCCGACGAATTGAGCCCCGAGGCGTGGACCAGATACGGGTTCCACAGCGCGACATCGCCCGGTTCGAGCACCAGGTCGATCTGACTCCCCGGATCGATCCCGGCGGCTTCGAGCGCCGCGTCCTGCGGCGCCTGGCCGAGCACTTCGGTGGTCGTGTCGAGATCGACCGGCCCTTGTGTGTGGCTGCCCGGAATGAACCGCATCCCGCCGGTGAGCGGGTTGTGCGGATCGATCGCGAGCCCGGTCTGGACATAGGAGTTGCCGAGGTTGCGATACGCCTCGGCCGGGCGGCGGAAGCGCGAATCCTGGTGCCACGCGAAATCGCCGCGGCTATGCGGCAGCTTCCAGTGGAGCTGATTGATGATCTGCTTGAGATCGCCGCCGATCAGCGGCTTGAGGATCGCGGCAAAACGCGGATCGGTGCGCGTTTCGTCGAGCACGTGCTGGTGATAGGACGGCCATTGCGCCATCGGCACGTGCGGACGTCCGTCCTCCCCCGCGACGACGTTGTAGAACAGATTGCCGTGGCGAAAGCTGCGGCCGTGGGCGACGCCCTCGGCATAGACCTGGTCCATCGCCGCGCCGATCCGGGCGACCTCGTCGGGGCTAAACACGCCGCGGACGATGGCGTAGCCCTTGTCCCGATACTCGCTGAGATAGTCGTTCATGCCCGGCTCTTTAGTTGCCCGCCGCGATCAGGACCAGCGCTGCGTCCATCGCCTTGGTCGCGCTCGCCCCGTCGGGAATGTCGTTGGCATAGATGGAGAATGTTAAGGTTCGGCCACTCGCCGCGATCATATAGCCCGACAGCGCCGACGTGGCGTTGAGGCTGCCGGTCTTGGCGAACAGTTTCCTGTCGAGGATCGTGCCCGCGAACCGCTTCGCCAGCGTGCCGTCGACCCCGCCGACCGGCAGGCTCGCGCGCCATGCCGCACCCCAGGGCTGGGCGGCGACCCAGCGCAACAGGCCGATTGCGGCGCGCGGGGCGACGCGGTTGTAGCTCGACATGCCCGACCCGTCCGAAAAGTCGAACGCGGCGCGCGCCACGCCCGCCTTCGCCAGCATCGCGCGCACAGCAACCTGGCCGTCGGCGATCGACCCGCTCCCGGCGACCAGCGCCACGCGCCGCAGGAACAGCTCGGCGTGGAGGTTCTGGCTGACCTTGTTGGTGATCACGACATCGTCGGCGAGCGGCGGCGGCGTGAGCTTGGCAAGCGCCGGTTCGGCAGGCGGCCGGGCGGGGGGCGCGGCGCCACGCGACGCGGGATCGTCGGCCGACGTCAGCACGCGGTGGCGAACGTCGATCTTGCCGGTCACCCTGACGCCGCGCGCCTTGAGCATTTCGCCCAGCCGCCACGCCGCGTAGCGCGCCGGATCGTCGATCCCGACGCGCAGCCGTTCGGGCTTGGCGTCGGCGCCGATCGTGCCGGTCAGCCGCAGCACATAGCCGTTGGGCGCGCGGTCGAAACCGATATCGCTCTTCGTACCCGGCACCACCGTGATGCGATTGTCCGCGGTATAATAAGGGGGGAGGCGCGCCTTGCCGTCGGCCGTCACCGTCACGACCAGCTCGTTATCATCGAGCGTCAGCGCCGAAATGCCGGTCCCCGACCGCGTCGGGATGTTGTTCCAGCTCATCCCCGGGCTCCAGCGCTCGTCGGGGAATAGCGTGTCGTCGCCGGTGATGGCGCCGACCACGCGCGTCTTGGCCGCCACCGCATCGGCGAGCGTCGCGAGGCAATCGACCGCGCAATCGTCCGCACTTGACAGCCGCGCGTCGCCGTTGCCGATCAGCACGACGTCGCGCCCCTCCAGCCGCACCGCGGCGCCGCCGGTCGTGTCTGGGCCGGTCATGTCGGGCAGCGTCGCATAGGCGGCGGCGGTGGTGAACATCTTGGTGTTCGAGGCGGGAATGAAGCGCTGGTCGGGGTTGATCGCGATCACCTCGCGGCCTTGGTCGTCGACCACCAGCAGCCCGAACCGCGTTCCCGCCGCGGCCTGCGCCAGCGCCGCGTCGACCCGCCCGCGCAACCCGGAATCCTGCGCGGGCGCCGGCATCGCGATGACGAGCGCGAGGACGGCGATGAAAACCCCCTTGAGCATGGATCGCGAGGGTAAGGGTTGCGCGTGCGCGCGCAAGTCGTGAAAATGTATCGCATGACCTTAGTTCGCCGCTTCGCCATGATCCTCGCCATCGCGTTGGGAATGAGTGCGGTGTCGGCGGAAGTGCCGCACGCGACGTTGATTCACAATGCGCGGGTGTTCGACGGCACCGGCGCGCCGGCGGTCGTCGAGGATGTGCTGATCGTCGGCGACAAGATCGTCGCGGTGGGCCGGAACCTCAAACGGCCGCGCGCGACGCGCGTGATCGACGCGCGCGGGATGACGTTGATCCCCGGACTGCACGACCTCCACACGCATCTCCGCGCGCCCGCGTTCGATGCGCCCGACGATCTAGGTAAGGCCTATGCCGCTTATCTGCTCGCGGGCGTGACGACGGTGAACGATTACTCGCTGTCCGGCGAGATGATCGCGCCGATCCGCGACATGACCAAGCCGGGCGGGATCGCCGCGCCGCGGCTCGAACTGGCGGTGCGGATCGGGGTGCCGGGCGGGCACGGCACCGAATTCGGCTGGGGCGATTTCTTCACGCTGCAGGTCTCGACCCCGCGCTCCGCCCACCTCGCGATGAAGAAGGCGCTGGTCTACAAGCCCGACGTCATCAAGGTGTTCGCCGACGGCTGGCGCTACGGCCGCGATCCCGATCTCAACAGCATCAACGAAGATACGCTGGCGGCGATCGTCGCCGACGCGCACGCCGCGGGCATCCCCGTCATCACCCACACCGTGACGCTGAAGGAGGCGAAGATCGCCGCGATGGCGGGGGTCGATTCGGTTGGGCACGGGGTCGGCGACGCGCCGGTCGATGCGGAGCTGATCGGCCTGATGAAGAAGAACCGAATGGCCTATATCGCGACGCTCGCGACCTATGAGCCGCAGGAAGACCGCACCTTCCTGCCCGCCGAATGGGCGAGTCTCCGCCCCGCCGAGCGCGCCCGCGAAGAAGCGCGGATAGCCAAGCCGCTGGAGCCGATCGAAGCATATGACAGCAAGCGCTGGGCGATCATGCGCGGCAATATCCGCGCGCTCAAGGCGGCGGGGATCCGCATCGGAATCGGCACCGACGCCGGGATCGGCGGCACCTATCACGGCAGCTCGACGATCCGCGAAATCCGCTGGCTGACGATGCTTGGTTTCACCCCGGCCGAGGCACTCGTTGCGGCGACCAGCACCAGCGCGGGGATCATGGGGCTCGACAAGATGCAGGGGACGATCAAGCTCGGGATGCGCGCCGACCTGGTGCTGGTCGCGGGCAAGCCCGATGAGACCATCGCCGACCTCTACAACGTCCGCCACGTCTGGGTCGGCGGCCGCGAGCAGGATTTGATCGCGCTCAGGAAACTCGCCGACGGCGCCGCGCCGACGCCGATGCCGGTCACGAAAATGGCTGGCCCGATCGACACCGGCGCACGCAGCGACGGCCGCACCGACCTCGACACGTTGCCGGTCGAAAGCACCGAAAGCGGGACCGATCACAGCGACTTGCTCTATGTCCGCCCGACCGATCCGCGCGCCCGCAAGAAGCTGATGATCGTCGCGCGGATGGGTGCGCGGGCCAAGCCGTACGCGCAACTGCTCGTGCCGCTGACCCCGGGCGGGATCACGCTGGCCGACGCGAGCGACTTCGCCGGCGTCGCTTTCGATGCGCGCGGGCAGGGGCAATACAGCCTGTCGTTCGACAATTACGGCCGCCAGCAAGACGACTGGTTCAGCGCCGATTTCACCGCCGACGACACCGCGCGCGAAGTGCGCGTGCCGTTCGCGATGCTCAAGGGCGATGGCGCGTTCGATCCGAAGAGTCTCCGCGCGCTGCTCATCCGGCTGAAGGCCGAGCCGGGCGGCAACACTTGGCTCGAGGTCGGGAATTTGCGCTTCTATCGTTGATCCGGCGCGCGATAGACCGCTTCGTCCAACTGCCCTTCCCACCGCGCGACCGTCGTCGCGACGGTCAAATTGGCGCAGGCGCTCGGCACGGTGCGGGTCATGTCGAGCAGGCGGTCGAACGGGAGGACGAAGCCGACTACCAGCGCGGTCTGCTCGGCGCTGACGCCGACAGCCGACAGGACGGCGGCGAGCATGAACAGCGATGCCGACGGCACCGGCGCCGTACCGAACGCGGCGAGCGCGCCGGTCAGGAGGACGGTTGCATAGACTTGCGGCGTCAGCGGCACGCCGAACGCTTGCAGCGCGAACATGCTGAGCAGCCCGACATACATCGCCGTGCCGTCCTTGCCGATGCTCGCGCCGAGCGGGAGAACGGTCGAATAGACCGGCCGCGCGACGCCGAGATTGTCGCCCGCGACACGCATCGCGACGGGCAGGGTCGCGCCGCTCGACGCGGTCGAGAAGGCGACGACCAGCGCGTCGATGATCCCGCGGAAGAACGGCAGCACGGGCAGCTTCGCGACGAAGCGCAGGATCAGGCTGTGCACCACCACCATCTGGATCAGCGACCCCGCGACCACCGCCAGCGCGAGCCAGCCGACATGGACGAATACCGCTGCGCCGTTCGCCGCGACCGCGACCCAGATCAGCGTGAGGACCCCGAACGGCGTTGCCTCCATGACGATCCCGACGACGCGGAGCAGCACCGCGGAGAGCGATTGCAGGAGGGCGGCGAACGGCTTGCCCGGCTCGCCGGTCAGCACCACCCCGACCCCGAACAGGATCGCGACGAAGATCAAGGCGAGCATGTCGCCCTTGGCGAGCGCGTCGACGATGTTGAGCGGCACGATGCCGATCAGCTGGTCATAGGGCGTGACTGGCGCACCCAGGGCATGCGGCGCGGCGGTGCCGAGCGGCGCGCCGACGCCGGGGCGGATCACGCTCGCGACGATCATCCCGACCGATACCGCGATCGCCGTGGTCGCGGCGAAAAGGCCGATCGTTCGCGCGCCCAGGCTACCGAGTTGCCTGGGGTCGGCGAGGCTGGTGATCCCGGCGGCGATCGTGACGAGGACGATCGGCGCGACCAGCATCCGGATCGCGCGGACGAACAGGTCGCCGACGAACTGGAAGTTGGGCGCCCCCGCGGGCCAGACGAAGGCGAGGATGACGCCGATCACCAGCCCCGCGACGACGCGCTGCCACAGCGGAATCGCGAACCAGCGGCTCACGCGATTCCCCTCCCTGGAAGGGAGGGGTTAGGGGTGGGTTGGTGTGGGGCGAGGACGCCGACTGCCGCGGGCCGGCCCCCCCCCCGCCCCCCCCTTCCAGGGAGGGGAGCGAAGGGGGCCGATGTCGTCCTCAACCGCATGTCCCGGGCGTTGGTGTATGTGGCAGCGCCCGTCCTGCGGCCTTGCCGGTCAGCGCGCCGTTATCGACCGCGACGACGCCGTTGACGATCACCGTGCGGACCCCGGCGGCCGGCAGAGTAGGCTGCTCATAGGTCGCGCGCGCTGCGTAGGTCCTGGGATCGAACACCACGACATCGGCAAACGCGCCAGCTTTCAGCTCGCCGCGCCCAGTCAAGCCGAACCATTTCGCCGTCACGCTCGAACTACGCTCGATGAAGTCGCGCAGGCTGATGACCTTATCCACCACCACATATTTCGCATATTTGCGCGCGAACGTGCCCCACACGCGCGGATGCCCGCCCGACGCGTCGCTGTCGGTCATCACCCAGGGCTGCTTCATGAACGCGGCGATATCGGCTTCGCTCATGTTGAACGAGACGGTCGCCGAATCGTGGACGCGGATCAGCGCGATCGCCGCCGAGATCGGGTCGGTCTTCATCGCCGCCG
>Ga0307517_10014239_pt1 | contig 10709 bp, 10 predicted proteins | sample 23_EM_MG_FD_194515 | JGI IMG/M metagenome (GOLD analysis project Ga0307517, IMG submission 194515) | Populus trichocarpa ectomycorrhiza microbial communities from riparian zone in the Pacific Northwest, United States - 23_EM | ecosystem: Host-associated > Plants > Roots > Unclassified | place...
ATTCGAGCTTTCGAAACTACGGGCGTGAACGTGGCTGATAAATGAGCCGATTTCATTTTACCCCCCAATTCATATCTGCGCATGCATACCTCTTTCAATTATCCTGCATTAGTATATACCACCACTCAGTCCCCAACCTCCCACTCCCATAGAATAGACCTCGTTTTTGGTATCGTCACAGGTTCGATGGCGTCCTATCCGTGCAATGCCGAGGTCAAGCGCCAAACCGTGGCAACTCGTGAACCGCTTCGGTCCAACCTGGTGATCAAGTCCGGAACCGACACAGGAGGCATGACTAGACGTTTCCAAGTTCTCGCCACCTATTTCTGCGACTCTCTGGCATTTTGTGGACCTCGGGTCGCAAGAACTGGTGCCATTCCATGTGGATTTGACCTGATTCACACATGTCGCGTAGGCTTGTTCTGGGCACTGGTTGTACGTGTTGTGAAGTGACGTCCACTACGGTCATCGAAATGAGGTCATCGGATCGACCAGTTGGTGCGGGCGGAGGAATGCACTTGTCTGGTGGGCGAATTCATGGAGCGTTGCTCTTCACTTGTTTTTTATTTCTATTTTTACCATGCCATCGTTTTGATCGCACGGACCTCCACGATCCGGACAACCGTCCTGGGGATTGTCTGCTGACCGCGGTGCTATATGGTTTTGTGGGTTCGCCACACCCAGTCCCTTCGCATAGCACCTCGTTTGCATTTGATCCAGCCCTCGTTTCCAGACTTGTCATTATATGGTATGTGCGCGTGTGATTGGCGGTGGTCACTCGTCCGGACCGTGTCCGATGTGGCTGGGTACCCAGCCTCTGGTTTATCGTGTTCTATTCTGCTGTGTGGATATCTGTCCAGCTCGAGAAGGCTGGAGCCGCACGCTGGGTCCTCCTGGTCTTGAATCTGTTCACTACTGCTACCCGGGCCTCCACGATGTTATCTCCTCTCTTGCCTCACCCTCTACCGGGGCTCTATCGGCAGTCCACACAAACATCCGACTCGTATCTCCCCTGGATCCTGGTTCAACTTCCGGGCTGGCAGGCTAGGTTTCACCCGAGAATCCTTCGTAATTCCATTCCACCCATAATGTCGTATCTCACGATAGGGCCTTAGTACCGGTGGCCCGTGTCTGCATATTCCCATATCACCTAGATCCTTCTGGATGACATCTGGTTTTACTTGTCTAGTGGTTGGTCCATTCGAGTGATTGACTACGAAACATCACCTTTGTGTCGGGAAGTGGCAACCAGGTACGGGTGATGGGCTTAGTGGAACGAGGCGTATTTGATTGTCCACCGGCAAACTCAGTGGAGTCCCAGATCGACACGGAGATTGGGTTGGTCATCCTTAATAACCCTTGTTCGATTTAGAACTTGAGGATGAGATACCGACGAACGTCTACCCGGACTATCGTTGAGGTACGCCAAGAAGCTGCCAAGGGTGATCGGGGTGAAAGAAAGCCAACCGACTCGATTCACATCTCTCTAGCGCTGGTCGATGTGTACGTAGGGTGTTGCCAGGTGACGGGTCGAACGACCTAAGCTTGCAGTTGCCATTGGGTGCTGCAGTGTGTTGCGTCGTTGCCGAGCGAGGGTCGATGTGCACATTCGTCCGCGCTACCATGGCCTTTTCGAAGACAAGGTGAAGAGATAATCCAATCCTATCGGTACCCAGCGTCCAGCCCCTCTAGATAGATGGCCTCCGTACCCAGGGCGTTGGGGGACTCCTAGTAAGGGAGACCCGGCAGGGCAGAATGGTACAGGAGGGGTTGAAAATGAGACAGAAACTGATACCGGCGATTTGCATGAGGATCCACGAAGCTTATGCAGATTAACTCGGATACATTCGGGAGTAACAGAGAGGGGTACACAGAGGCCCCATCGGGGTCCTTGATAGTCGAAATTCTCTAAACACCAAGTGATACATATTTCGCCTGGCTGAAAACATTTGAGCAATTTTACGAGTTCATCAACAGATTGTACACCAATTTTCTTTCCATCGTCACGGGAAATGAACCTGAAAAAATGGTGAGGGAAGCTTCGGATGACAGATGGGCGATCTTTGTTCACCGTAGCGTTCGACTGTGGATGTCTTCACCATTCCCACATAAACTTATCACACACCCTTTCCTTCTCTGCGAACATCCGCTTGAGGAACCCCTTGATTTCCTTTGATTTAACTGCGCACTCTGAAAACCTTGAGACTGAACACGCCTCGTCACGGAAGAACGAACGATCTTCCAGCGCTCTGAGGTAGACCTCATCCATTTGGATATACGGCGTGCTGAGTTTTTCCTTAGTCCTTTTATACAACAACCGGCGTTTTTGGAGGCATTCACAGGATTCGAATGATTTCCAACCCTGCTCGAGGATCGGGTGCAATTCGTTGTCTCTCTCTACGAGGAAGGTGATCAGACGATAATAGGCTGTTACAGGGACGCCGTTCAGAACGTTATCCTGGAGCTGCCTAACGACCGTCAGGGTATCTGCATGCCTGGCCACGTATTCCGCCTGGTCCTCAAGCTCACAAGCGCACGCGATTCCGTAGAGACGCAAAGGGTTTTCCTTTATAAACTCCCGATTTTCAAAACCCTTTTCGTGGACATCGATAATAAACTGTATGTCGTATTTCTTTGCTGCGAGGAGGAGGGATCCCAGATCGTCGAGGTTGTTGATAGTGGGATTCGGCATGCGGTAGATGGTATGAAGGATGTTTGACCACGTCTCCGGGGATTCTTGGACATCGATGTGCGGGAGGGTGTCGGAGGCAGGTTGCGGGAGTGTGAACATGTCTTTAAACACTGGAGATACGAGCGATAGAATGACCTTGTGAACGCGAAAGTCGCGGGTACCCGCCGCACGGATGACCGCATCTGCATCGTCGGCACGGAAGACGGTCGATAGTGGAACTGTGGCGGTGGGTTCAGTCGCTGCGGTGCTGGATTCTCCGGATGCCATGGCGGGATGGAGCTCGCGAAAGACCGTAAAAAAAAGGAACACTGGAAGTCTGTGGACCCCACTGGAAGAAAGACGAAGCGGGATGGTGGATCTAGTGTTACCGTAATCTGAGCTGGGTTGAGCCGGGTCAATAAACTCACACCGGAAGACTGAGCTCGATCGCCGGAAACGGCCGACGGCCATATGGAATAATTCCTTGATCTTGGGACCTGGCCTTGGCTCGGACTCGGAGTTGGCATTCTGACATGTGCACCATAGCCTGTGGACGCGTTGCGGGGCATCGTGTGGCGTGTTCCACCCCTCCTTTCCAACCACGGACCTCAGCACCATATCACGAGCATGCATTCAAGGGCACTCGCTTCACGGTCCCAGAATGTGTTGGCCAATTTCAGGGTACGCGGTCTGTACATTACTTTGGTTTCTCTGGCGGTCCACCCACGATTTTGATCGACCGCTCTCACATGTTCGTTCTAGTCCCTAGAACTCGAAGAACAACAACTCTCAGCTACTGCTCGCCTCCCTGAAACTCGACAACCAAATCCCCCGCAGCCCACAACTCGAACTCGACCTCGCTCGGTTGAGCCACACACCCATCCGCCGGATTCGGTATCTCCCAGAACTCGATATGGAGATTGAGATCGTCGAGTCGCCTAGAAAGTCAATCGTAAACAAGAGCCTGCGTGTTGGGGCGTTACGTGAACATCGGGACGAGAACTCGAAGGAGATTCATCCCATTCGTCCGCATACCTCCAGGCCTAGACCTCTGAGGTGTGTCCGTTTTAGCCGTGGCACAAGCGACTTTGTTGTTGTACTAACCATCTCTATAGCCCCCCTAGATTTGATCTTTCAAATTACGACATGAACACGGTGACAGATGAGCCAGTCTCGTTTTACCTCCCAATTCACATCCACGCATGTGTACCTCTTTCAATTCTGAGGTATGTACGTTTTAGCCGTGGCACGGGTGACTCTGTTGTTGTACTAACTAGTTCTACAGCACCCTTAGATTCGAGGTTTCGAAATTACGAACATGAACATCCTGATAGGTGAGCCGATCTCGTTTTACCTCCCGATTCATATCCACGCACGTATACCTCTTCCAATCATTCTACATTGGTATATACCGCCACCCAGTCCCAAACTCCTTGTAGAATAGACCTCGTTTTTTGTATTGATTGCCACAGGTTCGGTGGCGTCCAATTCGTGCAATACCGAGGTCAAGCGCCAAACCGTTGCAACTCATGAGCCACTTCGGTCCAATCCGGTGAACGGATCCGGAACCGACACGGGAAGCAAGGCTGGACGTTTCCAGGTTCTCGCCACCTATTTCTGCTGCCCTTTTGCGTTGTGTGGACCTCGAATCGTAAGAACTGATGCTGTTCCACGTGGACCCGACCCGATTCACCTGTCCCGTAGGCTCGTGCTGGGCACTGGTTGTACATGTATTGTGAAACACGTCTACCACGGTCACTGTAATGAGGTCATCGGATTGACCAGTTGGTGTGGGCGGAAGAAGTGCTTATCTGGTATGTGAATTTATGGAGCGCTGCTTTTCACTTGTTTTTTATTTTTATTTTTACCGTGTCATCGTTTCGATCGCGAGGACCTCCGCGATCCGGACAACCGTCCTGGGTATTTTCTGCCGGCTGCGATACCGCGTGGTCTTCTGGGTTCGCCACACCCAGGTACTTCACACAGCACCTCGTTTGCACCCCGGTTCAGCTTTCGTTTCCACACTCGCCACTATATGGTATGTGTACGTGTGGCTGACAGTGGTCACTCATTTGGACCGTGCCTGTGGCTGGGCACCCAGCCTCTAGTTTATCGTGTACTATTCTGGTGGCGGGTATCTGTCCAGTTCGAGAAGATCGGAACCGCACGCTGGGGCCTCCCGGTCTTGAATCTGTTCACCAGCTACCTGGGCCTCTACGGTGCTATCTTGTCCCTCGCATCACGCTCTATTGGGGTTCTATCGATAATGCACACGAGTGTCCGACTCGTATCTCCCCCCGATCCTGGTTTCCAGGCCGGCAAACTAGGTTTCATCCGAGAATCCCTCGCAATTTGATCCCCCTCGCGCGTATTCCATTCTTCCCATAATGACATCTCACGATAGGGCCTTGAAACCGGTGGCCCGTGTCTGCACGTTGCTTGTATTATTCTGGATGACATTTGGTTTTGCTTATCTAGTGGTTGTTCCATTCGAGTAATTGACCACGAAATGTTACCTTTGTGCCGGGATGTGGCGATCAGGTACGGATGATAGTAGGCCTAATAGAGGGAAGCCTATTTGACTGTCCGTCGGGAGAGTTTGTGGAGTCCCAGATCGACACGGAGATTGGGGTGGTCATCCTTAATGGGTCTCGTTCGATTTAGGACTTAAGGATGAGATACCGATGAACGTCTGCCCGGACTGTCGTTGAGATGCGCCGAGCAGCTGTCAATGGTGGTCGGCGTGAGAGAAAGGCAGCCGACTCAACCTCCACCCCCTCCAGCGCCAGCGGAATCTCCCCATATTATCGGCACAGCGAGTACTACCAGAAATCACGGCCTGACGACAATGCACCCCAATCCACGGTGACACTTGGTGATTGCGCCGAAGGGAAGATTGAGCCTCGCTGGGTCGATCGGCAATCACGGTCGACCGTTATATGCGTCCGATATGACCCTCACTTCCATGCGGGTTGGACTGGGTGGACGGGAGAGGTCAATATGCATGGGGGTTGTGTAACCTCGATCCGCAATATCTTACCTGGCTTCATTCTCTCGTTCTATCTGTAGTTCGCAGGGGACAACACACAAATTACACACTGTCATCAACTCACTCTTTTGAGGTGCTCGACGGGGTCTGTAATGTCGAGGAGTACATTGGATATAATCGAGCAATCACTATCATGGATAATAATCAGCACCACGTTTACATGGAGCCGATACTGAGCTAAGCCGCATCCCAACCTTTCCCGACCCCAAATATGCAAAGGAGTTCTTCCCAGATCGTCATACGCTAGAGACGGTAAGTATTATCCGGTACTTTTGCAGACAACGCAAACGACGTTTCCCAATGAAGGAGAAATTAGCACATCACCTTTGCCCCCCTCAACCATAGCGCCGTAGATCTTATTCAGCACTTCCACCCTTCGTTCTGGGGTGTTCGTGCCGACGTTCACGCGTCACGGCGCACGTCCCGTCACGACAGATGCATAGAGCTCCGCCAGATGACAGTCAAACGAGCGGCCTAAGTCCGCGATTGCCATTGGGTACCGCGGTGCGTTGCGCCACCGTCAAGAAAGGGGCAATGTATTTGTTTGATTAATGTGTTACGTTGGTGTGGCGTAGACCCAGCACATCCATCCGCACCTCCGAGGTCCTTTTGGAGATAATGTGAAGGGATAAGCCAATCCTATCGATAACCAGCGTCCAGCCCCTCTGGACAGATCCCCTCCATACCTAGTGTGTTGGGGGACTCCTAGCAAGTTGTGAGAGGTCCGGCAGGGCAGAATGGTACGGGAGGGGTCGAAAAAACGAGACAGCAACTGATACCGGTGATTTACGTGAAGGTCCACGGAACTTGTGCAGATTAACCCGGATACATTTGGGAGTAACAGAGGGGTACACAGAGGTCCCACCGGGGTCCTCGATAGTCAATATTCTCTAAACACCAAGTGATACATATTTCGTCTGGCTGAAAACATTCGGGAAATTTCCCGAGCTCACTAACGGATCGTCCACCGATTATCCTTCCATCGTCGCGGGGGATGTCGATGAACCTGGAAAAGTGATGAGGGGAGCTTCGGATGGTAGACAGTGGACAATTTTTGTTTACCGTAGCGTTCGACTGTGGACATCTTCACTGTTTCCACATAAACTTATCACATACCCTTTCCCTCTCCGCGAACATCCCTTTGAGGAATTTATTGATCCCCCCCGTCGAAACCGCACAATCCGTCCCCGAGCACCCTCCGCCATCGTAGAACGACCGATCTTCCAGCGCACTGAGGTAGACCTCCTCCATCTGAACATACTGCATCGCGAGTTTTATCTCGGTCTTCCCATATAGTCCCTCGCCCGCGGATCGACGCCTAAGGCAGAGACACTGGGATTTGAACGATCTCCAACCCTCCTCGAAGATCGGGCGTAATTCGCTGTCCCTCTGTACGAGGAAGGCGATCAGACGAGAATATGTTGCCGCAGGGACTCCGTCCAAAGCGAAGTCGCCCTGGGGCCTAGCGACCGTCAGGGTGTCGGCGTTCCTGGCCACGTATTTCGCTTCGTCCTCAAACCCACAAGCACACGCGATGGCATAGAGACGCAAAGGGTCTTTCTTTATGAGCTCTCGATTTTTGAAAACCTTTTTGTGGGGGTCGATGATAAACTGTATTTCGTATTTCTTCGCTGCGCGGAGGAGGGATTCAAGATCGCCGAGGTTGTCGATAGTGGGATTCGGCAGGGGATAGATGGTGTGAAGGATGTTTGACCAAATCTCTGGGGATTCTTGGACATCGACGTGGGGTAGGGTGTCGGAGGCAGGTTGTGGAAGGGTGAGCATGTCTTTGAACATTGGGGATGCGAGCGATAGAATGAGCTTATGAACGCGGAAGTCACGGGCGCCCGCCGCACGAATGACCACGTCTGCGTCGTCGGCACAGAAAACGGTCGATAGCGGGACTGTGGCGGTGGGCCGAGTCGCTCCTGCGTTGGATCTTCCAGGTGGCATGGCGGGACGGAACGAAGAAAAGGCCGTGTGAAGGGGAGTCTGTGAGACCCCACCAAAAGAAAAATAGTCCAATCATGCGGAGATGACCGACTAACGAACGGAAGAGGAATGGTGGATCTGATCGGGGACTGGCCTCGACTCGGAGCCATTCCGACATGTGCACCACAGCCTGCGGACGCGTTGCAGCGTCGTGTGGCGTATTCCACCCCACCCCTCATCTCCAACCACCAACCTCAGCACCACCACGAGCATGCATTCGAGAGCACTCGCTTCACAGTCGCAGAATATGCTGGCCAATTTCAGGGTACGCCATTCGCACTCTACTTTGGTTTCTCCCTATCCACGATTTTGATTGAACACTCTCGCACGTTCGTTCTCGTTCCTAGAACTCGAAGAACAGCAACACTCAGCTACTCGCCTCCCTGAAACTCGACAACCAAATCCCCCGCAGCTCACAACTCGAACTCGAACTCGCTCAGTTGAGCCGCGCACCCCTCCGCCAGACTCAATATCTCCCAGAACTCGATATGGAGATTGAGATCGTCGAGCCGCCCAGAAAGGCAATCGTGAACAAAGACCTGCGTGTTCGAGCGTTACGCGAGCATTGGGACGAGAACTCGAGGGAGATTCATCCCACTCACCAGTATACCTCTAGGCCTAAATCTCTAAGGTATGTTCGTTTCAGTCGTGGCGCAAGTCACTTTGTTGTTGTACTGACCAGTTCTATAGCCCCCTTAGGTTCGAGCTTTCGAAATTACGAACACGAACGTGGTGATAGATGAGCCGGTCTCGTTTTACCTCCCAATTCATATTCACGCTTGTATACCCCTTTCAATCATCCTCCATTAGTATATACCACCACTCAGACCACAACCCTCCGTAGAATAGATCTCGTTTTTGGTAAAGTTGTCACAGGTTCGATGGCGTCCGATCCGTGCAAACCGAGGTCAAGCACCAAACCGTGGCAACTCGTGAGCCGCTTCGGTCCAACCCGGTGACCAGATCCGGAACCGACACAGGAGGTATGGCCAGACGTTTTCAGGTTCTCGCCGCCTATTTCTGTGGTTCTTCGGCGTTACGAGGCGTTACGTGGGCCTTGGGTGGCAAGAACTGGTGCCATTCCATATGGGCTTGACTCGATCCACATATGTGACGTAGGCTTGTTCCAGGCATTTGTTGTACGTGTGTTGTGAAGAACGTCCACTACGGTCATCGGAGTGAGGTCATAGGGTTGACCAGTTAGTGCGGGTGGAGGAATCTACTTATCTCGTCGGTGAATTCATGGAGTGTTGTTCTTCAAGGTCAAACTTCACTTGTTTTTTTTCTTCTATTTTTACCATGCCATCGTTTCGATCGTACGGACCTCCGCAATCCGGATAACCGTCCTTGGGATTGTCTGACGACTGCAGTGCTATATAGTTTTGTGGGTTCACCACACCCAGTCACTTCACACAGCACCTCGTTTGCATTTTGGTCCAGTTCTCGTTTCTGGACTTGTCATTATATGGTATGTGCGCGTGTGACTGGTCATCGTTCGGACCGTGCCTGTACTGGGCGCTTCTGATTTGCCGTGTGCCAATCTGCCGGGTGGTGCCTGTCCAGCTCAAGAAGATTGGAACCGCACCCTGCCCCCCCCCCAGTCTTGAATCTGTTCACCAGCTACCCGGCCCTCGACGGCGTTATCTCATTTCTCTCATCACGCACTACTGGGGTGCTACCGATAACGCACACGAGCGTCCGACTCGTATCTCCCCCCGATCCTGGTTTCCGGGCCAACAAGCTAGGTTCCATCCGAGAATCCCTCATAATTTGATCCCCCTCGCGCGTGTTCTATTCTTCCCATAATGACATATCTCACGATAGGGCCTTGAAACTGGTGGCCCGTGTTTACATATTCCCACGTTGCTTGGATCCTTCTAGACGACATCTGGTTTTTGCTTATCTGGCGGTTGGTTCATTTGAGGTATTGACTACGAAATGTTACCTTTGTGTCGGGATGTGACGATCAGGTACGGATGATAGGCCTAATAGAGTGAGGTTTATTTAACTGCCCGCCGGGAAAGTTGGTGGATTCCCGGATCGACACGGAGATTGGGTTGGTCGTCCTGAGTCGTGGGTCTCGTTTGATTTAGAACTTGAGGATGAGATACTGATCAACGTCTGCCCAGACTGCAGTAGAAACACGCCGAGGAGCTGTCAAGGGTGGTCGGTGTGAGAGAAACTCACATTTCTCAAGCGCTAGCGGACGTGTAGAGTGCCGCGAAGCGACGTAAGTCTGCGATTGGGTACCGCGGTGCGCCGCGTCATTACCAAGCCAGGGGCAATGCATTTGGTTGACTTATGCGTTACGTTGATGTGGCGTAGACCCAGCACATTCGTGCACACCTCCGAGGTCTTTTTGAAGACATGGTGTGATGAGATAAGCCAATCCTATAGACAACCAACGTCCAGCCCCTCTGGATAGATTATCCCCATACCTAGGGTGTTAGGGGAATCCGGTTGGTTAAGAGAGGTCCGAGAGGGTTGAGTGGTATATGAGGGTTAAAAAAGTGGGACAGAAGCTGATCCCGGCGATTTGCACGGGGATCCACGGAGTCTGTGCAGATTAACTCAGATACATTTGGGAGTAACAGAGGGGTACACAGAGACCCCGCCGGGGTCCTTGATCGTCAAAATTCTCTAGACACCAAGTGATACATATTTCGTCTGGTCGAAAATTTCCCGAGCTCACTAACAGATTTTCTTTCCACCATCACGGGGGGTGAACCTGGGAAAGTGATGAGGGGAACTTCGGATGGCAGGTGGACAATTTTTATTTACCGTACTGCAGACGTCTTCGCTATTTCCACATAAGCTTATCACACACCCTTCCCCTCTCCACGAGCATCCGTTCGAGGAACTTCTTGATATTTGCCGGTTCCACCGCACACCCTGACGTATAGCACCTCAAGACATAGAGGGACGACCGATCTTCCAGCGCTCCGGGGTAGAGTTCCTCCATCTGGATATACGGCGTGCTGAGTTTTTCCTTGGTTA
>Ga0307517_10014242_pt1 | contig 10708 bp, 5 predicted proteins | sample 23_EM_MG_FD_194515 | JGI IMG/M metagenome (GOLD analysis project Ga0307517, IMG submission 194515) | Populus trichocarpa ectomycorrhiza microbial communities from riparian zone in the Pacific Northwest, United States - 23_EM | ecosystem: Host-associated > Plants > Roots > Unclassified | place...
TGATAGATAAAAAATTTCAATTAAAAAATGATAAGGAAAAAGCAAATAACAATTATAAAAATAAGGACCAAAGTTAATATAAAAATTAAATTCTAAGGGATGAAATTGAAAAAAAAATATTCAAAACAAAATATATATAGCAATCAAAAGTTTGAGAATCAAATTTGATATAATCAGCAAATAATATGACATTTTTAAATTTTTCACAACTTTCGAAAAGTGTTTTCCTCCCAAAATAAAAGGAAAACACTTTCCTGAAAACCAAACCAAATTTTTCTTTGACTAGAAAGTGTTTTCCGTTGACCAACTTTCTTAATAACAAACAAATAGGAAAGTTTGAAAAGTGATTTCTAGAAAATCATTTTTCATCAAACAAACGTCTTATAAGTAAAAGAGTTTTGCTGGATTTTATAACAAAATTAAAAGATTATTTATAACAAAAAAAATTTGTAATTTTTTTAGTAAAAAAATAACATAGATCTATTTATAAAAATCATATCAAACACAATCTTAATTTGTGATTTTTGAATTATAATTTTTTATTTTGAGTTATAATTTAAAAATTATGTTTCATAAACAACTTATTAAAAAAATTTATTAATTCTGAAATATTCATCCATGATAAGTTTTTAAACTACTTGATGGCCGATGTTGCATGGACCACTTTTAGGTACGCCTTCACCAATGATTGATAAAACTGATATAGGATGGATAATTGAGTATAAATAAAATGATTCATGTAACAAACATTTTACTAGGCTTGCATTATTGCGACCGGTGATAAAAAGTTGGTAAAAAAGTAGAGGGCATCTATAGCATAGCATAGGGTATTATTCTAGTAGACAAAATATCGAACGAGAGCAATGTAAATGCAATAATATTACAAATAAAATTAAAATTCATCATCATTTTATTGTAGATTGTGTAGAATACAATCTACAATAAAATAAATAAGGAGTCATTCAATTATCAAAAAAATAAACACGTAATTAGAAGTAGAATCATATTTATTTTACAGTGTAATTACCCTCGTGCCATTAAAAAAACAAAACATAATTAATGTCTAAGGGCTGTTTTTGGATTTTCATATTTTTTGTACAGTGTAATTATCACATAACTCTTGCGGTCAACTTTTTTTGCCTAAGATCAAGGGGCATTTTGGGTTTTTTAACTTTGGTTTTCTTGGAATTATCTCATGAGATCAAGGGTGTTTTGGCCTTTGTATAATTCAAAAAAAAAAAATAGTTGGTGTGTGCAGAGCACGTGTTAACAAGTGGGAGGTGCCTGTGCCCTTTATACGGCGTGTGTGGTGCCTCCCGGTGACCATTGGTAGCCTTCCGCGATGACATCAAAAGCATCGTGCCACCTCTACATGGTGGGGCGACGCGTGTTGGTCTTCATGGCACGGAGAAGCTCCTGCAGTAATTTTTCTCCTCCCCTCTCTTTTCTCTCTCCTCCACCTTAGAAAATGTGTAGGCCTTGCAAAGTTGCAAAGTGATCTTCAATCATTTAATTGTATCGAATTTGATTTATTTTTTTCAATTTTGTACCTTGGCATTTGATTTTTTATGTTTTTTTTAATTAAATTTGATCCGCATTCTTTTTATTCCTATTTATTTTGCTTTTAATCAATTTTTTGATTGGATTTATTTTTCAATTTAATCTCTAATAATTTGATTTTAATTCTTTTTTTTGTTGAATTTTATCCTCATTCTTATGATTGCAATTCCTTTTATTTTGAGTTCTCTTCTTGATTAATTTTTTTTTTTTTTGCAATTTCATCACTTATTGTTTAATTTCATTGAATTTTCATATCATATTTGATGCTTTTTTTTTTTTATCATGCTTTTAAAATCCAGCGCGGGAGTTGACCCTCATCATGTCCCATGTCAAGGGTTATGAATCATCTTTGTCAAAGACATTATTGTTGGACTAATTGCGTAATTCTCATTTGTAGGTCACGTTAAGTAAAGACTAAAATTGAAGTACATGGAAGGGACTATGTAGAATAGATGATGTATAATTATCATGACTTTTATTAGTTCTCTTACTTAATTATGGTGTATGATGTGATCAATGTGTGTAAGGTTTTAATGTTACTCCATACGTATTATGTTGATATATTAATTAAACGATAAAAAAAGATAATATCATGTGAGCCAAGTATGATAATTTAAATGTGACTCACATAAATGAGATAATTAATATCAATGCTAAAATCTTATTGGTCAATTTAGAAAAGTGTTTTTTTATTTAATAACCGCACATGATGAATGTACGATATAAAAAGTTTATTAAGAAATTTTTTATAATCTCATAACTGTATGTTTTATTCCATAAAAAATTAAGCAAATTAAGGATTAGAAGAGAAACATAATTTTCTTTGTCAAATTACACGAAGGACTCCAATCTCTCAAATGACTTGATATGAATCAAGGTACACTTTCTTTGAATATTTATTTGAATATAAAAATTATAAAATTCTAAGATCATGACATTATAATTTTTAATTGCTTACAATCTCATTCAACTTTATATAACAACTTCTTTCCTGCACCTCTCAGCCTCTTCATGTCTGAAATGCCAATACATGGAAGGAGTTGATGAAAATAACAAACCACTCAAGAGAAATTTCAACTAGGAAGAAGTTATGAAACAAAATATAAAATGACTTGAAGGCCTAGTGATAGAAAGGAGTTGTATTGATGTCTGGAGAGAGGCTGCTGGTGCTGCATTTGGCAAAGCATGATGAGATATGATGTATTAGAATGGAGAAGAAATGGATGATAGCTTTCGAGGAGGGAGGGAGACCTTTCTGACTCAGAACATCCCTGAAAAGTAGAAGGCTTCGACAAATGAAAAGGAAAAAAAATCATTGCAAATAAAACATATCATGAGCATAAATTAGAGAGAAGCATTTTAGCAAACTAGTAGATAGAGTAATGGATCTCTGTTTCGATGCTCCTATTCTGCTGATATAATTTTGGCTGGACATTTGATGGATTTCTTCAATTATTCTCCCAGCTGATCTTCTGTCATGCTGTTGAACATATGCACTGCTTTTTTTTCTGGGAAGAGTTGTTTATGCTGGGCTGGAGAGCTGCAAGTATTGATCTCTTATGCCTTCACAAGTCTGTTCTTCAACTTCAGGCCTGCATATTTGGGTTTTGCACTGTTATTTGATCCATACTTTCGGCTCATCTTGTCCAGTCCTAGTGTTTTGCAGCAACTCTTGAGTCTTGACAAGCTCAAATTGAGACCAAGCATTTGAAATTTAATTTAAAATGTTGGGATTTATCTGTCATTAGTCAATTCTCAATAGATTAACGCGGTGTTAAGCTTTCTCGTGAGAAAACGAATGAACACCAACCAATGGACCACACACTTGGAAGAAAAGCAAACAACAGCAAAACTCAACATAAGAAAATAACAAGCTGCTATTATTTTAATTACCATGATTCATTAAACAAATCATTGATCAATAAGAATACTAAATCAAGAAGTTGACAGGTTTAGCGATAAAAAGAGAGAGCACCATTGCTTTTTTCTCTTCTTTCTCTCTACCAACCAGCTAGCTTCATTATTTTCCAACGAACATCAAATCATTAAGATAAAAATCAACACCCACTTCCTCTATCCACAAGGTGCACAGAAGCAATCTTACTTTTATCTGTCCACTCTTGTTTCTGTAGTTAATTTGTTGATAAGTTGCTAGGCTTGAGAATGAGTTGAAGGATGGTAGTGTGTACACACAAACCAAGCTGCAGTGCTACCTCAAAGATTGTTGTATCAGATGACAACTACCGGAAGGTTAATATATAACCAGCTGCCATCTCCTTGTGACAATGCTTGTTAGCGTGTAAGAAACTTCCATATTTCTTCATCGATAAGGTACAGAACATTCTTATATCTCACCCTTTGCTAAAACGAGGAAGGCCGTCTTTTTTTCACCCTACTCTTCCGCTCTCATTTTCAATCTTTGATAATGTTCAATGGAGTTCTAGATTTGATTTTTTGTCTTAATTTTATAGAGATTTGACAGCTTACTTCGTAGTTCTTTTCATGCATGCCTTTGACAGGATTTTGGAGTAGGATTTTTTCAGTTTCGAGGAACAATTATCTATTCTGCTTTCATGACATGAAAGAATAGCGAGTTGTTTCACTCTCTGTTTATTCTGAAAAATTCGTGTACACTGTGAAGAGGTTATATGAAATATAAATCATTTTTATCACAATCTTAAATAATAGAGGCAGATTCAATTTTTGGTAGTGCCCAATGGTTCAATCTGTGGCACATCATATTTTCATCAAGAGTTATACCCCCTTCCTTGGATCCATCAAGAGTTCTACTTACTAGATATGTATGCATGATGTCATAAACAAGCAAGTGCTCTTGACAAGTACATACGGTTCTATGTCCTGGAGATTCTAACAAGTTGTTTTGAGTAGGTTCTGTTTTCTTTGTTGCTTGATTCTTCTCCCTATTTCTTTTGATTCATTGTTTGGTTTATTTGGCTGTTGTGTAGATAAAGGGAGATGGAAGATGAAATGGTGGATCAGTATTGGTGTCACATGTGTTCTCAGATGGTGAACCCGGTAACGGAAGCTGAGATTAAATGCCCATTCTGTGAGAGTGGTTTTCTGGAAGAGATGGGCAGCGTGAGAGAAGTCAATAACAATATCTTTGATTTAGGATCAGAACATGCATTCTCTCTTTGGGATACATTCTTGCTGGACCTTATGGGTGGCTTAGGCACTTCTGGTTCACGTAGAATAGCTCAAGAACATATTAGCAGTACCAGTTCCCAAGATGAAGATGATGAGCTAGACTTTGAGTCCTTACTTCGAAGAAGAGGTAGACTAAGCACATCTTCAGTCCAACGCTTACTTCAAGATCTTCATTTGAGGTCAGAGAATCCTGAAAATGACAGGGAGAGCAGCGGCGGCAGTAGTAGTAGCAGTAGTGTGATTTTGGTCAATCCTTTCAATGAAGAGGCAATAATTCTTCACAGTCCTGATAATATGAACCAACCAGAAAACCCGAGTCAAAACGTGTCAATTTCTTTCCAGGACTATCTTATAGGACCTGATGTGGATTTATTGCTACATCATTTGGCAGAGAGTGGTCCTAACCGATACGGGACTCCTCCAGCAGAGAAAGAAGCAGTTAAAGCAATGCCAACAGTTTCCATTACGCAGAATTTGCAGTGTTCAGTATGCTTGGAAGAGTTCGACATTGGATGTGAAGCAAAGGAGATGCCATGTAAACACAAATTTCATGGAGAGTGTATTGTTCCATGGCTGGAACTTCATAGTTCCTGCCCAGTTTGCAGGTTCCTAATGCCCTCTGATGATTCCACGACTGGAGTAAGCCAGTCGAGAAGTGACGAAGAGAGAACGGAGAGCAATGATGCTAGGATTATTAATAATGGGAGAAGGTATTGGGTCCCTATCCCATGGCCTTTTGATGGTTTGTTTCCTTTATCAGGATCTCAAAATGGCGGGAGTTCTTCATCAGCACCATCATCAACCACCATGCGCGGAAGTGCTTCCTACTCCGATGAAACTTGAACACTTGTGTTCCTAACGTACTTGTGCTTCTTTTATATGTTTCCATGCCTTTCTTCAGTGTATTGCCATCTTATCTTAGCAAAATGGTTTTCTGCAAACCGTTTCATGTATAGAAACAACTTTATGGTTTGAGAAATTGATTGCTTCTGTTGCTGTCTTCCAATTTGTTACTGCTATACTTTATGGAACCTTTTCTCCTTGCGGTGGGATTGGTGCCCGAACTAAACAACTCAACATTGCATTGGCCTCTGGGATTAAACCTTTCTACTACTAAATGGGCTTAGAAAATATTTAAAGGTGCAGAAAGACTAATGGAACATGGAAAAAAACAGATCCCATACGGCATGTAAGCAGAGCAAAAAATAAATTGCCAAAATTGTGAAGATGCACTCTTCCAATATTCAATTATTTATCATTGATCCAACACCAGTTAAACTAGAGATCAACTAACAAAAAATTAAATGCCTCAAAATCTGTGGAATCTTTCAATTGAAGCCGTGCACGATATGATCACTGCTGCACTTGCATGATCTTGATCACAGAAGCAGCGCCAATCTTGTGCAATGCCACAACCGAGTCTCCTGGCTTGCATAGTCCCTTTATCTTTGCATAATGAAAGGCCTGCTCAATTGTCTCTTCAGTTGACTCACTATGATAAACTTTTCCGGACACTGAGCTCAAAACGGGCATAAGACCCCTGTAAATAAGGCTATGTCTTGCTGGAGCTTCGTCACTGCATGACCATTCAAAGAAATCAGTTCGAATCTCTGGAACAATCATTGACAAAATTGGCATGCTTGGTCGGTACTTAGACACCAACTTTGCTGTGGTTCCACCCTTGGTCAGGACTAAAATAAATGCTGCTTTGATGGTGTTTGCTGTCCTGACTGCTGAAGAAGCCATACTTTCTAATGGGGTCATAGGCATAGGAGCAGTAACCATTATTGCCTTGAAAAGATGTCCATAATCTATGAAGTTCTCTGCCTCCATGCATATTCTGGACATGGTTTGAACAGCAAGCTCAGGGTAGGCTCCAGCAGCAGTTTCTCCACTGAGCATCACACAATCAGTACCATCAAGAACGGCATTGGCAACATCTGTAGCTTCAGCTCTAGTCGGCCTTGGAGATTTGATCATGGATTCCAACATCTGAGTAGCAGTCACTACAGGCTTTCCTTGTATGTTGGCCTTGTGTATCATCACTTTTTGAGCTAGGAATATTTTCTCAATTGGAATTTCCATTCCCAGGTCACCTCGTGCCACCATAAATGCATCAGAATTTGCAAGAATGTCATCAAAATTAGCAACCCCTTCTTGGTTTTCTACCTGCCAAAATACAGAACCAAAAGGTCAATTTGAAGATATTTTTGCTTCAAAACTCATAGCGTGGAGTCAATTTGAAGGCATTTCTGAGTTACCATAGTAATCTGTATCAATCTTAAGAAGTCACTTTTTAGTTCTAAAAGAGAAAGTTAGAACCTTTGACATGAGAAGGATGTTCTTTCCATCATCACCTAGCAGCTTTCTGACCTCGGTGAGGTCTGAACCTTTGCGAACAAAGGACAGTGCGATGATGTCAATCTTATTGGGGACACCCCACTTCAGGATATCCTCCTTATCCTTCTCTGTTAAGGTAGGGAGATCAACGACAACTCCAGGAAGATTGACATTCTTCTTCTCACCCAAAACAGCAGAATTCTCACAGCGACAACGGATCAACCCTGCTTCCTTGTCACAAGCCAACACTGTCAGTGAAATTGTGCCATCAGAACACAAAATAACACTCCCTGGCTGGACATCTTCAGCCAGCTTTTTGTAGCTCATGCAGATCATATTCTCATCACCCTTTAAGCTATAATCAGTAGAAATAAGTATCTCTTGACCCTGCTTGAGTTGTACAGGCTTCCCATCCTTCAAGAATCCAGTTCGAATTTCCGGTCCCTGAGCATATCACAATTTAAGAACATTAAAAGTCAGCCAAGTTCCTTGTGTTGCAGCTAGAATTCCGAAACAAATGGAAAAATTCAGCATGATCTTTAAGCCATATTTGAAACCCTCATCATTGAGAATAAAATAAGGTAGCACATAAGGAAGAAGAAAATATTTGCAAACCAAATCCAATGCCATGCAAGACCAAAGTTGATTCCCTAGGCAGCCTATCCCCCATATGCAATTACACAGTACATGACCAACAATTTTATTTTATTCTTCGAAAAGTAGAGAACTTGTATTCTGTGGAACTTAACATGAATTCCCTTGTCTCTTTCCATAATTCATTGATTGTACTAAAACAACAGCAAATGGAAGTTTATACTTAGAATTATGCCTATACACGGGACAGGCCGGGTTGGCCTAAAGAGAACCATCAATATTTTCCACAGATAGAAGCACATCAAATTGATGATGGCCACAGAAAGAAGAGGAGTGTTTGCACCTTATATTGCTTTTCTTAATATTTAATAATCAAATCCCAAACCATTAAAAACATAATATTTTGTATCTTTCTTGGAATTCTTCTGGAAAAACAATATGAATTGAACGAAGAATTTTCTAGTTGATCTAGAGCAAATTAATAAAATTTGTTCGTCGAACTGCATGCTTGGGGGATCCAGAATTGCCGTTAGTTAATTTCTAATTAAACTAAGTTTAATAACATCGAATCAGTGATATCATGGCAAACGAACAAAGTCACAGAATTCAAAGGAAAAAAAAGAAAACAGAAAATCTATAAACAGACGCTAATGCATTAAAGAGGAAAATATACCTTGGTGTCCAACATGACAGCACAAAGAATGCCAGTATTGTTCATGGCAGTCCCAAGATTATCAAGGGTTTCCTGATGATAAGCATGAGTTCCATGCGAGAAGTTGAAGCGAGCAACGTTCATGCCAGCCCTCAAAAGCCTCTCAGTCATCTCAACAGACCTTGACTGTGGCCCTAACGTGCATACTATCTTAGTCTTTCTATTCCTTGTGTCCTCCCCTACCATCAAGTTTTGACCACCCAAAATATTCTCCATTCTCGTTAAAACCTTGAAGAAAGCAACAACAGAGGGATTTTTACTACAAAAGTAGGGGAAGCCTAAAAGGGTTTTTCAAGGGTTTTTGTGCACGACACAAGTAGTTAATGACAAGGGCTAAGGGCCATGTTTGTGTATATATAGGGTTCTGGGGTTGTCGTCTTCCTGATGGGATAGTTTACGGGTTTTACTTGCTGGTTACTGCCATTATTTATGGTCCAAATAGTTGTATAATTTAAAACCCTTTGTGAATCGGAGAAAAAAACAAGAAAAAAAGAATATCATGTTTATTTAATTAATTAGTATGCCTTATGACTCGAGTCAAAAAAGGGAAAAACTGGTAAGATCTTGTTTGGTTTTCTTAGGAAAATATTTTCTTGAGGGACAAACAAAGATATATTAAATAGGAATTATGGGTTTCCCAAGAACATTAAATATGATGAGCTGTTTTATTTTAGTTGTCTATAAAGTACGTAGCTGTTTTTTTTTTTCCTTCTTAATCTATAATTAATGCTATTTTTCTTTTTCTTTTTCTTTCTTTTTTTGTTTGAAGATCTAGACGTGTCTGTTGATTGGGAAAATAAAATAAAAATAAAATCAATGAAGCATGAGGAGAGAAATCATAGGTTTAATTTCTCAAAAGGGGGGAAAATAGAAATGGGAATCTAAGGGTTTAATATAATCAAATTTCTATTTATAGCTAATTTATTTTTACATTTGAAATTTTTTTAAAAAAGATATTATTATTTTTATTTTAAATTAATATTTTTATATATTTTGATATGTTAATATCAAAAATAATTTTTTTAAAATAAAAAATAATTTTAATATATTTTTAAATAAAAAATATTTTTAAAAATAATATAAACTACACGATCGAAGAGTCAAACAGTCAATTAAAACCCGTTCATTTCAGGAATAACAATGATTAGTGGCATCATGTGCTGCACCAAGAAGCATAAGGTACAATCCCCTCTAAAGGCATTGCCAATGCCATGTGAATCCACCGTCCATTATTATACCCTCTCTGTTAGTGGCTTGTATTAACTTGGACCGTTGATTTCCAGAACCATAATATAAAGACAAGTGTTAAATTATAATCCTCTTCCTTGAGAAAATATTTTATTATTGGTGTGGCTGATTTTAACAAAGAAAGACCAACTTTCGTGCTGCGAGTCATAGCTATTGCGAATCAAGCTTCAGACAAATATTGGTATAATTCCCTCTCTGATGGTGGCTTCTTCTTCTTCCTTTTTTCACATTAAATATTGATGTTTAGCTAGCACGAGCATGTTTTAAAAGAAATATGTGACTTTAATTGTACACCATATTAGATCTTGTTTTTATTTTGATTAGATAATGAAAAAAAATTAAAAATGATAACAAGTGGATCGAATTTTAAGAAAAAAATTATAATGAAAAAAAATATTTTCGTGAATAAAAACAAATAATATAACTTAATTCTCAATTCATTAAACATGGTTGAGTAAAATGGAGTAAAAGAAAAGATAAAAAGAACTGGCTTGAGTCGATTTGAGTTAGTATTATAAATTTGTAACTCCAGGAATAAAAGATGAGCCAACCTAGATTAACCCAGATTAACCCGCGATCCAAATCATAAGACTTGGTAGAAAAAAAAACATAAGAAATCACAAGGATAAAAGGAAAAAAAAAATTATGTTCACCCGTGTTAACTTTTCAAACTTGTGACTTGAGGTATTAAACTAGAAACACTTTATCTAGAAAAACCACAAAACTCAATTCCCAACCAATTAAAAATTGAAGGATTAATTTCGAAAAAGATTATCAATTACTTGAAATGATCCAAAATAAAAAACAAAAATTAAAAGAATGAGGATCAAAATTGACACAAAAAATAAAAATAAATTCTTAATTTAAGTGTGAAACTGAAAAGAAAAATCGAATAAACAAAAAGCTCAAAACTAAAAAAAAATAAGAATCAAATTGGGATGGAATGATGAAATTTTTTTTAAAAAACTTCTATAAGAAGGTCAAGGAGTTGAAATATCATCAATAAAGAGAGATTTGCAATACATTTCAAGAGATGAGAGAGAGAAAAAGAAGAAAAAATGTCAACCGGAGATTAAACTGGACTAC
>Ga0307517_10014243_pt1 | contig 10708 bp, 2 predicted proteins | sample 23_EM_MG_FD_194515 | JGI IMG/M metagenome (GOLD analysis project Ga0307517, IMG submission 194515) | Populus trichocarpa ectomycorrhiza microbial communities from riparian zone in the Pacific Northwest, United States - 23_EM | ecosystem: Host-associated > Plants > Roots > Unclassified | place...
AGTGGTGAACATTGCTTTGAGCCATGCAAAGGCCCTGCCAATCCATGGCCATAAACCATATCAGCCCTGCGATAAAACCCAACCTGCTTATCCCCATTTCCTATCACTTCTCTCGTAACGATATATAGTCAAGTTCTCTCTCTCTCTCACTCTCTATCTCTCTGTATATAATCGATGATGTTCCTCAGGTCGTTCTCGCTTGGTGGTGATCATACTGGCCTGCATCCTTGGCTATTTATATAAGAAACCCTTGGTGATCCACGAGATGATTAATTTTACTCTGTCATGATATCAATAAATGAGACCTTCGAACTTTCAAAGAAAGACATACCAAAACACATGGAAAAAAAGAGAAATGAACTTGGATAAAAATAACGGATTTGGCAAAACACGCAAGAACACCACCGTGGGAAATTGAAGACAGCTAATCACGTTTGTTTGTTTACTGGAATATAATATTTTTTAAAAAGTAAGTTTTAAAAAAATAAATTTCAAGAAAGTAAATTATTTTCTGATATTTGGTATTGTAATGAAAAATAAGTTGGAAAACACTTTCCAGTGTTTGGTTATACCATAAAAAATGAGTTGGAAAATAATTTATTAATGTTTTATTTTTCTCAAGTTTATTAAAATAATGAGGAACAAATCTTACAAATTAAAAAGTTGAATGAGAATGAAATTGAAAAAAAATATAATTTCATAAATTATCTCAAATAAAATAAATACTAATAAAAATAATAGAGATCAAATCTAAAAAATATAAAAAAATGAAAGATGAAGAAATTAAAATAATAATAATTAACATTTCATAAATTATTTCAAATAAAATAAGTAACAATCAAAAGAATGAGGATCAAATTTGATACATAAAAATTTTTAATAAAAAAATAATAAGAAAAAAACAAATAACAATTAAAAAAATGAGAATCAAAGTTAATATAAAAATTAAATTTTAAGAGATGAAATTGAAAAATAAATATTCAAAACAAAATATATATAGCAATCAAAAGTTTGAGGATCAAATTTGATATAATCAGTAAATAATATGACATTTTTAAATTTTTTTTAACTTCCGGAAAGTGTTTTCCGCTTAAATTTTTCAGAAAAACACTTTCCTGAAAACAAAGCTAAATTTTTTTTAACTAGAAAGTGTTTTCTGGTGACTAATTTTTTATTGATAAATAAATATAAAAACATTTAAAAAATAATTTTTAAAAAAATAAATTTCATAAAACAAACATAGAGAACATGGTAGATAGATTACCGTATTCTAAAGGAAACTGTAGGGGCTATGTTCCTTGGTTTTGCTGTTATTTTCTTCGTTTTTGATTATATTATGATTATATGTTGGGGTCCATGGAATGACTTTCGAGTAAGGAGTAGCTTGGATTGCTTCTTCGCGAATAAAGAACGCGGAAAGCCAGGTTCTCATTTTCAAAGGCAGAACCTTCGAAGCCCGCCTCTCGGCAAGGGGAACCCCAGCGAGCGTCCTTACCCTAGCTAGTTAGACATATGTGCTGCCCATCTTGACCATGTCTTAAACGTGAAATCAACAACCCTCTGCCCCGCCGGCCCCTCCCCCCAAAAAAAAGAAAAAAGAAAAAGAAAACACACACGCCCGATGATAATAATAATAATAATAATAATAATAATAATATAATGCTACCAATGCATTGGAGAAAAAAAAAGAATTATTATTATTAGTCTTGGGAAACTCAACTTTCATCTTAAATGAATGGTCACGTGCAATAGCATGTGTAAACATCGATTCAAATGAAAATTAATCGACAAAGGAGTGATTTGTAGAATACTAGCAAGCTGATTATTACAATTAATTGATTTAAAGAAAAAACAAAAGATACGAGAAAAAAACGTGCAATAGCATGTGTACACATCGATTCAAATGAATGGTCACGTGCAATAGCACGTGTATTTTTTTTAGACAAGTATTATTTTTTTTATATTAATGCATGATTTGTATATTAGGATTTGTTTGAGATTCGAGAAAAATTAATTTTATTTGTTATTTAATGAAGTTGAGTTTGATTTAAAAAAATTGAATTTAAAATTGATAGATACATTATTAACGTTTTACATGAATTATCTACATGTAATGTTTATGAATTTTAAATAAAAAGAATGTGTGAGCATGGATTCTCTACAAGAACAAATCCCCGAGAACTCTCACTATAGTGCTGTTTCACTGTGACGGATGGATAACGGAATTGAATGAGGTTGAGTGGTCAAAATGAATTTGTTGACCTTAACGCTAACAAACAAACAAAGTGGTTAGAAATTCTTAACTCTTTCGTTGATTCTACTTCGATATTTAAGCTGCTTTTACTACAATACCCCTCGAGATTTGATGGGTGGCAAGCATTTTCTTCATCCATCTCCCTATCACTAATATCCGGATTCGGATTCTTTAAACGTTTAAAAAGTGTTTTTTATTTTAATTTTTTTTAATATTTAAAATATTTTGATATACTTATATTTAAAATAATTTTTATTTTAAAAAAAATATTTTAATATATTTTTAAATAAAAATTACTTTAAAAAACAACAAACAGCTATTCATCTTTATCTTGAATGAAAACCAATTATGATTTTTGAAAACTAAACCTAAAAATCATGTCTAAGTTCGTAAAGTTGATGAAGAGGCGTGAGTTTAATTATTATTATTATTATTATTTTCTCTCTTTGGATTCTTGGTTTCTCTGACATATTGATCATCTCAAAGCTCCTTTTATTATTCCTCTTTTCCCTCTACTCGGTGCTCTCTATTTTTCGGTTGCCGCGTCTTTTATTATTGAACGCGAGTTATTTTTATATTTTAAAAATATATATATATATTTTTTTTATTTTAAAATAATATTTTTTTAATATTTTTAAATTTTGATAGTAGAAGCGTACTCTTCGTTATCCTGTCTCTATTTTGTTTTTAGCTTTTTTTTACCAGTTCCTTGATTGTCACGTGTGGATGAGTTTAGTTTTTTCTACCAATTAAGAACATGTGTCATCTTCCAGATAAAATGCTAAAATGATGTTAGATAACTCGTATATTTAAATTTTTTTTATAATTTTATTGTATAAATACATGATTTGGATATTAAGGTTTTTTTTGGATTTGGAAGAAATTAATTTTATTTGTTATTTAATAAAATTAAGTTTAATTTTGTAAATTAAGTATGTTATAATTAAAAAAATAATGAATGAGTACTAATTATATTTTATCATTCCTCTTTTCCCTCCGCTTGGTGCTGGTTTTTTCGGTTGTCGCGCCTTCTACTATTGATACACGTTTGGCCTTGACTTCCTGTCGCTTTTTTGTTTTTAGCTCTTTTTTTCCCAGTTCCTTGATTGCCACGTGTGGATGAGTTTAGTTCTTCCTTGATATATATATATATATATATATATATATATATATATATATATATATATATATATATATATATATATATATATATATATATATAAAGTTATATATATATATATATATATATATATATATATATATATATATATATATATATATATATATATATATATATATATATATTTTCTGATCTAGATTAAGATTTGTAGTAAAGTAAATTATTTTGACATTTTTGATGAAATCATAACTGAAAATTCAATTGGAAATTAATTTCTGACGAATTAATATTTAGATCATTTTAACAGATATTAAAAATAAAATTTTAAAAATATAAAAAATATTATTTTAATATATTTTTAAATAAAATTATTTTAAAAAATAACTAATACTGTAATATTAAATGGACTCCACATCTTTATCTCAGATGAAAACCAATTATGATTTTTGAAAACTAAACCTAAAAATCATGTCTAAGTTCATAAAGTTGATGAAGATGCGTGAGTTTAATTATTATTATTATTATTATTTTCTCTTTGGATTCTTGTTTTTCTGACACGTTGCTCATCTGAAAGCTCCTTTTATCACTCCTCTTTTCCCTCTGCTTGGTCTCTTTTTTTGGGTTGTCGCGCCTTCTACTATTCAAAGCTGGTGCATTTGAAAAACGTTTTTTTAAAAAAAATTCTTTTTTTTTTATTTTTTTACTTTAAATTAATATTATTTTAATATTTTCAAATTATTTTAATCCACATTAAAAATAATTTTTAAAAATTAAAAAATATATTTTTGAGTAAAAAATACTTTGAAAAATAATCGCAACCACATTTCTAAACATCTCTTTTGTGTGTTTGGTTTAATGGTTATGGTTGAGATTGAATTTAAGTATAACTCAATTATGTATAAAACTTAACTACAAAAATTAATTTTTAAATTTTTTTTAATGAATTTCATACATAAAACTCAACTTCAACCACCAAAATAAACAAACTCTTAAGCCTCTATTTTCATGTTTCTTTTTTGTTTTTAGCTCTTGTTGGTTCTTTTTTCCCAGTTTCTTGATTGTCACTTTTGGATGAGTTTAGTTCTTTTTACCGACTAAGAACATGTATTATCTTCGGATGGAATGTTAAAATGTTGTTAGCTGACTTGTATATTTAAGTGTTTGATTTTTATGTTTTAAGTGGTTGATTTTTATGTTTTTAATAATTTTGTTATATTAATATATAATTTATATGTTAGGATTGAAGAAATAATGGGTAATTTAATGGGTATCAATTATATTTTATTATAAAATTGAAATTTTAAGAAAAAATATTTTTTATAGAATTAATACTAATTAAAATATATTAAATCAGGATGAATAAGTTTGGATTGAATAAATAATAAATAATTATTTTAGTATTAATTATTTTTTGTTAATTTTATTGTTTAGCTCATAATTGATAATTAGTTATTGCTTTATAAGTTATAAGTTTTTGGTAATCCCCGGTGGACTGAAAATTCCACCGGGGATTAATTTCTGACGGAAAAATATGATGTTTTGGCCAAATAATCAATCGGTAATCTATCAGTATTTGAATTGCTAATAGAAATACTAATGCAAGGACAATCCCCGACAAGCAAGTCCGACAAGCAAGTTGTGTCTCCACATCAGAAATTATGTCGGCAATTCAAATGCCGACGTCTTTTTTCCCCTAATCGCCGATTCAAAAGAGATGGAGACGTACAAAAGGATAGTTGAAAATATGAACAAAGTAAAGAGTGAATTGAATTTGTGCTGTGAAAAATGATCCACAAAGTGACAAAGAACTAGGGATGTTTAGGCTTTTAGGAAGCCGCCACCAGGATTCACAAAGTCTAAACAACGAAGAAAATGATGAAAATGCTCCTGAAAGTAGGAAAAGCTATGGCATGATGACCTCTTAGGAATCTCACTCATCCTAAAAACATGAAAAACAATTAACAAAGAAATGATATTCTCATAAGTGGTAAAATATAATTAAATCTCACGGGTTCTGAAGTTAACGACCATGTAAATTTTTAGTGGTCATGAGATTAGTGGGACTCGAACTGGTAACTTTTAGGGAGCAAATCCAGAACCTGACCAGTTAAGCTACACCTATCAGGATTACAGAAAAAAAAAATTTTAACATTAAAATTCATGCCTTTTTAATTTAAACAATGTATAAATAAGATTTTATACAATTTACTTTTTCATATCAGAGTAGATGTCATACGGACTTGAAATTAACATTAAAGGTGTGATTGCAACAATTAGAAGTTAGGCACAACGCATTTTGCTCAAATATCGCTTGATTTGGATTGTGATGCCTTACTTATGTAATCAATTATAGGATTTAAAGGGTGCTTGGTAGTTGTAGCGGTTGCTTTTTAAATAATTTTTTGTGTTGAAATGCATGTTAATGATATTTTTTTTATTTTTTAAAAATTATTTTTAATATCAGCACATCAAAACGATCCAAAACATACAAACCATATTAAATTTTAGTAAAAAAAAAAAACCGCGTTCCCAAACATGTTCTTAATTATGTTAGGATACTTAATTTCTCCAGCTGATCTGACTGTGTTACACCTCCTAACAATCATTAAAAAAACACACATGCATTAACACCATTATGGAGTATTTCTTCTACCATTCAACCTGTGATAATCATTAGATTATTACTATGGCAATGGATTTCTCTATACTGAATCACCCTTGTTGATCTTGATCGATGTTTTCATTTTTCTTATGGCCATGAGAAAGCCTGCAAGTATCGTCATCATTTTCAGATATTTCTTCTACCACTTCTATATGCTATTGTCATTGCAAAAGATTTCTTCTAACTGAATTGCTCCTAGCTGGTCTAACCATACACACATTGTCACTCATCAAAGACTGTCTTAGCTAATTGTCTTCTCTCTGTATAGTTTGACACCATCCAGCATAAAAAAGTTATTCTTGATCAGAAAGAATTTCTACATATCATGATTAAAAAAAAAAAAAAAGGATATATAAAGCTTAAATGGTGTTCAAGGATGTAATTAAAGATAGAGGGATTACATGTTTATCCATGGAAATCTTTTAGCTCACTGCCTTGATTTTGAAATTTTACTGATTAATGTTACTAGCTAGACCTCCAACTCTCTAAATTGCATTTCGTGCTTTGTCGTTAATATCTTGCCTTCACTTGTAAACTTTGTTCTATCATTAGAATACTCTCGAGAGATTCAATTTTTAGGGACGCTTTGGAGAGTTCTTTTTTGTCTGGTTTTTTTGGGTGACATTTTTAAAAATAAAAAATGTCCCTAAAGGTCTGGTGCATGCGTATTAATATTTTGATTAAATAAATAAATCAAGTGATCATGCAGAAATGGACCAAAAAATTAGAAAACAAATCAGGGATAATTAAGATTAAATAGCAACAATGGCTAATGATTTGGATATAAATATTAAGTAGCACATGAATGCACGATCATCGATCTTGCATGTTGCTTTTGATTTGCCTTTAGAATTGCATCTACGACTAGCGGTACTTTTCATACTTAAAAAAAGCTTATCCTTGAAATAATTAATGGGTTTAATTAATCACGGGGTCTCCATTTTGAGTTTACAAAGGAGCTCAAATGTGGTGATCATCATTGGTATGAATCCATGCATGTTGTTCATGATTTTCTCACTTTTTTTAATGACTTAACGTGCGCGCACATGAATTTCTTTGCTTAGATAATGCTGTCTTTGGAAAGATTGTAGACCGGAATCAATGCACATAATCTTGAATTTGACTGCTGCCCGTCCCTCTGGCAAGCATCAATAAATTAAACCAACAACAAAAGAGAATCATGGATTGTAAGAAAGAAAAATAAAAGAAACATGGATTAGAATCACAACATGGACTCCGTCCAATAATAATAATAAAAAAAAAAGAAAGAATTTCAATCAAATGTTAGAATTTCAATCAAAAAAGACGACTTGGCACTTCCATGTCGATGATCTGGATCGGGTCAAGTCTGGGCCAGGTCGGGTTGCTGGGTCGTGGATCTAGGTTTCAAGGGACACGGATGACAAGGGAGAAGGGGTGCGGGGGCATATTTCTCGATGACGAGTGGAATATTATTCACATTAGAATATTCAAATCATATTTATTTGCATCCCAAAAGTCTAATTCCATTTATTAGGATTAGTGGTTGGTGCTTAAAATCTAGACATGATCATTTTAATGTGTTTTGACAATAATTTATGTTCATATATCTATTAATATGATTAGTATATTATTTTATTGTGCTGATATGATAAGTCTGATTCTATTTATTAGGATTAGTGTTTTTAAATCATTTTGATGTGATCATGTTAAAAATAATTTTAAAAATTAAAAAAATATTATTTTAATATATTTTTAAATAAAAAATATTTTAAAAAACAATGTTTTTTATCACCGTCTAAATCTCTTCGTAATTATCTCACTTCTTTCTGCACTTAGTAATTAAGAGTCGACCATGGTAAATAGATAACTTCGAAAAATAAGATCTTTATTTAATAATTAGAAAAAAAAAAACAAACCTTAAGAGTAAATAAGATATATTTATCAGTTTTATATTTTACAAAATAAAAATTCACCTCACTTAAAAAGATTGCTCAAGGCTCTGCACTCAGTTTATTGTTGCTATGGCTTCTTTTTTATAATCTCTCACGAGCTCCAACCTTCTCATCAACCACTATCAGGAACTACTGTCAAGCTATCAGAGAACAATGTTCTTTCTCACTGTATTGGTGCAACTTCTAAGATACAGACAACCACTCCTTCACCACCAAGTAGAAGTGTTTGTAACCCGGTAGACATCAATCCAGTTGTGGACTTGCGTCCTTCATGTGAGCCACCGCAATCTTCTACAGCTATAATGGTATCAGCATTTCCTCTATCTCTATGCAAAATCTGTTCAGTCTGCTGTTTGGAAAGAAGTTATGCAAGCAGAAATTACAGCTTTGAATGCTAACCTAACATGGAATCTTGCTCCCCCACCTGCCAACACCAATATTATTGCAACAAATGGGTCTACAATCAAATAAAACCCTAATGGTTCAGTTGAGAGGCTTAAGCCTTGCCTGGTGGCCAAGGGCTATACATAACAGTTGGGTATATCAAGTTGCATTCCTTAATGGAGTTTTTTCGGAAAAATTTCCATGGCTGAACCGCGAAAGGTTGGTGGAAATGCATGAGAGACCACTAAAATAATATTAAAATAAGCCTCTCGTGATGGGTTTCATATAATATTCTACTTACTCCTTGTTTACTCAAGTTTTTTATGACTCCAACATTGATTCTTCTTGGTTTTTTTATAAAATTCACTCTTCGAGAACTGGGTGCATATGCCTTGCATGCACTGTTTTTCCAGGATTGACGTACGTTGGTCTCTAAACAGAATATTTGAAAGATATATTATATAAGAGCAAATTGATCGAGCACACGCATACCTTGTCTTCTGCTATGGATATATAGCATGTCCTCCATCGATTAAAGCTGTTGGAGAACCTCTACAAGACCACTATACCCTTTTTTATATATATATATAGTAAAATAATCAATAAATTGTAGCATTTATGTTTCTGCTGACAGCTCATGAAGTTGAAAAAAAACTTTATCAAATCCAATTCTTCTAGAAGTTATTAAAAAACATGAAAAAATTATTTTATAAAAACTGTATTTCAAATTTAATCTAGTAAATTTCATAATATAAAATATAATTTGATATATTATCGAATATTTTATTATATTTTTTTGCACCGTAAATATAAAAGTTAAAAATAAAAAAACGTATCCTAAGATAAAAGTGTGGTTTGGTACTTCTTTTCAAATCATTTTTTAAGAAAATTTTAAATTAAATTTTTTATTTTAAAATTATTTTAATAGGTTGGTATTAAAATTAATTTTTAAAAAATAAAAAAATATTTTTTTAATATTTTTTTAAATAAAAATACTTAAAAAAAATAGCAACTGATTAGACACTAACAAACACCCTAATCCACGAGCAGGCACAGTCACCGATGTCTGAAGTGACGGTGAGAAACATACCCCACTTTATCAAATCTTTAATGCACACCGAAGTTCAAAAAAACCTCGTCGTGCAGAAAATTCAGATTTTATAATTAAAGATTTAGCAATAATGGATTCTACCAAATCTAGGTTGGATATGGAAGTCAAGATGTCATGTTTTTTTATTATTATTTATGTTGATGATTATATATACCTTAATTAATTTACAAATTTAAAATTAATAACCAGATAAATAAACTGATAATCTCTTAAAAAAAATTAACATCTAATCAATTAAACTATACATCTTATAATTATATTTAATTATTTTTTTATTAAAAAAGTAATTGTTAAAGGCAGTACAAATTAATATTCTTAAGGTAAAATTTATCTTCTAAACACTATTATTTTTTTTATCTCACAACACACTTCAAATTACTTTTTAATTGTATCGTACTTATAGTTATTAATAATTTAATTTTCTTCTTTCTATTTTCACTAACATTTATATTTTTAATTAATTTTTGTACAATTAAAATTGCTTTTGTAATATTCATCTTTATTTTATAACATCTTACCAAACATCACCCAATAATTTTATCCAATTAGGAATTTTATTTTCTTTCTCATGGTCATTAACTTACAATATGAAGTAAGACGGCCAAGGTCAATCTATCTTATGGACAGCCTGACCCAGGTCAGGTTTTAGAAAAAAATAAGGGAAGTTAAAAATTTGGGATGATCGGGTTAAAAACTTGGTTCTGATTTGTTGATTATTTATTTTTTTAATTAAAAATATATATTTATATAAATATATTATAACTAATAATTATAATAAACATCATATTCTTTAAAGAAATATTTCAATTTATCCGCCACTAATAATACAAGATGCGGACAGCAGGAAAGGAGATATCGTAGAAGGGACCTTAGTTATATCCAATAATTAATGATCATCACCCAACCAGAAAATTCAAGTAAAGAGCAAAAGAAGTTGCATTAAATATTGACAGAAATTAAATGATCAAAGCATACAAAAATCTTATCTTCTTCTGAATATTAATGGTGGCCAGTACAGCAATCAATGACTCATCACCATGCATGCAGAGGTCTCTATCACGACTCAAGGGTAAAGTATAGAAACTCCAAGAAATCTCTCTCCTCTTCATGAAAGGAAAAATCTCAAATTCACAGTAATCTTTTCACGAGAATTTTGAACAAAATTGATAAGAGCCTCAAAACCAATGGTTAAAAAGTCATGCAGGTGATCGAAACTGCAGCTGACTCATGTAGAAGACAGGAC
>Ga0307517_10014244_pt1 | contig 10708 bp, 4 predicted proteins | sample 23_EM_MG_FD_194515 | JGI IMG/M metagenome (GOLD analysis project Ga0307517, IMG submission 194515) | Populus trichocarpa ectomycorrhiza microbial communities from riparian zone in the Pacific Northwest, United States - 23_EM | ecosystem: Host-associated > Plants > Roots > Unclassified | place...
AAAGAGTCTGTGCAAGTCTTAATTTTTGTTTCTAGAAGAAAGCACACATCAATATTATGAGTATCGATAAGCCTACCCACAGCCCGTAATTTTCCAATTTCATTCTTATTCAACTTTTTAATTTATAAGATTTTTTTCTCATTATTTTAATAAACTTGAAAAAAATAAAACATTATTAAGTTATTTTCCAGCTCAATTTCCATGACATAACCAAACACTGGAAGATGTTTTCCAACTTATTTTTCATTACACTACCAAACATCGGAAAATAATTCACTTTCCTGGAATTTACTTTAAAAAAAAAACTACTTTTCAGCAAACAAACAAAATCCATCACAATCTCGGAGCCCAAGTATTGCACTGTTTAAGTTTTTATTGAAAAATACCTTGGTGTCTAATATCTTAAAGGAAATGTGCATGTTTTGAGTTCCTATTGTGGTTTGTCTTGATTTCTATGTGTTGCTTTGCTGCATCTTGCCAGGTAAGAAAGTTTGGCCACCTGCTTCTATTTGACTCGTCTGGAGATTCTCCAAACATTCTAGTTGCTGCATCTTGCCAGGTAAGAAATTTTTGCGTGTGTTCTTTTAGCTTCTGTACCATTCCTGGCTGAACGTTTTAAGAAATTTGTTGTTAACGCTTTCTTGAAAGTATGATATCAGCTTGAATTTGCCTTTGAATGCATTTTTTGGATTTTAATCCTTGTATTATGCGCTTAAAAGAGTTTATATCATATATATAGACAAAATATTTAAAATATTTTAATTGTGATTTTATGATTTTAATTAAAAAATTTTAGTGATTTTATGATTTTTAGTTATAATTTTATGATACGAGTTTATATTATATGTTTTGTGTTGTGTTAAAAAACATTTTTTTGACAACCTTGTTTCCAATCACTATTATTGCGCTTCCAGACCAGTAGCTGACCATCCCTCCCCTGTAGCAACAAATGGTAGCAGTGAACAATAGAGAAGCAAAAGAAAACTAAAAAAATCCTAAAAGTTCTCGTGCCCCTATCTTTTGATTTAGGGAATGTGAAGTTACACTACAGGCACAAACATGAAGAGGGAGAAGTGGACTTCTCGATCTAGGGGGTCACTCACCGTCCAAGTTGCAGGAGTGTCTGCTACACATGCCACTATCCACGACTGCATGTTACTCCCACTCGTTGACATTGCCACCACCAGTTCCAGCAGATTCAGGTCGTTTCGAGTCTCCCTTGAAGATGCAGATTTGAAAGAGAAGGAAAAAGCATAGAGAACCAAAACTTTGCTTGTGGGTTTTTTTATCTTTACACGTGACAATGAACTTCACCGCTAGTACAGGAAGGAAGAGAAAGAAATGCTGTTACTAATCCATCTATTTTGCACTTCATCAGCAACAACCCATAGGTTCACACGTCGCTAGTGGCGGTGGTGAGTGAGACCCACGCATCGCCACTGTCTTAGAAGCTTCCCTAGATATTCCCAACACTATTCCTGAATTTTGGGGGATTTATTTATTAAATTTAATTTTTTTTAATGTGTTGTTTGAATTATTTTAAATTTTGATGATTTGTAAAAAGTGTAATTGTAGAGTGTGTGAGTAAAATATAGTGAAAACAAATGTATGTGTGTTTGTATTTTCTTATATGTTTTTGAATGTTTAAAACCAAAAAGACAAAAAGAATTAAATGTTTTAATTACATATGGTCAAATCTCTCAAAAATATATATAAAAAATCATATCATTTGGTATTTTCATACAAAAACAAAAGTATATATGTGTTTTGGCATGCTTTTTAGGATTTAATAATTAATTTATTAAAGTCATGAGAATTTGACCAATATTTTTATAAATCACTATTTTTTAATTCATGATAATTAATGGTTAAAAATCCTAGTATCGAACGCTAGACCTACAAATGAGGCTGATATTTTAAATATCAGAAGATGGCTAGAAAATTCTCAGAGTTATTCTAAATATTCACAAATTTTAATTGAGATTATTTTTCACTATAATACATAAATTACGAAGAACCTTTTACTAATAATTTATTTGGGTACACGAGTCCGTAATAAATTCTTAAACATCAGATTTATTAACACAGGTAAATCTCATATCCTAAACTACAGATAAACATCGACCAGAAAACCATCAAAATGTTTATAGCACATCAAAATACAAAGCAACTAACCCAAGGTTGGGTGCGCTAGAGGTTTTAATACATTCCATAGTCACAACTAGTCCCTTACCCTAGAATCTCTGATAAAATCAATATACCTGGGTTCCTAGCGACCTTGAACCAAACAACTAGGTGACAACTTTTATGACCACCTGACGCCTCGCATCCACGTGCGATAGAATGACGACTGGGGAAGGTATTGTTTCTTATAGTATTGGACTAAGCTTTGTGTATTTGATGTGTTTAAATTTTTAAATTTTGACTTATTTTATTTTATTTACGTTTTAGCCCACGTGTATATGTTTTCATGCATCATTAGTTTATTTTTGATATATCACTCTAGGACGAGCACATGAAAACTTTAGGCTAGGTAGGGGAGTAATGACTTACTCTATGACTTTCAGTCAGGGTTTAAGTTCATGAAACCATCAAACTTTTTGCTGAGTACTTAGACTGATAGTGATTGATATACGAGCCATTCCACTACATACTGAGCCCCCATATTGCCTTCATGGGGGTGATCACTAGGACAACAAGAGACCCTTTTTAGAGACCAAGTAGTAAACCTACCCTATGTCTCTGTAAAAGGATTAAAACCAGCCTTTAGGGTGTATGCTCTCTACATATTGTTTTGCATTAAGGCAACCTCTTCTTGAAGCATCTTGAATTCAGGACTTATGGGTGACACAATGATCGTTACTCAGGAACTTTTTGTTGTAGAGTTTGGGATAAAATCAAAATTCTTGTTCATCATGCAAGTATTATGACCATGTGTCACCCATTGAAGGGCGAGTTCATCATATAAAAACATGCTCATATATTTGACAGGCATGTATCCTTACATGGATATATCCTTAAAAGTTTGAAATGTAGGTCCCTCATCTAAGGTCTATAACACATGATTGAGAGAGAAGATGAAAAATGAAGAAAGAGCTCAGATAAAGGCTCATTATCAAAAGGAAATTGAAAGCATCAAAGGTGAAGTAGCTAGACTTATAAATATGCTCGAACAAGCACTGAGTTTCAAGAATGGAAAGGGAATGTTTGCACAACCTTTCGTGGAAGCACCGTTAGCCTACGTCCCATACACATCTTAGAACTTAGGGGAAGACTCAATAACTGGGTAACATTTTATCCCCTTTACCCCCATCAAGCCAACTCAAGCTCAGGTCACTATGCATTTAATAGAAGAAGAACCTTCTAACTATAGGTCTCCCGGTCCCATAAACCATGATAAATAGGTTGCTGTAGTAGAAAGATGAAGAGCAGTTGAAAAGAATAATTCGTCTAACCCTGTTTTAGCAGCTAAAGTTTGTTTTGTTCCAAAAAAATTGTCATGTTGAAGGAGTTCAGAGTGTTGGACTTCATCAAGTGCATTAGGTTAGAACACCTGAACAACCATCTTTGGTCTACCACAATAAGATGGTTGGAGTGATCCATAATGATAAAATGTTAATCTATTTCTTTTATGATAGTTTCATAGGGTCTCTACATATATGAGATTGAATAGTACCAAGATTAATAAGTGGAAGGATCTGATATATTCCTTTTTGAAACAATTAATTTCAATTTGGAAACTGCTCCAGACGAAACTTGCCTGATGTCCATAGAAAATGGAAACCAAGAGTCTGTGAGGACATATGTGCAAAGATGGTGAACACATGTCCAACCTCCACTAATAGAAATAGAAATGGTGATGTTGTTTGCCAATACCTTCGATCATCTTATTATGAGCATTTGATGGGAAAAGCTCATCTTAGCATTTCTATGAAGTCGTAAGGATCGCCAAAAGAATTGAACATGCTATCAAAATAAAAAAATTAAAGGTCTTACCATGGATTATAAAATAATAACGAGAGATGAATCAAAGGATGGCTCTTAGGTGGGAAACCTTAGTTGTGTAGTCCAGCCAGGTCTCACTGTAGCATCAATTGCTCAAATCCCTTTGTTAAATATTACCATATCTCTGCCACTTGAGTTTGTCTACCAGCATCTGCTAGATTCCGGACTTATTGCCCTGACTCCATAAAATCCCATGCAACCACCATTTCGTAGGTGGTATGATCCAAACGAGAAATGTGAATATCATGGTAAGGTCCTGGGCCATTCGATTGAAAATTGCAAAAATTTCAGGTATCAAGTTCGGAATATGGTGAGCAAGAGGCAGGTTGAGTTTGTGAAGGATTATGTCATTGACCATATTGTTACTAGATCATCACGAGCATATAATAAAGGTCAATAAGTGATGACAAGACACATATGATTACTTGAGAAGCTAATTAGGGTGTCGTGTTGCCAATGATTTTGTTACGGAATTTTGCTATTCAACACTTTTGTTTTAGGATCACACCTCATCTTTTTTAAGAAATATGTCTTTTCTTTACTTTTTTGTTGTTCTGAAATCAAGAGATGTTTAACATTTTATTTTGACAAAATATTTTGATCAAACTCCAATATGCAAAATTAAAGCTAGTCAATCCTGAAAGATTAAAAGTGTTTTGATTGTAAAAATAACTTGATGTTTGTTAAAATGATATGATAAACAATATGGGATGACCAAATAAATTTTGAGCTCATATACAAAATTGAACCACACATCATAGAGCTAAGTTTTAACAATATGGATAATGACATGTAGTGAATTTGGTAATTATGGACTTACAAATCATGATTATTTACAAGTCCAAATAATTACACTAGACGAAGTCAAAATTTATTGGTTTTAGCCGACCTTGCTTGAAATGAGAAAATGTCATCTTCGTTTATTCCATTCAATATTCTTAAAATATATATCCCTTGCAAATCCAAATTCGAGCATAATGGAATCTTTCTTTCAAAAAAAGAAACACTAACATGGATCACACCCCATACTAGGGGCAAACGAGGGATTTTCGGTTGAAAAATGAAGACAAAAGTAGAATTAATGGTAAAGGGAATGCTAAGAATGAAAGACTAACGATTGAGAAAGGGATAAAAGTGAAAAAAAAAACCTGAAATTGAGGGGCATCCAAGGAAACTTTGAGGAAGGTTGTGTGAAAGCCAAAAAGTAGAAACCACCCACATTTAAAGGCAAGTCAAGGTTAAAGGTATGAAGGTTCCTATCGAGTCTAAAAGGGCAAAATAGATTTTTTTTAATTGAGGAAGTACACAAAAAATGCCAAAAGTCGATGTCGAGAGTTAAAAAAAAAGATATTGAACCATGAACATGTCTTTTGGTATCCATAATAAAGCCTCTTGTTTCTTCAAATGATTAGAGGAAAAGCTGAATATGCTTTATGGCCTCTATTAAGAGAATATTGATCTTTTAGGCGAACATGGAATGTGTGGCATGATTATATGTCATTCTTTTACAAAGATAGTGAAATAGAAATAAGAGAATGACAAGGCTAATGCTTGACAAAGAACCTTGACCTTTCGTTTGAATTAAAATTTGAGATGAAGGAGCATCAGGAAATAAATGATGGGCATTGAGTTTTAATATTCTCTTTAAGTTTGAGATTGACAATGAAAGGAGTGGTATAGTGATATGCCAATGTTGACCTTGAATGATAACACCGAAAGTTTTTGACTGATAAAAAATCCTGTTAAGAGTGAGGTATGATTATTGCTTGATTGTGATGAAGTTTCCTGTCAACTTTTAGGAAACAAGATTTATTGATGAAATATATGGCATGCCACTCTCTTTTATAAAGACAAAAAGAGAGAGAGTTAATGAATAATTGATGGTGATCCTAGGTTTTTGAAACCCTCAAACACTTTTGAGCCTATAAATTTCTCTTTCTTTCATAGCAATAAACCATAGCATGCATTACGTGTTTTTAAAAAGCTCTTTTTAATCAAGTAAACAATTTGAATCGATAAATTGTGCTTTTAAAACTTGAAGAGCTTTTTAAGAGTCATGACTTCATGAACTAAGTTACTGATTATTATACATGATGATAAAATGGATGCTCAAAAGAGATAAATTTTCAATGGAACCTCGAGTATTTACTCAAAACCTCTTACTGTTGAAATCCATAAAAGATCACCTCTTCAATTACCATAAAATGATATACCCAAAATCAAATACTAAAATTGACACAAAAAACCATAGGAAAACTATTTTAATCTTATAATGGATCAATTTTTTTTCCCTCAAAATACAAAATAAGTAGATGATTGCATGGCGTGTGTTGGGTCTTTGACTAAAGAAGTGATTTTTAGAAAATACTTTCAACACTGATATTTCTCTAATTTTATTTCAACAATTAGACTTGAATAAACATGATCTTTGAAAGGGATGAGTTGATTTTAGAACAAAAGAAAATTCTCGAACAAAAAAAAAACATGGACTGATTTTGTAATATCCTTGGCGAAAATGACATCAACACTTTTCGACACTCTTTGAATAGTTAAGCAACCTGGACAATGCAATGCACCTTAGGAGGGAATGCAAACAATATTTAGATCAGCTGGAGGCAAAGAAACATAATCAAATGATGATCCAATGAAATCCATCAAAATTATGTTTAACATCTAGCAATAACAAATTCCTTTTTATTGATAGACAGAAGAACGAACACATTCAGATCAATTGAGGGCAACGTTGCTCAAAGACAGTCCATGATTGAGTGAACTCCAACAACAGTTGGGAGTAACAATGCACTTAAGGGGCATGTTCATGTTTGAAATCTTGGTTTACCCTTTGAAATATGGTTATGACACCTGAAAAATATGATCGCATGGGTGCTTTTGGATAAATACATGCCACCAAGATTGATTGTAACTCCTAACAACAATTGGGAGTAACAATGCACTTAAGGGGCATGTTCATGTCTGAAATCTTGGTTTACCCTCTGAAATATGGTTATGACACCTGAAAAATGTGATCGCATGGGTGCTTATGGATAAATACATGCCACCAAGATTGATTGTAGGACAATCTGCTTTGAAGCTCATTGATTCAAGTTACATCTCACCACATGAATATGGGTGATAAAAAGGAATATCATTGATGATGACAATTCATTTTTTTTTACAATCTGGTTAGACAAGCTAAGGGAAATTTCATTGAGAAGGATATTGAGCATAGAATAATAAGCCTTTATTGCTTGTCTAAATGACTTAACAGTTCCATAAAGGTTGATGATAACAAATGCTTGAATAGTATGGTTTAACTAAAGGCAACTTCATAGCTAATTGACAATCTAAGATGAGGTCGACACTAAATGATTGTTGGCAGACCACACACAACTAATCAAATAGCAGTTTTGGGAGAATTAAAAAGGTTAATGATTTGTTAAACTCTTTTATGATGAATCAAACAACACTACACTTGGGTGCGTGGTTAGGTTTGATGAACAACGAGAGCAGTAATCATCGCGAACAGCCCAAAATAGGTATTGTATTTGCATTTGGGTAGAGGACTGACATACAGTAGACTCGGATGAGCTGGTGAATAAAAAAAAAGAGAAGGCTTTGAATAACAAACAAAGACACCCTATGACGATAGAGCATCAAAGAGAGTGATATATTTTAAACCAGGTAAGGATGCATGCATGACATGTAACCTCAAAGCATTACATAAATGGTTTTGATTTTTTTAGAAAAATATCCTCGATGAAATCCAGCAAGATTTTGATGAATCGAAAAGGGTAGGTCACCCGTAAAAATAGACTATTTTTTGAAAAGAAAGGTCGCTCGTGAAAATAGACTAGTTTTTGAAATGGAAGGTCGCCCATGAAAATAAATCATTTTCTAAAAAGGGGGCAGGTTGCCCATGAAAATTCACCAGTTTTTGAGTTTCAAAAGGAGTAGATCGCTCGTGAAACTAGACCAGTTTCTGAAAGGGGAGGTCGCCCGTGAAACCAGACCAGTTTCTGAAAGGGGAGGTCGCCTGTGAAACCAGACTAGTTTTTGAATTTAAAAAAGAATAGGTCGCCCGTTAAAATAGACCAGTTTCTGAAAGAGGAGGTCACCCATGAAACTATACCAATTTTTAAATTTCAAAAAGGACAGGTCGCCTGTGAAAATACACCATTTTGTGAAAAGGGGGTAGGTCCCCCGTGAAAATACACCATTTTATGAAAATGTGAATTTACACTAGTTTTTAACTTTCAAAAGGAGTAGGTTGCTTGTGAAAATAAACCAGCTTTTGAAAGGGGAGGTTGTCTATGAAACTAGACCAGTTTTTGAATTTCAAAAGGAGTAGGTCGCTCGTGAAAATAGTTCAATTTTTGAAAGGGGAAGTCGCCTATAAAACTAGACCAGTTTTTAAATTTCAAAAGGACAAGTCTTTCGTGAAAATAGGTTATTTTCTGAAAAGATGGCAGGTCGCCTATAAAAATAAACTAGTTTTTGCATTTTAGAAAGGGCAGGACACCCATGAAAATAGACTATTTTATGAAAAAGAGGGCAGGTCGCCCATGAAAGTAGAGTAGTTTTTGAATTTAAGAAAAGGAAGGTCGCCCATGAAAATAGACTAGTTTTTGAATTTCAAAAAGTGCAGGCCGTTTGTAAAAATAGATCATGTTCTGAAAAAGGGCAGGTCACCTGTGAAAATAGACCAGTTTATGAAAAGGAGCAGCTCGTCCAAGAAAATAGACCAATTTTTGAATTTTAGAAAAGGCATGTCGCCCATGCAAATAGACTCAAACGGTAGGTCGCCCATGAAAATAGACCAGTTTTTGAATTTGAGAAAGAGCAGGTCGCTTATGAAAATAGACCAGTTTCTAAAAAGGGGTAGGCCGCCCATGAAAATAGACCAGTTTTTAAATTTCAGAAAGGAAAGGTTGCTTGTGAAAATAGATCATTTTCTGAAAAATGCAGGTTGTTCGTGAAAATAGAACAGTTTTTGAATTTCATAAAAGTGCAGGTCACCTATGAAAATAGTTAAGTGTTTGAATTTCAAAATGGACAGGTTGCTAGTGAAAATAGAACAGTGTGAGTGTGTGTGGACAGGTTGCCCGTGAAAATAGACCAGTTTTTGAACTTCAAAAAGGGTAGGTCACCCATGATAATAAGATCATTTTTTTTTAAAACGCAAAGTTTTTGGATGAGTGAATCACTCAGCAAGCTAAGATGACACTTTTTCTTTACAAGCTTATTATGCAAAACGTTGATGAGGTTTTGCTTCATAAGCATTGTAAAGAGGGGGCATCTGTTGCTACCTATTTTTTTTTATCTAATTTTTTATAAATTAAAAAAAAAACAAAGATAGAAAAATAACAATGAAAAACCCAAAAATATATTTTTGATGTATTTGCGTCGTTTGCGGCATTTTTTTCTAAAGAATTTAAATATAAAAAAGAGAGAAAGAAAAAAAAGAAAAAAATACATTTAACTTTTTAGTGATCTAATTGTAATTGTAGAAGAAAGATGACTGGTTTGAAAATTAAAAATCCTCTCACCAAGCAACCCATCTTTTAGTTGCTTTTTAGTTAATCATTTTTCTATAGCTAATATTTTATTCAAAGATGTATGTATATTCCACGTGTTTTGTTGAATATAAAATAAGAAAAATAGTTATGGTATCAGATCAATTTCTTAAAAGTTTATTTTAATAAAAAAATTTAAATATGTTTCATACACACTTTTATTATTTTTTTTAATTATATCCATTTTAGATAAAATTATCAAATCACTTAATTTGGAGTATTCCTGTTTTTTTTTTTTTTTTAAAAATTAAATTATAACTAACGAATACATAGAACATCTTATATATACCTTTTATTTCAAAAATACATTCTTATATATTTTTGAAGAAATTGATTTTTTTTCATTCAAATTCAGTTGATAAAAATTGAGCAAATAGTTAATTGACTTATATATATTAAAAAGATTAACTAAAAGTTTCTTTATAAATAAATAAAAATATTTTTTTAAATACATGAAGTTATTATTACAATATTATATTGCGAACCTTATAAAATTAATTTAAGTTTCTAGCTTCTTGTTGTGATTTAATTTTAATTTATAATAGTAATTGTATGATAATAGTGAAAATTAATGCAAAGCTGTTGCAAAGTTGCATAAAAACATTAATACTAATGTGGAGTTTAATAGAAGTCCAGGTTTTATAAATGATTCGTAGTTGATATAATTCTGCATTAATTTTAAAATTTTAAGTTAATAGTAAGAAAACAAAAGCAACATGTTAAAAATATAACACAATGTAGAAAAGAAGGTACTTGATTCTCAAATTATTTTTTGATTATTATTGAAAAAATATTTCTTAATTTATTTATGTTTGATAATTGTAGGTCGCAACAAGATTTTCTTACACTAACCATCACAATTATAAACACAAACACAAGAATATTCAGTCATAGCAGGATTGGCGATGCATTGCCCTCCATGTGACTTGTGTTTCTCATAGCATTTTACGCCGCAATCCTTGAGATTACATCCACTTTTATTCAAAATATCCACGCATCTCTTTTGTCTATTCACATGAGGTGTCACCAATGCAGCTAGAAAAAAAAAACTATAACTGTATCGCAGCTTGTGTATAAACTATTAAAAAAAACACTTTATAAGGAGCAATGCTTTTTTTTTTTTAATTTCA
>Ga0307517_10014245_pt1 | contig 10707 bp, 5 predicted proteins | sample 23_EM_MG_FD_194515 | JGI IMG/M metagenome (GOLD analysis project Ga0307517, IMG submission 194515) | Populus trichocarpa ectomycorrhiza microbial communities from riparian zone in the Pacific Northwest, United States - 23_EM | ecosystem: Host-associated > Plants > Roots > Unclassified | place...
TTTCTAAAGAAAAAAAATTACCTTTTCAAACAAATATTTGAAGTATATACCATACTTATTTTATATCTTTTAATACTATTAGTTTTTTATTGCAACCTTAGTTTTTTTCTTTCAATTATCTTACAATAGTATTTCTAAACAACAATTTGTGATATTTATAAATGTAATATAAAAATAGTGATCCGTTTGTATTTTATTGAGTACAATGAGATTTCTATTTTCTTTCTAAAAAATCTAATTATTTTATTTTTATTATTTCAATCATGATAACATTATTATACATCTCGTCTTTCCTGAGGATAATAAATTGATTTAACTTTTTAAATCAATTAATGTAATTACAATTATTGTAAAATCTCTCAGAAAAAAAAATTGCGGGTAATTATAATAAAAGTCAATCAATTGTTTTTGTATTTTAAAAATATTTTTTTAAAAAATTAATATTTTTAAATTATTTTTAATATGTTTATGTTATTAATATTTTTTTAAAATAAAAATATTATTTTAATATATTTTCAGATAAAAAATATTTAAAAAAGCATTATGCTACCCGCTTTTAAACTACCTTTGGATGATCACATTTCCACAAATTTTACTATTTTTCAATAAAAAAAACATTGAATATGCAATATTATCATTTAATCTTTCTATAAATCGCCAATAAACAATCCAGATTTTCACCTTCCTCGTCCCCATAAATATAAATATTAATACCGTCCTTTCCTCCCTCCCTCCCTCCCTCTCGCGCTCGTCGACAAAACAAAGCAAACCCAAAACCGCACTGTACAAACACACAGAGAGACACAAAGAAAAAATGAGCACGCCTTCTCCGATCCTGAAAAGGCCAAAACTAGAGCAGCGAAACAACGACGACGATAATGAAGCGTCGCTAAATCAAAAATCGAACGAGAACAACGGCAGAGAAGAAGAAGAAGATAGCATAGAAGAGCAAAAGGTCGCTTTCATTGCTTTAATCGAACACCGCTCTCATGAAGTCCAACATCTTAAGCAACGCCTTTCTTATTATAAAACTCAGGTTCCTTCTTCTTCTTCTTCTTTAATTTTCAAATCTCTTCATTTCCTATTTTTTTCAATAAAATATTGTTTATTTTTGGTCTTTTTTTTATTGTTATAATTAAATTTTGGGTTTTTATCTGATTTTTCTTATTATCGATTGGAAGTTAACAGAATAAATCAATTCTAGAATATTAAGTAGGTTTTTGATTGTTTGATAGATTGATTGAAATAGAAAGAAAAATGCTGAAATTAGTGGTTTAATTAACAAAATTAAATCGGTGCTTGATTATTTGCTTGGAAAGGTGTGCAGCTTGTTGAAGCGGAGAAGAGGTTAGAGGATTCTCAGACGAAATTGGCTCGGTTAAGTGGAAGAAGCAATGCATCAGTGGCGAATAAACCTTCTGTGGAGAATGGTATCAAGAAAGTGAAGATGGAGAGGAAGTCGCCAAGTCCGGTTCGTTTGAATGAAGCTTCTTCTAGCAGTCAGCCTCAATCTAGAACTGAACTTGTGATTCCTGCTGTGAATCCGAAAGTTCCCCAAACAGTAAAATCGGTGGGTTCTGGTGCGAGGATTTCATGTGGTTCTAGTGCTCATCTGAGTTCTCTTGCTCCTTCTAATGGTGTTGTAAATGTGAAAGTAGAAAAACCTTATAGCGCTGCGAATGTGAAAGTGGAAAAATCCAATAGTGCAGTGAAAGTGAAGATGGAAAAGTGTCACAGAAGTTCTTCTGATGTTGAAGTTGTTGAAATTCAGGATCGAGGAAATAAAAGGAAGATTGGTACATACATACATACATACATTTTTATATATATATATTTTGCTATTGTGTATGTTTTTTGTTTATAATTGCATGCTTGGGGTTGCATTGTGCTTCATTTGGTATGTCATTACATGTTCACTTGTTTTTTTCCCTATCAAATTTCAGAACAGAAAGAACACAAGGAATTGATTCCGCTGGTGTCTAGGAGCTCTGCTCCATGCACAGTCCACTGCCATACAAGTAATCATATCTCTAGTCAGCACAAAAGAAAGTTGAGAAGTGTTGCTGTATGTCCGGTGAATGATCAGCTTTTTGTATCCAGGTGATTTGCCCGATTAATTTTGACATTGTAGTCATAGTTGTCACGAATGAATTTAAGTTCTTTTGACATGATCCTTGACTTGAGAATCTGTTGTCTCTAAATTTCACTTATAAATGAATCACCTATCAAACTAAAGAAAATGAAATGAAATTTGACCACATGTGATTTTCTTAGCCTTTCACCATTAGGATGGTGGAGGTGGTTTAAAAAATATTTGTGCTATCACCTAGAGATGATAAGTTGTTGCTGTTTCCCATTTCTTTTTGACATTTTAGATTGTGGTTTTCCATATGAAGAACATCATCAACTTATTTCACTTAATCAAAATTCTTTGCTTTGGACAACTTTCATAACACATTAGCTCTTACAAATATGTAGAAGCATTAAGCATCATCAAATAGTGCTTGTTGGAAGGTTAGACTGATTTAGCCAATAGGTAGAAAGAAGATCATCTGAAGCGCACATGGGCCATGAAGAGATGGATATTTGGTACTCAAGTTCTTAGCAAGAGAGATTGAGTCATGAAGAGAAGAATACCATGTGGAGTGGCAGTAACAAAAAAAATGAAATGTACATAACCAGTATTCCTTATCCGAACAAGAAGGCTACAACAATGGCATTTACTTTATTACAATCACTTAAAACAACATCGTTCATAACTCATAAAGTGCACTTGCAAGTGGCTTCGAACATGGAGAATTTTTATTCCAGCTATAAGTTCTATGGTTTGAAGGAAGTAGGTGCATGACTATCGGTGGATTTATGAGGAGAAGTTCATCTCAATTTGATCTTGCATGTTTTTCTTGCTTAATGTTTTTCCAATTTATAATGTTTGTTAGGGAAATATGTAAAATGGCCATGTCGTATTAATTTTCTCTTATTCAATCATATAATCTATGAAATCTAACCTCTGTATAATGTTTTGAATACATACAGTGCTTTAGATGGAATGATCAACCTATGGCAACTACAAGCTAGAGGGTAAGCCTTAAAGTTTGTGTGCAATTGTGTACATTAGCTTTCATGAATAGCTGACAAATAGATCCAGCATGTGACGAGCATGCTTGCCATGCTGTTATGCATTTTTGTACATTTGATAGAGATACAGTATATGGTGAACCACAAACATGATGCCTATGCTAGGTTTAGAGTTGCAAAGAATGGTTGATGCTTTCGCATTGATATTTCAATTAGGCAGTCAGTTCCTTCAATTTATGATACTGTATGGAATATCCTCTGTGCACAAGTTAAGATTTTACATCTTAACAGGAATGTAGTTGCTAAATCCTGGACTTGTTTCAGTGTAAGGTTTATGTTATGGATTGATTAGGGTGTGGAAAGCTCTCCATAGATTCTAATTTAATCCAAGAGCAATTTGATAGAAACGGGTAGTTTGTAATGTCTGAAGAATTTCTTAGAACAAATGCTTTGTAGTTCGACCTCTTCCCACAAATATGAAGCTGAGAGTTGCATTTTCACTGAGAAATTGCTTGGCTTGTTTGTGGTTCCACGAGTAGTTGATGATGGATGCAGCAATATGATTCCCTTCCAGGCCTGTTTTCTTTGTGTTTTCCAGGGACTCTATTCAGAGTTGTATTATTTTCTCTTCTTCTTCTTCTTCTTCTTTTTTTTTTTTTGGGGGGGGGCTCCTGTCAGTATACTGGGTGCTATTCACTGGTTAATGGAAACTATTATCATGTTTCCCAATATCAATTTGGCAAGTATTTTGATAAGGGTCGTCTCTCATGCATGCTTCATGTGTACTTCTCTTGATTTTTGTCAAATGACATTTTTTGCAAAGAAAGAAAAGTATCATGCCCACACTTGTGTCTATGAAAATTACCACCAACTTCAAATTCACAATCCTCCAGGCCTATGTTATTTAACTGCTTATTTTGTTTATAATATTAATAAATACTTCTGGAGAAGACCACTGTTGACAGCAACTAGTGAGAGGATCGATAATTTTTTTTATTTGAGCAACCAGCTTCCTTCAAATCACAAGCATCCATTGCTGTTTTCTGGCAAAAAAACATTTGACATCTATTTGCTATTGCATTGACAAAGAACAGATTTAAAAACAATTTCAAGACTTCACTTCTTTCAGACACTGTCCCAGCCCTCGCACCATTTGCCTTGTCACGTTCCAGAGGATTTTGTTCTATATCCCACTACCACAAGCACATTTCTTTTTCAGCACTCACTATGTCACATTTCCAAGGCACATACACAAAGTAGATGCTGTAATAAATTTGTTACTGCAATAGATTGCAAGCATCAAGTTGTGACAAGATTAATATTACAAGCCAAAGGAAATACATTCATGTACCTTCCTGCCTTTAGATCCCCTACTATGACAAACATAGCAATCAGTAACTTACGGCAGCCTCCTATGAGACCTACTCGTTGGTTCTATAATCAGACTCGAGGTATGGAGAACAGGATTCTTGATAAAAAAAAACTTGCTGAAGGTGGCATGATTTTTATACATAATTGGAGTTATTTATCTAAATGTGATGCTAAGCTCATTCGTGATGGTTACAATAGTGTCTTGGTTTTTTGTCTCTAGACCAGCCACCCCTTTTTCTCTCTTTCCATTTCTTTTGTTTTTCCAACTGTAAGGAGGGTTACGTAAAGGGGAAGGAACCAGTGGTTTTTCCATCATTATTAGAAAGAACTGTAGGTGCTATTGATTATGCAAGAAAGAGAATTCTCAGTTGCTTCCATTTGAGTTGGTTGAAGCATGAAACATTTTCACTGTTTAAAACATGCAGTTTCATCATTTAATCTTCAGCACTGTAATGTGAAGATTCTCATCTAGCATCTACTTTACCCCTTTTTAAATTGCAGGTCAGGTGCCTCTCTGCTTAGCACCACTGATAGTGTGTCTCCAGTGCAACGGCGATGGCCAGAAGATATAGCTTGGCACCCTCTGGGAAATAGCTTATTTTCTGCTTACACTGCAGATAGTGGGGATGCTCAGATATCAGTTCTGAATTTGAATAAAACACAAGGGGTATGGATCATGGTTGAAATATACTTTCTGAATAAATATGCTAGTGCCATTTAAATAGATGTCTCAATTACATATGTATAACATGGATTTGACAACAGTGGGGTTAGCATGCTCTGTACACACACCATCATGCTATATGAGCATGCACTTCTGTGTAAAATGTAGGGTTTTGGATAAATAATCTTAATTTTGTCTTTTGTGTTGGCAGAGAGCACGGGTAACTTTCTTGGAGGACAAACCTCATATTAAGGGTATTATTAACGGCATAGAGTTCATGCCTTGGGAAAATACCTGTTTTGTCACTGGTGGCAGTGATCATGGTGTTGTTCTTTGGAATGAGAAAGATGAAGAGAACTCATGGAAGCCAAAGGCATTGCACAGGAATATGCATTCTTCTGCAGTCATGGGGGTTGCTGGGATGCAGCAAAAGCAGATTGTACTGTCTGCTGGTGCAGACAAGAGAATTGTTGGGTTTGATGTGCAAGTTGGGAGAGCAGACTTTAAACATCAACTCGACAGCAGATGCATGAGTGTTCTGCCAAATCCATGTGACTTCAATCTATTCATGGTCCAAACAGGGTAAGAATTAGCATTCTTCCTCTCCTCTCTTTCTGACCTGAGTCCTTGTCAGCTCATTTGCCAATTAGTATTAATAATAATGTGCTTATTATGCTTGTAGAAATCTACTAAATTAACTAGGTGTGACATTGTTTCACACACTGTCATCTCTTCCATTGGGTTTCTAGATAAACTGCATTATATTTGAATTAATATTGTTTTTTTTGGACTTTGAAGCAAAAAAATTAATAAAAATAGCAATAAACGTATGTTGCAGCTATAGAGAACTATTGCAGTCACCTGGGAGGCATGTTCATAGAACTAAGTTTCATTTTTTTTTTCCATGTAATTCCATATTTTTTCTAACCTTCTTGAATCTTCTAATAGAAGATCTCATATTCAGGACTCTTGGGAAGCAACTTAGGTTGTTCGATATTAGATTGAGGCAAACGGAAATTCATTCCTTTGGGTTTAAACAAGAAAGTAGTGACTCTCAGTCAGCTCTGATCAATCAAGCTTGGTCTCCTGATGGTTTGTACCTCACATCTGGTTCGGTAGACCCTGTGATCCATGTCTTTGATATCAGGTACAATTACCACAAGCCATCCCAGTCCATAAAAGCTCATCAGAAACGAGTCTTTAAAGCAGTATGGCATTATTCCCTCCCGCTTCTGATTTCCATATCTTCTGATCTGCACATCGGACTGCACAAGATCATATAACCTTTGTAGCTGTGTTTCATGCATTTTGTGCAATTCCTTTTGTTGTTCATGTTGGCTGTGCTCCTCATTTTGCTTTGGGCGGAAGTTCCATGATTTGTTTTCAAGAGGAACAGCTTATCTTAGAGCATTTTTGGGTTGAGACGCAAGTTTGCCATTGAAATGTGAGAGAAAGATAGAGAACTCGAGGGGAACGAACCAATAGTTGCCAAATGGATAGATTTCAGCTGTGGGCCTTGATACATGTTCTAGGTGGCCACCATGATTTGAAACGAACAAGCCATTCACTCAAATCTTTTTCCCTCACTGCTGGAGGTAACAACAGTCTCCACGCCCAATTTTCGATTTTCTAGCAATGTCCCGCGTCTGTCTGAGGTATCAAACTGGCCTCGTGAGATAAATACAAGGAGATGCACACTAGAGGCATTATCCTAACTTGATTTTGTTCACTTGAAATTATTGGGCATTAAATGTCATTCCTTTCATAAATCCAATGGTCGTCTTATATCCTATAACGCTTGTTATAAATGTTAATAGTCAATACGATGCATGCTGATTCAAGAAGAATGCAAGAAGATATAAAGACAATATGCTGTCTATAGTTATGAACTTGGAAGCATGGTTTGAAAGTTCGCGATGTTGTCACTGCTCCGATCTTGCTGTTTTAAATCACGGCAGGGGATGTTTTTGGTTCATCTTTTGGTTCGAGCATTTTAGCCCACCCTAATCCTGCACTGTTTGCATCCCGGTATAACATCTTGAATTCGGTGGTGTTTGGGATGAACTCTTGGAAATTTTTTAAAAAAATTTTAGTTTTAATTTTTTATATATTTTTAGATTGTTTAATATTTTTTTAGTTTTATTTTTTATATATATTTTTATATTGTTTTAATGTGCTAGTGTTGAATTTTAAAAGATAAAAAAATATATATTATTTTGATGGATTTTTAAAAAAACTATACTTTAAAAAACAACTTTTATTATATTCAATGTTGAACTCCTAGTCAATTTTCAAGTGGTGACCTATGTTTACATCTTGGAATCTTGATAAATGTTTCCTCATCATTGCCATGGTTCTTTTCTCGGGAAGATATTTGTGCATTTGCCAGCGAAACTCTATGCGGTGCAACGATGGACTTGAGCCCGTTGACCCGTCAATAAAACAGTAACAATTTTCTTGTTCAAGGATGAAGATTAAGCACCTGACCCCCCAAGACTTGACTTCCATATAGTGCGTCAAGCTTTATATTTTCGGTCTTCTTCCGTGTGGGAAACCTTGAACTTTGAAAATGGAATTTCGAGTTATACGGGCCAAGATGGGATGGCGTTCTAATCCTAGCATAGAGTGTTGAGATCATCCGACCAAGAGTGGCCATTAGATCGACGACCTAGGGGCTAGGACACGCTCGGCAAGTCCATCTGTTCCCACCACTATCCACCCTTTAGTGGTTGACCTCCTGGACCTGAACTTTGTGCTCGTTGACTCCATGACAAGTTTGGAACACCAAATCAGTTTTTAAAAATCCATTTCATTATCCTGATCTCCTTTTATTTGCCGTAATACAGTATTTCAATAATAGAACCCTACCTGGATGAATTTTCTATAAATTGTTATACCAGTAGCAAAAATTGGAGTATCTTTCTTGTGGGCCTGAATTGCTACTTTATTTACCGTAGGCAATGCTTCTGATTGGTGAGATGATGCTTCTTTATTTGTCTACACCAATTGTGGCACCGTGCAACATTATTGTTGGGTGGGCATGGAGTCTAGTTATCATGCCATGCTTTTAGGGGGTAATAGGAAGCAAGCCGCTGGTTTAGTTTGCCAAATAGCAAGGGACATGCATGGTTTTTGCCTTTAGTTTGCCATGTCTGTGTCCCTGCTTTTTCGTGTGGAGCAGGTTCTTTTCTGCCGGGGGGCCAATTCCTTTTCCTCCATAATGGTTTCGTGTAGCTAAAAATAAAATTATTGAATTCCAACGGGAATTTCTCGAGTTAAGATAAATAATAATAATTAAGAAAAACAATCAATTATTCCAGCTTGCACCACAAAAGCTTTTACACGAGGGGAAAAAAAGTCATACGCAAACCATATGTACTTCCCAATTTCTCCGAACTAGGCAGCAGCACCTTCTGAACTTGTTCTTTTTTTTTCCTTGCAATGGTCACCCGTTGGCAGCTATTCTGCGTTTGTTGGACTGCAGCTTTTGTGTTTGCGGTGAAAAAAATAAAATAAGATATTTGGTAATATATTAAATCGTGTGTTTTACTGTAGGATCCACTAAAACATGAGTTTGAAATGTAATTTTTGAGAAGCAATATTTGCATGCTTTTGTAACTGAGTTTCGTGAAACTGTGTTTGTTTTTGCGTTTCAAAAGCGTTTTTAAAAAAATTTAACTGAATTTTTACATGTTTTTGTAACTGAGTAGAAAATGAAGATGTTTGAGGGTTCATTTAAAGCATTGATGAAACTGGACAGATTCATCTCCCTAACTTCTATAAGGGACTCGAGCCTATAAATGATAGAATTTGGGAAAGGTCATTTCATAGAAATTATAGTCAAGGATGTTAGCTTTCCAACGAGATTGACCTCGTCTAATTTAGAGTTCTAGAAATTCAAATAAAAATAAAAATATAAGGAGAGGTTAGGCTATCATTTTTTTTTTGGCAATTTCAACAAGCTGCTAATACAGGTAATTTAGATGTGTTAGGGGTGAAATTGGGTTTCTCTTCCTTAGAAAATGTGTAATTTTGTGTTTTAACATTCAAAGAAAATAAGCTATGTGTTTGAAATCGAGATTTGTAGTGTTAGTTATGATTAAAAAAAAAACAATGACCTTAAGTGATGCATTAGGAACACAAATGTGAATGAAGAAATTGTTGAAGAGAAGTCAATATTTGCTGATTTTATTGTTATTAAAAGAAATATAACTTAAATAGAAAATAATATGGTATAACTGTGAATACAGGAGGGACCACATGAGCTACGTAATAGCTGCAGGGGAGCACGAGCCGAGCTTCTGCAGCAGGTAGGTGTTCTACACCTATATTTTTTTTAAGTGTACATAATTATGAAAGCTTATTTAATTTTTGAATTATATATATGAACTTGAATATTTTAGAGATAAGATTTGAACTTGGTTATCAATATGAGATTTGGATTAAGAAAAAAAATTAAAATCAAATTTATCCTTGTTCAAGACACCAACACACAGGAAGGGTTAGTTGGGAGGGTTACCCATCATAGACTCTTGTTTGTTGAGCTGGCAAGGACAAATTATTCATATTCTATCACTGATAGACATCATTAGTGGCGTTTCTCAAAAGATATTATATTCTTTTTAATATTTTAAATACTTTTCATAAACTTGATTAAAAAGCTGTGAGATTATAACCCTGGGTCCATGAAAATGTTACTTTCAAATCTGAATTATGTCCCGGTGCTGGTGATTAAAATGATTGAAATAATTGGCTGATTTTTATGTGATGGACCCACTCGATTTTCAAAATACAGATGAACCAGGACATAAATTTAAAACATTTAAAATAAAATTTGATCGGAGATCAGGACTCATGGGTTTTACTTCCAGTCTTAGCCTTTGAACAATCCCTCTGCGAGCTTGCAGCCAGGTCCCTGGTCTTGTGAAAGTAATAGGAGACGGCGGAATTATTATATGAAAAATACAAGATGAGCAACTTTAAGAAAATTACACAATGAAAGGTTTTCTAAAGTAAATTGTGTTATAAATAAATAAATTGTTGCTGTACATCAAAACCCTAATTCTTGTAAAAGGGTCCCACGCTTTTTCTCTCCATGATATATTTCAATCAATCATATTTATTATGCTCAAAGTCTTCATTAGTCCAGGAAAGAAATATTTCAAATCTTGAAAAGTGTAACTCAACTAATCAGGTTCTAAATTTACTTTTTAGATATCACCAGTTTGAGTTTCATAAATCTCAGACCAACTGGAAATTTATATTATCGTTAATTTCAGGACCCGTGAGATTAGTTAAAGTACGTGCAAGCTGGTTCAGATACCCACATTAATAATAATAATAATAAAAATATTTCAAGGCATTAAATTGAAATTTAATTTCCAGTTTAGATTATGCTATAAAAAAAATAAAGTGTAAAGTCCAAGCATATCGGTTTGAAAACCAAAAGATTAGAAGCGAAATCATGTAACAATTATTTTTATTAAAATAATATTATTCTAGTTAAAAATAATTCTTAATATTAACTTGACTTAATTTTAACATGGTTAGAGAGTTAGCCAAAATTTTCTTAGTTTAATTTATTTTTAAGTTTA
>Ga0307517_10014247_pt1 | contig 10706 bp, 9 predicted proteins | sample 23_EM_MG_FD_194515 | JGI IMG/M metagenome (GOLD analysis project Ga0307517, IMG submission 194515) | Populus trichocarpa ectomycorrhiza microbial communities from riparian zone in the Pacific Northwest, United States - 23_EM | ecosystem: Host-associated > Plants > Roots > Unclassified | place...
AAAATATTTAAAAAAATCATAATAAAAAACAATCTTTAAATAATGAAGGGTCAAATATCTCTTCCACGGGGGGGCTTTTTACCCAAGGAGGTCTTGATTGCTTGAGGAGAGAAGCCTCCTGGAGAGTCAAAGGCCGCCAATAGAAAGATGACTCTGACAGAGCTAGAAGAGAGTGAAGTTTCCCCCTTCTATTTGAGACCTGACGGGTTTAAGAAGACGACAATGGCAGGGTCTCGAGCCTCAAGACTGCACAGTGATTGACCCTCAGATGGCTTACCGTTTGAGAAAATTGTGAGCACTAACACTACAAACTTATTTTTGGATTGTAGACATTGAAACTCGAACCTTACTATTCAATAGTTATCAGATACGCAATCACGAAAAAATTTATACTGCCTTGGTCTCATATTAAATGTTTTTTTTTTTTTTTAGTTTTAGTAATTTCAATTTACATTCTAAACCTCCAACTATAATTTTCACCCATTTTCTTAATAACTCTTTAACAAGCATTTAACGATATAAATATTGTACTTAATTATAAAATTGACGGGGTTGATTTTTAAAAGAAATCAATATGGAGTCGACCTGTTTTGATATAGTCGATCCGACAAATCAATCTCATGACATAATCAAAATCCAATTTAATTTTTTAAAAAATTAAAATAATGTTATTTTTATTGACCTCAGTTAACCCGCCTAAGTCTTGGAATTTGTTTGTTTTGTGTAAAATATTCTTCAATGTTTGACTTGAGAAATATTTTTTTATAAATGTTTTTTTATGATAGTGGTGACATGACGGTAATGAAGAAAGTAGTTGTTGTGGTGGTGGTGGTAACATGTCAATGATGATGGAGGAAATGATGTTGACGTGGTTATGATGATGATGATATGGTGGTAGCGGTGGTGGTAAAAAGATTGGTGGTGGTAAGATGATTGTAGTGATAGTGATGTTAGAAGAGAAGAAGAGTGGTGACATAGTGATGAAGGTGAAAAGAGGTGGTTGTGAGGAATTTATGATAGTGATGAGATAATAATTGTGGTGATAGTAGTGGTGAAATTAAATGATAATTGAAATAATTAAATGATATTATAAATAAATTATTATTTATGAAATTTCATGAGTTAAAAATATTTTTTAACAAATAAACTAAGTTTGAAGGTTAATTGTAAAATATTGTATATCGAATAATTTTCCTGTAAAATATTGTACAAGAAACAAACACAAAAATCATTTTTCAAAAAAGTATTTTTTGAGAAACAAACATAAAAAAATTTAAAAAATATTTTATTATTAATTATTTTACATGAAACAAACAAAATTTTAGATTAAGTTCTAAATCAGGCAGGGGTATAATAATTTTAATGTGCCCCAGGTTAGCCTGATCAAGCCTCATGAGTCAGGTCAGCACTCAGCAGGTATAATAACTTTGATAAATATAGTTAGGAATGAAGGTAAATAATGTTTTTAAAACAAAAATCATTAATGAATTTTGTTATTCCTAAAAATTTGTGCAAGGATAATTAGAGGAGATCTATCATGGAAAGTTTACCTGGCACATCACGTTCATATATTAATTAAGTCTTAATCCTAAATTTATTGTTCAGGAAAATATGATAAGAAATTTTATATTATTTAAAGAATAACTACCAAGAGACAGACACAAGAAGGAGAATATATATATATATATATATATATATATATATATGGAGGTTTTTTTTTGTCTATCTTTTTTTTTTTTCATTTCAAGGAATTGCTTAGCTTTCTTCAACCACAGAAAAAGTTTCCCTTGCGCTTTGGTGACTGTTATCTATCCATTGAAAGGGGGAAACAGAACCACAAGCTTAGACCATAGACTTCAAGCAAAAGAAGATGAACATTGAAAGGAAAACACAAGGAGCTCGTCTATTCAATGTAAACCATGTTCCATTGTTGATATGAAGGTGACCTACCATAAAGAATGCACAGATCAAAAATCAATCCTGACTGTTTGCTAAAGCAAGATTGATGGGGTGATTAAAAAGGTCAGCGCACCCCACAGGGCCTCGAGGCCATTGATGATAGAATTAGAGATGCATAGAAATAGAAACAGAAATAATGAGCCTCTACAACAAAGCAAAAGAGTTGATTCAAAAAAAGTGCTAGGAAGCAAGCTGCCCTTAATTTCGGTGACCTACTCCAAAATGGAATCTCTTTGTGTGCCTGTCATTAAATGCATATTCAAGCCGAAGAGGGCCTAATGGTGAGTCCACACGGATGCCGAAGCCATACCCATATCCACTTCCAGGCTTCAGCCTTGCCCCAGCAGGATCACCTGCAAAGAATGACCAAAAACAGAGGTATAGGTGAAATGTGCATCATTTTAGTAAAACTCATCCCCCCAGCAATGATAAAAAAGGATACATCCTTGCACACGCAGCATATTTGAAGAACGAAAACTAATCAGTTCAGCAATCAAGCTTGATATAAATTAGCCGGCAAGTTACTCTATTAAAATAGATCATGTTGAGGTTAGAGTCACGCCCTACATAACAAGCAGTCATTAGCCTGCCCCGTATTGGACGGGGTTGCCAATCCCATCCCAGTCCAGTAGTGATAGTTGCATCAAGGGCCACCAGCTTTTAATGCAAGGAGAGAACAAATGACTCGTGCCTATTTTTCAATCCTTTTTTGCACAAATAACATATCTATACAGACAGAACCAACATCCTAAGTAGTGAATCAAGAAATCACACACACACAAAAAAACATACCAGGCACTGAGGGTCCAGATCCAAGGTCTGTTCCATAGTCAGCAAAAAAAACTCCTTCCACTGGTCCCAACTGCCAAGAAAAGAACAGAGAAATAACTAAAGCTTTCCCTTGACGTTTGGATTATGATGACATTAGTGTCAAACATGCACAGCATTCATAAAAGTAAAAAAACAAGGCCAGTACCATAATGCCAGTGGTACAACATTCATAAAGACCAAAACAAAAGTTGCCAGCAGTGACCTACCACAGGGAAAGAAATTTCACCCGAGCCAACTGCATAAGATCGACCAGAGCCCACGGCCCCTTCTTCATATCCTCTCACACTGTTTGTTCCACCAATGGCAAATGCTTCATGAGGAGAGAAATTACCCATCACATGACCACCAGACAAACTGGAAATGAGAAGCAAGGATACTTAACCAGCAGTACCAGATTATTGCTTGAACTTTGATATAAATAAGAGTACAAGCAGGAGCCAATAAAAAAGACGTATCCTATTGGCTATGATACAGAAGCATAGTGGACTTTAGCATTCTGAATAGTACACTGTAATTTACTATAGAGCTTTAAATAATTTTGTAACTCTCCCCGACATATAAACACATTTTTTTTTCCAGACAGTAAATAATTTGGTAATTTTCAATAGTCAAGAACTTCATTCAAAGCTGCTTAACGCTTTGCAACAACTGTTTATCATCTGAAACTTTCCTCATATATACCGCAGAAAGGCTATTTAAGCCACTTTACAGATTTGCTCACAGGTAAAAAGTACAAAAAGAAAGAAATAAATATCAAACCTCAGAAGACAAAGAGCAGGACCAATTTCCACACCCTTTCTAGCACGAGTATTAACTCTGTTGAAAAACAGCCACTCGGGCCAAAGAGGTAGTCCTTGTTCCATGTTAAACACAAACTGCAAAGACAAAGAAAAGAAAATGCCAATCCATAAAACAGTAAAAACCAAAACTGCAGACCTTTTCGTTCGTTTTTTTCTTTTCATTTTTTAACAAGCATATTACAATAAAATGCCAGGATAAGAAATTCCTGCTTAGTTATAAATTACTAACCATTGAAGAGCCATGGTCACCAGAACCTGTATATACACTTTCAAATTTAGCAAGCAACATATCATCATGATTCTTGCCACTGCATGACACAAATGTAAACAGAAAAAGTAAATCACAAGGCAAGTATATTCGCAATTGACAACCAATAAAACATTGGGAGTTCAAAATCAAAAGGCTTGATGGCATTTTCCACCAGAGATGTGTACCTTGCAGTGAGGGGGCTGTTGTAATGGTCTTTGATCTTAGGGTCTCCTTTTTCATTACGAGCACCAGCATGCTGAGATATTAGAAATCAATAAACAAAAATAGGTAATATAGCTTATGCCATATTGTTATCTAACCAAGAGAATAAAACTTTCAAAATTACTACAAGCAACCAAAATAACATAAAGGCATTCTATATGTTTCCCATGCAAGCCTGGTGAACATAGAAATATCTGAATTCCTTAATTATTTTGAAGCACTGATTAAAGCCATTATATAATGGGCTTTCAATATAGTTATTCCCTCTACTAGTAGAAACTGTTTTATGGGGTCACTCTACCAACATAATGTCATATTTTATCCCTGTATAACAAAGTTTTCATTTAATAAAAACCCTCCACCTATTAACACTTCTGGCACTTAATGGTTAACCAGTGAAAATCACAACACGTGGACCAAATACCTTTTTTCCAACTAATTTTCCACATGTCAAGATCTCATTAGTCAACCCCTAAGTCCTAACTGTGTTAACAGACAAGGGGTTGTGATTAAATAAAAATTGTGTTGTACAAGGACACAATGTCACATTATGTTGGTAAACAGACCAAATAAAACACTTTCTACTAGTAGAGGGAATTTGAGATGTTAACCTGGAAAAGCCCATTATAAAATGGAAAACACATTCAGAGATTCATGGACATGGACATGGAAAATATAAAATAATGAGAACAAGGTTGGTAATCTATGAATTTATGAAGACAATTATTCATAATGTCATTATTATCAAGGGAAAGCTAGAAAGCCAGATACAGCTGTTCATTTACGCATTAATGCTGCCAGTTTTCAATAATTAAGTACCTGAAAAATAAGTCCGACTGTTCCACTCCACTTTGGTCTGAGTGGTCTACTAAATTCTATACCAGCTGCAACTCTGCCAATCGTCAGGCTATTATTTACAGGTTGGTTACCATGAACAAGATTCCCAGGGGTTCTTGAATTCTAGTGCAGGCAAAATCAGTTCACAAAGCAATGAGCACTTTTACATTATCACCAAAAAATTATTGCAAGTAGAGGCAACATGATAAAAGATTACCTGAACCATAATTGTTCTAGAAGTCCGTTTGTCGTCCCCTTCAATCCAGGGGTCTGTGTAGTTTATTCGAAAGATTGAGTCAATTTGGCCCCTCTCAAGGGAAATATTAAGTTTCTGGTTTCGTCCAAAAACATTCCTATGAGAATATGCAAAGCTGCAACAGATACAAAGGCAAATGTGGGGTAAAACAACATTCCTCACAAGTTTCCACGTAGTAACAAAGCCACTAATTAAAGATTATCAAGCATTTTTTAGAGGAAAACTAAACCGAGCACGTCATGTTTTTGGTAAAATTACCTTCCAATAAGTCCTGGTAGAGAGCCACTTGTAGTCCTAGAAATTGCAATGTAATCAGTATATGATGTTTCCAGTCCACCAAAGATAAGTCGATATAAATGCAAATGAGGAAAGGCATGGGATCAAAGCCCTCTATGTTCATATCACTCACCCACTTGATATCCCACCACCAGCAGAAAATCCTCCATTTGGACGTTCAACAACATTCATTATCAAATCAACTTTGCCAGTATCTAAACAAAGAGAGGGGAAAAAACAGTTTCAAGTTCAATGTTTGGGATAGAACAGCTGTATTATGTATGCACATAGGCACCTCCATTCAATTATGCTAACATAAATGATTATTCAGAAAATATGTATAACACAGAAGAGACACTCAATGACTAGCAAAAAGTATAGACCATGTCAAAAGGTATCATTGATAGAACATTGAATCTTCGGTGTTATGCTTGATACACCAATTGATATCAAATCACACAAAAACCAAATTTATTTGAGAATACTCTCAAGTGGATTGTACCCATGGTTCTCTAAACATGGGTCCAACGTTACTGCAAAGATGCATGGACACACACAAATAAGCGTGTGATGAGTGCCTGCAAACAGACATATATGTGCATGTGTGAAAGTGAGTACATATATGTTCAAAGATGTATATTTCAGTTAGCATTTTTCGGAATATAATATTTCAAAATATGCATCTCATCGTGACACTAGTTACAATGTATAACATCCTCTCTTTTTTTACCTTCAGCAGGTTGGGGAATAAAGCTAACATCTTCCATGATTCCCATAGTTAACACAGTATCCACATCTCTTTTCCCTTGAAGCATGCTGTAGACCTATATGGGAGCCATTTCAAATAGAAAAACATGTCAGTGAATATAATTAAGCTAAATTTAATTTCCATAAATGACAATTTGAGTAAAAATCCTTTTAAAAAAACTAAGGAATTGATGTTAAATAGAGTTAAGGAGGCGTTAACTTTTATTTAATAACCACAGGAAAAACATAAATGAATGCTACAAATTACAAAAACTAAGACTTTGAATGCAGAAAAATGCTGAAGCCCCCCAGTTTGCCAGAAATGATCATTATATACATGATGTAATGAGGAAATATCGTTTGAAAGGACAAAAGAAAAAAGCTATGCCAGAATTACCTGTCCCTTTTTGGTTGTAAGTTGCCTAAGTATCGTCTCGGGCTTTGTCTTCCCCTTGGTTGGTTCACCACTGGAGCATTAAAGCACATATTAGTAATGAGTCTTTGTCTCCGCATCTGGGTGCTTGTGACTGTGAATGAGATTCTGTAACAAATTGAAGGAAACCTCTTACGTTTTTCGGTCAAGAAAGCGTATGGAAATGTCATTCACCTCCGCTTCTGCAATTTGTAACCTTATAATACCCCCAGAGAGTATCTCAGCATTTGAGACCTATAAAAATGAAAAGAAAACTGATGCTAATGTAAAAGTTGTGGTCATAAATCATGGAGAACCTGATATTTTAATCCCAGGTTATCATGATGATGATATAATATCATGAAAGATGAAACACAAACCATGCCAAAAAGACCACGCTCCATGTACCAGCTATTGATGGAACTTATCACTTCATCCAATTGCTTAATATTAACCACTTTTCCTGCACAGCTTGACACCAAAAATAAAATCAATGAAAGTCTCCTATTCAAACATTTTAAGTTAGCATGACAACACCCGTCACCACGTGCCTGGATAGATACCTAAAAATCACCACAAAATAGAATCATACCATAACTACAAAAGACATGCCTATATTGTAGCATTCCCTTAGTTTGAAACATTAAACATTAGAGGAAAAAACACAGAAAACTGGAAGGGCAAAACAATCTACAAAATAATGATTATGAGAAGGGCAAGAAGGGAGAGATAAAAAATGGGCATTAGACTTGGTCTACCGCATCACTCATAGATTAAGCTAATAAACACAAAACATGTTGACAAACTCATGTGAAATGCATACATTATTCAGTGGGGACTACCATATTTTATCTAAGTATCTTGTGTTCACTGATAAGGGATGATGTGGTCTATGTAATAATTTCTCCAGCTCTACATACAACATGTATCATTAACCTCTATAAATGTAATACGAAATACAACCTACCATATCCGCCACGAAAAGCATCCTGTAAAAACTTTGTCGGAAGAACACTAGCCCCTTCGCATACTAGCCCATGAAACTCCTGGTTTGGCTCTACCTTATGCCACAACAAAGCAACATTAGCCATTAATCCAACCCATACCATTGCATTGCCATCTCCTCTTGTTTACAAACAACCTCACACAATGCACGAATGCAAGCCACAATGCTCAAAGACATTAACTTTCTATAAGCCCAACATCCCAATTATAACTGAGACTGAAAATCCGTAATTTGGTGGGTCCCACCTACCTGAAAAACCAGTCGAATGCCATCACGTGTGTCAACAGCAACAGGCATACAGGAGCAAAAGTACCCACTACTAATAACCCTATGCACATCCTCCTGAACTTCACGAACCGTAAGAGCTGAGTTAGCACGGCAAGCTTTTAACGCAGCTAGAGCTTCAGCTTCCAAATCCTTCCTCTCCAGTTCCTCCCCGTCTTTATTCCTCACCAACACTTCACTTATCAACACCCTCTCCTCATCATACCGACTCGGCCCATGAACCCCACTCGCCCCACCACTCTTCTGCTGGGCCACCACCGAGTCACTCTGAGTCGAATCACGGAGTTGAGACTGACTCAGAGACAATGACGCGGAGCAGAGGATCGGCAGGGATTTAGGGTCCGGCCCGGGGGAGGAGGGCCGAGTTAGGGAGAGCGAGGCAGAGCAGAGGAGGGGTGAGTTGGGGAACCTGGTGCGGGTTAGGAGCGAGTCGAGGAAGGTGAGTTTGGTTTGGACAAGTTGAGAGAAGAAAGGGAGAGAGGGTTTAGTTTGGTGGTGAAGGAAAGGTGCGATTTTGAGAGCAGAAGAAGTGAAGGAAACGTCGTCGTATTTTATCATTGTGGAGAGAAATTTTGCGTAAGGATGTGAATTGGTGAAGAAAAACGAAAAGACAACCCTAATTGGAGAACATTAATTTGGGGAATTTTTTTTTTTCTGAAGAAGAGATGAAGATGAACCCTAGAGAGGGGTGTCAGTCACTTACAGCAGCAGGAAGCACCTGATGCTTTATTTTCGCAAAATGAATAATAATATATATATTAACAGAAACAATAAAGTGCGTAGGCTAAAAACTGTGCACAATACTGTACACACAGACACAAAAAACGACTGGTAAATTACGAGTTTGTTCTTTGAAAAATTGGGGTGCCTATAAGGGTGATTTAGTCTTTTACAAATGCATTAAAGGATTGTCGGACAATTTGTCCTGTATTTTTTTTGTCTTTTCAACTTTTTTTAACAATCAAATTACTGATTTACCCCACATAAAAAGAATTAAAGTGCTGGCCAAGGCCAAGGGTATTTCTGCCCTTTTGTTTTTTACAAAATAGAAAAATAACTTTTGAATTGAAAAAAAAAAATAAAGGAATTATTCGGGGTGATCTCATCTTTCACATGAAAACGTTATCTTGCCCTTCTCCTCGTAGCACTGCGCGCGACAACTGTTATATGTCATCAGAGACCCCCTTTTTTTTTTTTCCTCTTTTTTTCTTTTTTATATCCTAAAAATTACACTGTATTTTAATTCCTATCTTTTTTTTTTATTATTTTTTCTTAGTTTTTTTATAAAAATATTATTTATTTTTAATTCAATCATTCAATTACAATTTATCATATATACATTCTTTGGCCTCTATATTTTTGATGTTTTAATTCAAATCCTTACTCTTTTCATTTTTTATTTTTTTTCTCGGCCTGTATATAAAAAATTTAGTTATTTTCAATTTAGTCATTTAATGATAATTTGTCATGTATTATTTTTTTCAATTTGATTCTTATTCTTTTATTTTTAATTTTTTCCTTGGTTTTTTTTTGTTAAAGTTTTATTAGTTTTCAATTTCATCATTTAATCAAATTTTATGGTGTGTTGTTTTTTCCAATTTGACCCTTATTTTTTTGTATTGTGTTTTTCTATTTGTTAAAGTAATTTTTCTTTTCAATTTAACTCACCAATTTATTTATTTTTGTTGCCCTCTATTTATGTTTTATTTTGATTTTCACCTTCATTCTTTTTATTATAATTTTTTTATATCATTTTATGTAATTGATTCTGCTCCCGGTTTCATCCTTCAACGTTTGTTTTGTTAGGAATTGAGTTTCATAATTTACCCATTTACTGTGCTTTTAATCCAATAATTCAAATCACAATTTTGAAAAGTTGATGTGGGTCAATATCTTTTTTTTTTTGCTTATTTTCTTTTCTAATTTCATCGCTTGACATTATTTTTTTAAGAACAAATCTTGTGGTTATCTTCATTTTTTTTTATTTATTTATCTTAGTCTCATGACTTAAATTACGAGTTTTGCAAAAAAAAAATTGAATAAAGGTTTTTTATAATTGTTTTGCATGTGTTTAGTTTTTGAAGATATTATTCTGATTCATCTATGATTTTTTTTGTTTTATACATACTGAATTTATTTTAAAAAATACTAGATATTTATTTTTAGATAATATTTCTAATATGTGCAACATTGCATGATGTTTTTCTCTTTATTTTATTCAATCATTTTATGTGTGTGATTATTTTTATTGCCATTTGATTTAATAAAAGATTAATTTTAATAAACAGATTCAATGAACACATTTGAGTAAATATCCCATGTTACGGTGTCAAATATCTTGATCTACACCTATCGTTCAATTTTTTTTAGTTAGTTTTACTTTTAGTTATTTTTAACAACTTTTTTTTTGTTTATTTTAAAAAAACCTGCATATCCAAAAAAGTTTTGAAAAGAAGGATGTGTGACCTGCGGCGAAGCGTGGGTCAAATAACTAGTGTGTGTATTAAATTTTTTTTGATATGTTAAGCTATTTTGGGGTGTGTGACCTGCGACAAAGCACAGGTCAAATAATTAGTGTTTGCATGTATATTTATTAAAAAAAATTTGGCATGTTAATTTATTTTGGGCAATTTATTTAGGACTGAACACTTTGAACCAAAGTTATGAAACCTTACATGTTCAAGATCTAAATTATGAAATGTACAGGTTAATTCAAAATAAAATCATTTCAAAAATTTTAAAAAATAATTAAAATAATAATATTTTTTTAAAATCAAACTAGATTTTCACCGAATTAGTTTTTTTTAAGCTAAGTTTAATAACAG
>Ga0307517_10014248_pt1 | contig 10705 bp, 8 predicted proteins | sample 23_EM_MG_FD_194515 | JGI IMG/M metagenome (GOLD analysis project Ga0307517, IMG submission 194515) | Populus trichocarpa ectomycorrhiza microbial communities from riparian zone in the Pacific Northwest, United States - 23_EM | ecosystem: Host-associated > Plants > Roots > Unclassified | place...
GGCTCGGGATCCCACAACAGAGAGTGAGACGAGAAGTGGAGTATCCAGCGGGGTACCTTCCCGTGGCCCCTTTTGCCGGACCCTTTTAGGTACCAAGCAATCTTGACAAAATTGTGCACGAGCCAAGGGTCCCCTGGAGCGGAAGGATCGACGCCGTCCCAGTGGAAGTGATCAGGAGAATCACCAGTGATCAAGCTGTGGATTGCAGTGATTGTGTGTTCGAAAGGGAGGCCTCGTAGCATATCCACGGAAGGAAAGGTGCCCTTGTATTGCATGTACACGTCCTCCAGTATGTCCGATGCCGGGTGCTCAACAAACGTGTGGGAGAGGGCACGCAGAAGGCATGTGGCAGCCATTTCTGCAAGCGCTTCTGACCCTCGTATTACCGTCGCCCTGCCGTCGGTGACGCTAACGCAACTGATAAGAAGATTGAGGCAATCCATGACAATCACATCTTCGGATCCAGGGAGCGCGAGGACTGACTCGAGAAATTTGAGGGTCACCACATTGACGAGACGGTCCAACGATGTTCGCAGCATCCATGAGATGCAGCAGAAGTCAAGAACGGTCACCTCCCAATCCAATGTCTGTTCTGGGCCCAACCGGGCCTCGGATCGTTGTTTTTTCGAGGTTTCTGTGAGGAAGAACTCAGGGCAATTTAGGGCCTTCGAAGGGTAGCGAAGGACCATCCAAAGGTAGCGGATAACCCTCCAAGCGTGACGGAGACCCTTCCAAAGGTGACAAAGCAGCTCCCAAAGGTGGCGGAGAAGCTTCTTGCAGGGGCGGGGGAGGACCTTCCGCCAAAGGTAGCGGAGGACCTGTGCACCGGGGGTTTGATACGGGCAGCTCATGGAGACCGCCCCTGCTACGACAATGAAGATGTAGAAGATGATGCCGAATATTGTGACAACGAGGATGACGGATGCAATGGTGACGTCGATCCCCCGGAGGTATTTATACAAAGCGCAACCGAGCAGCAAGAGCGCAATCTGCAGCATCATTGGTAACGACTCCATCACAAGGTTGAAACGCCAGGTGAAGATGCCGTTGAGCTTCCGCTGTCGATTCTGACTGCGTTCGATGGCGGATCCTCGCATGTCAGCCATGGCGTATCGGTTCAACCACTGCTTGCCGAGCATCGCGAGGAAAGAGGAGAAGAGCGAAGCGGCGAGACTTGCGTAGAGGAGGGCTTGGACCTGGACGAGGGGGAGCGGGGGACCCGACCACTGCGGGACTGTAGGAACGCCACCACCCAGAGCATTACTGTCCGTCGCGTGAATAAGGACGCGAAGGAGAGCGGCCGTCTCTTCGTTCGGGTCTGGCTGGAGTTGGGAGTGGACCTGAATGATGAACGCGGAGGTCACGGCGGAGAACAGACCGGCCTGTAATCCGACTCAGCGCATGTGCACCTAAGCATCGTCTAGGACGTACAAATATCAACGTCGTGTTCAGATCCTCATCATATTTCATCATGAAGTCCTCATCGAACTCTTCGGCCTCCTTTCTGTACTTTTTGTAGAACTGAGCGCGAATATCTCCCCGATTTGATGAAATTTTCTGGCCCCGGCTTCATAGGGGGTTTAGTGGCAGCTAGGTATCGGGGCATGGAGCAGAGCTTACCCAGACGCTGGCCCTTTGCTCTGACCCCCATCCCTCTTGGGTTCTCCTTCGATGTCCTGGCTACGTTCGAAGGTCAGAAGCATACGACATTAGATGATGGATGGATCCCACCCCAATGCAGGTATCTGTCCATCGTCTTCTGACGCAGTCAAACTCGAACTCCGGTGTTTACTGGATCCACGGTTCACACATTGAGTGAGGGAAGTGGCAATGTGTAACACAACGTACCGCATCTTTTTCCTCCTCTTTTTAGCACTTATAGATGGCGGCCCCACCTCGGCGAAATCGAATCGGTCTTCAAGAATCTCTGGACTGTGAGAGGTCAGAGAAAGAAGTCATACACGACAGAGCGACTCACCCATCCCGGTCAGCTTCCAGACCTTCCATGGCGATGGAGGGTCTTGGTGTAATTCTTCGTATGGGTAAGAGATTTAGGCGGGAGTAAAGAAAGTTGGTGGGAGGCGCGGGAGATGAGCGGTGAGGAAGGCGATTCTGTCATGAAGCAGACACATTTATATCCATCGTCACGTTGGGTGCCCGTCATTGACATGGATGCATTCCATATGTCCAAGTAATCCGGCGCCAGCTCAGAGACTGCAGACCTGCCCCGAGCTGGGACTGTTTGGTCAAACCGATCGATTGTAACCGAGGGGATCTACTGAGCGCCGTCAAAAGGGCGGGCATCAGCAAACCGTCCGACCGCTCAAACGCTCATTCAGGAGCACCACGCGAGTTCATTGTCATGTTTGAGGGTTTTTGAGGGGCAAAGGTCGTTTCGGACGGAATAGTGGACCTTCCCTGCTTGTCTGTTGTTCGCAGCATGGAAGCCTCGTCGCGTCTCCAGGGATAAGTGGCCATTTTTCGATCCGAGACTTCCACCTCCACGTCCACGAGACCTCGCAGAATCTCCGGCGGACAGTGCGTCACCACAATTCGAGTGTGGTTTGTTTGAAACTGTCGGTGCGACGCAATGCTATTCTGCAAAGCCGTGGATGTCCGCAGTCCATAACACTCTGGGCCAGGTTTGAAATTTAAAGGTCGCAGGTGGTAGGACGAGGGGGCGAACACCTGCTCAGACGGCGCTGAACGTAGTTCCTTTCTTGGTAACACTTGATACTTATCTAATTTCGGTAATGCTTATTGTTTATATCTAAATTTCCGTGAGTTCTTTCGGTGAGTGTTCGTGATTACGCTTCCCATCTTCCTCGCGACGGAACACTCGCTTCAGTGAACTAATCCAGATTCGCTCGCTATCGCTGAACTGGCAGCATACCGTGTCATTGGCCTTCTAATTACCCATACGATTCCATCCAGACTCCCGCGAGAATGGCTGAGGTGGGTCTTGGTACTTAATGACAAAGGCTCGACGTCCCAACTCCCCACTACAACTAAGCAAGTTCAACGGGTAGCAATCATAGGTGCTGGGAGTTCCGGGCTCGCCGCATTGAAAACGTTCGTACACGATATCCCCAAACCCGATGGCCAACGATGGGAGATTGAGCTATTCGAGCGACGGAACGACGTGGGCGGAATATGGTCAGCCCTGGATTTTGACCCAACCTAGCTTAATGTTGACCGGCACGTTTGCCAACACAGGCTACAAGATGATTGCTCAGCCCGATATCCGTATCTCCCAGAAACACCGCTGTACCCACGATTGCACACGAACACTCCTGCTCCGACAAGTGATTCACCCCCCAAGGCCGCTCGCGGAATACTGATAGTCGCTTTTTATTTGATCGCAGTGACATACCCTGGCTTCCCATTCCCACCCTACACACCGCTCTACCCAACCTACGACCGGGTACAGGCTTACCACCACAATTTCGCTACTCATTTCAAGTTATACCCATACATCCGTCTAAACCATTCGTTAGAATCGGCGTACTGGATCGGGAACGCTTCAAAGGGTTTTTGGGATCTTTCAATCTCAACTGACGGACCGCAGGAGGAGACAATCCCACTCAATACGACTCAAGCAGACAACTCGCAACAGCGTCCTCGGATCACAAGGAAGTTTGATCACTTGGTCGTGGCGAATGGACATCATCGCTACCCAAAGTTCCCGTCATGGGCAACCGACAATGCTGCAAACGAGTGGCTGTGGAACGGAAAGGGTCGCAGCATCGTGCACTCGATTTATTTCCGAGAACCAGAAGAATATGCCGGGAAGGTTATTCTGGTGGTTGGCGGCGGGGGGAGCGGCTTAGATATCGTCACCCAGTCTAGTGTGCACGCCAAGAAGGTTTGCCTTCACTATCATTGCCTCTGTTTCTGCGGAGATGGCTGACGACAACGCTCCTCAGGTATTTCATTCCTTCTCCAGTTATGGAAAGCACGCACCACCGCGGGAGGTACCTGGTACGATCTACAAACCTAGAACGAAGGGGTTCACCCCTTCATCTGTGCAGTTTGAAGATGGTACGGATGTCCCCGACGTTGAAGTCGTCATTCTCGCTACTGGATACGATTACCGCTTCCCCTTCTTGGACCCATTGGACCCTTTCAACCACCCTACAAGGGGTATCCCGGCCCACGGACGACATGCGGTTGTGACCACAAATCCCTCTGCTTACTCGCGTTTCGAGGGGGAGCAACGGCTCAGGACAAACCTCGACTATCTGTTCTTACTAGACAGGCAGACCGTGTCTCTGTCCCCACTTCACCCCCTCAACGCTTTGTTGTTCATTGGCCTGCCGTATCCCATCGCGAGTGCTCCGAGCGGCATCGCGCAGAGCATATTCGCGGGTCATTTAATCGCCCGGCCTGATCTAGTCTATCCCACTTCATACGTCACTGGCCAGAAGGGTTGGAACGAGACCTTGGCGAGGGAACTGCTCCTCGAGAACCTCACCACGAATGAAAATCGGCTGGCCGACGAGGGTTTCGACGTCTACCACCTCGGTCACAGGATGAACATTGGATCGCACACCGATACAGAGTATCAGGATTCTTTGATCGCGCATCTCCGATCCCAAGGACTCGTCCCTCCGCACGATGGAGGGTATGTCTTCACTGAACCTTGGAGGGTCCGGGGGAGGAGGAAGAAATCGGAGCTGCAAAGGATTTGGAAAGAGATTGAGAGTCGGGGAGAGGAGGAAGTGAAGCGATGGTTGGATGGTGTTGAAACTGAGGAGGAATGGGCTGATCTGATGGATCGTCTTTTGGAGTGGGGTCGAGAGAATGGGATCCAGTAGACGTTCACGGTGTCGAGAACTCCTGACTCTGCTCTGTGTGTTTTTTCTGTCATGATAATATTTGCCTCATCGTGCATCTTGTTACCAATCAGCTCGATTACTCAACGTATTGAGACGTGGAGGGGAGGCTCTTCGGTGTGGCTGAAATGAGCACTCGTCCGACCACACAATCAAAGTCCCGAGGTTGGGGAATAACTCGACGATCCGGGACGCCTCCTCGACCGCATGTTCACACAGCTCGGATGCAAACTGCGGCAAAAAGGAGATTTTTTGTATACGTGAAGCACTCGACGCCCCCACCATCGCCATCACCCTTAATTTTCGCGCTGCATCGACATCAATGGAACTTTCCACACCTTACAAAACATCAAGCCACCTCACGGTGCATGACCGGTAACCGGTGGACCCATCGATAACCTCAAACGATGTCATCTTTCGCGCATCTTGGACGGCATGCGCTCAGAACCGTGGTAGCGCCGGGTTATCCGATCCAGATAAAAACGTAGGAAGACGCGGGACGGTTGGAACCCAACCGTGTGGACATCGCTGGGTAGGTGGTCTTTGCCCGAATTCACGAGTACTCAATTAACCCCCTCATATAGTTCGATCCGACATCGACCTTCCTAGTGATTACCGTGGGGGAGTCCCAGAGCGACGGCAAGTCGATCTCGGGCATTGTGTTCACCAGTGTGCAAGTGCATTTGTACCAAGTCTTACTGACTTTTCCTCTCGCGTGGTCTATTGCTTAGCCTAACAATGTAGATGACTCAATGAATGCCTCGCTGCCCGTTCCAACGCTGCCACCAGCCGGGACGAGACCGTCCGGCGCCGGAATTGGACCATCAGGCCTCAGACCTCAGGACTTACCCCCCCCCCCAGTGTGCGAAACCCGGGGGAAGTCATAGCAACCGACATGGTGAAACCAATGCGGTTGTGGTTGCGTGAACTTATTTTCGCCTGAAAACCAGTACTGAAAGGTGCAAGGACGAGTATAAAAGAAATACTCTACAAATACTCGATCTTCGCTGGTAAAGCACTCATAATAAGCCAAAGGAAGGTCATGTAGATGGCCATACTAGCCGCGGCAATAACCGTGGCGGAAATGCGGGCATTGTTCATCGTAGAGACCCACCCTTCGTAGGAAATGATGATATATGAATCCGTCCCACGTCCAATGACACTCGCATTGCAGTAGCAGTTGTCGAGGAAATTGGAGAACTGGAAACAAGATAGCACGATCAACCCCGCCGCATTGACGAACGCGAGTAAGAGGGAGAGTCTACGGAAGGCGATGGCGATGAAAGCGACCAAGCCTTTGACGGTGGTGGATGATCCGGTGCGAGTTTCTGAGATACGGGCAAAGATCGTTGATACGACGGTGAGGAACAAGATTAGGATAGCAGTCCCTCCGTAGATGATGTATCCCAGAGCGCGACAACCCACACCGACCGTAGGAGTGAAGGCTATGATTATGGTGGCTGCAACGGTTGTTCCGCACTGGAGAATGAGGGCCAAAATCGACGCGCTGAACATCGAAATGAGCGCTCCCGGCGGGAACACAACGCTCCTCGCGGGGTGAGCAGTAACCTCATGGATAGGCCTCCTCTTCTGTTGAGAATCAGTGAGACAACCTCCAACATTAGACGTTTTCTCGAAAAACCAACCTCATCTTTCTCACGAGTGAGCTTGTCGAAGGCTCTGAAGACGTCATCAACGAGGACGAGGTGCCGCATGATCCTGGAATAGTTGAACATGGGCGCGAGTCGAAGTTCGTCCCGATTGAGAGAATCAAAGTCGCCCTTATGGATGTCGATGAGGAGCCGATCCGTCTCGGGATAGATCGAGCTTTGGGCGATAGAGCATCCGGCAACAGAACGAGGCAAGTTGATGACACTTTGGCTTGCAGTCTGGCTGGCGCTGGCGCTGAAGTGACCGCGATCCTGTTGACTTTCGGCAGGTAATTGAAAGGACACGGTGGATTGGTGATGGGTGGGGTTGGGAAGGGGGTTGGCGTTCGGCTTGGTTTCTTTTCCGATGGGTTTAGAATTCTCTTGGATCGACTCCTCCTTCACCTTCTCGTTCTCATTCTCTTCAGAGACTTCAAAAAGTTCGAAGACGGGTTTCTTGGGTCCTTTCAGGATCGGCACCCGTTCCGGATGTCTGTTGGTAATCTTGGTCTTTGCAGAGTTGTATGCCTTGGTCGCCTTTTGTCTGAGCCTCATGGCGGCTTTATTCGCTGCATTCCCGTTTACATGACCGATGGCAGACTTTAATTCGCCACAGGTGAAGGTCGGGACCCAAAACCAGCCGATGACCAAGCACAACAACCATAACCAGAGTGTACCGACCGCATGATCATCGTACCCGTCATCAACGGAGTTACCGAGGGAAACGAAGGAGTCGATGAGTGTGAAGATGAATGCGATGACGACCCATCCGACGGACGAAACTGTTGCGATAGACCAGACGTTCCTCCGGGTTAGGCGGTCGGCGATCTCCCGTCTCCACTGATCGTTGACCGGGATGAAAGCAAGAAGACGTTCGTCCCGGGTGAGCTCGAGAGGGGTTTGCTGAAGGGATATCAGTGCCCTTGCCACGGTTGTCTTGCTTTCGTGTTTGATGCGCTGCGCCCTGCGATAAACTAATCGAGCGTTTAGGGAGGTGAGGACGAGGGAGTAGGCGGCCAGAGCAGGGGACCCCACGGTCAAAACAACTAAAATGTATTCGGGTGAACAGTGAGATCAGTGACGAAGGGGAGGGAGAGCTAACCTGAGACAAAGTCATCTACATGGTTTCCAGAACCGAAGGGGAGTTGGCTGATAAGAGCTAACCAGGGAAGAAGCCACGCAGAAAATCTCTGAGAGAACGCCTTCCACCTGAAACTCTCGGCACCTGTTCCACATTGGGTCATGCACGCCTCATACGTGAGTCCAACCGCTCCTGCAGGGCTCATTGGGTGACCTCGGGAGTCAACGCCGCCGATTGTGGTGGGGTCATTGTTCCTGAAATCTTCCAAGCACTGCGTGAAGTTGGCCGCCGCGACAAGGGAAGGAAGGAATAGGAAAAGTAAGAGGATGCGAGCGGGAACCGGATTCATGTCGTCGGAGGGAGGGAGGGAGGGGGAAGGAAGGAACGGAGGTGGGGTGCGATTGAAACGAGCGACCCCCCCTGGCGTTTATCTGGATCCGAGTAACAGGAAAGGCTGGAATGCGCATACGACCGTCAACTAGCATCCCTGTGCGCCATAGATCGCGGACGAACCCAGAACAAGGTACAAGTACAATTTCCTGACTGTGATGGTTGAATGTCACCCAGAGATTGCTTGTGACACCGAGAACCGGTACACGGAATCCTATCATCAGGGAACGTGGATATATGGGTGCTGAAGCGCTGATGGGGTGTCAGTGACAGCCAGCGGTATGAATGAAAGGGGGCGGCGGGAAGCAACTTGAGAACAGGATATCACTGCCATCTGACAGGGTGCACCGACTATAAACACCACCGCCATCCCTGTTCCATTTGCAGGTGAAGGCACCGTCCCGCCGCGACCCATCGTCCGTTCTGCACGGAAACGTCTGGGGACCGGTAACGCCCGGAATTCCCACAAATTCAAATTTGCAAACCAGTCCCTGGCACATCCGCATCAGCACCGGTCTACTCACGCGTTTTGGAAAGGCATACCGTGAGGAGTCGGATTAGAGTTTCATGCAGTAACAGCACCCCCGGGGGGAAAGCCACACCGAACAGCAGGAATTCAATGATCTCTCATCAGGAGGACCTACTAAGGCATAAGAAACCCGCGTCCACGAAAAAATGTGTCTGTTCGTTTCCACGCACGACTCACCAGCGATCTTAGGTGAGGCGTCACATGTCAGGCGTAATGTTTGGCTTGGATGTCTGGAGTGTGATGAAAAACCACCTGTTTAACATCCCTATACAGCAGTTTGCATCGGCACCTGAACACGCAGATTCGGACACAGGCCCTTTTGGCGTGACATTGACGTGACAGAAATATGATGTATTCCATATTAGGGTAATTTGTCAGCTAGAGATTTGAACATATCGACATGGGCGAGCGGGCTCACTGTGGGCAGTATGCCATCTCATCCGTTCGATTTGTCGCCTCCAACGCGGGGTCTCGTACATACGCTCACACTTTACTGGGGTGGTATACCCTATGGATATAAACTGGAGGATGGATATGCAGTTTGTTCGCGCAAAAATTGCAACCTTTCCTTATTCACAGAACCTCGGAGATATCCAATGTGTTGATACCGTCCGAGGGCGGAGTGACGCTTTCCAGTTCTCACAGAAAAAGAAACTGACCGATCCCCAGCAGGCAACCATCCACCGGAGCGTTGGACGATCCCGCTGGCAACGGCACTCCCATCGATGAGCACAAAGAAGTCGGAATCATCGAACTCGTTCGAAGGTCCTCGTTGTGTTCCGCTGTCCCGCGTGAGGAGGACTCCTTCGAACACTGTATCCAAGGTGAGGGTCCATGAGATCGGGATGGGGAATACGCGCACCAGGTAGCAGACGACCTCGCCTCTGCGAGAACCCAGATATAATTCTCGTTCGCGAACGCAGAGACTTTGTGACCACACCTCAGTCAGGCGCATGATCTGCGACCTGACTGCACTCCCCATGGAGACCGATGATGTAGTGGACGAGACCAAAGGAGACATTAGATATGTCTGCGAGCCCCTCATTGTCTGCTCTTCGTAGTAGAATTGGACGGTCCTCTCTCAAGTCAGAGGAATATGCGACGACCATCGGAGCACGGGCGTGAGGGGAGTGTCGATATGTTCAAATCTCTAGCTGACAAATTACCCTAATATGGAATACATCATATTTCTGTCACGTCAACGTCACGCCAAAAGGACCTGTGTCCGAATCTGCGTGTTCAGGTGCCGATGCAGACTGCTGTACCACCGAGGAACGGCGCATCCTCCGTAAACCTCCAAGTGACTCTTTCTAAGGGAGTTTTGACTCAGGAAATCTTTCCTAATGGAGACAGATGCGCCATGGCCCCGCATGTCATTTCCGTGTATTTAATCCGATGTTCTTGCATTGGAGGCACTGTGGGGGAGGTCGAGACACCTTCACCCGTCGCCGAGGCCAGCGCGGCAGGTCCCCAGACTCCTCCGATGAGTGAGCAGCCTAGCGGTCAAGTTTCCAAGCACGCTCGACTATACGGGATGCTTTGGGTTTGTAACCCAGCAACAGCAACGGTTATGGAAACAGGAACGGCACTGGTGAACAGTCAATGAGGGACAGCACCGCGGCGTGTAGCCAAGTATAACCTCCTCAAGCATATTGAGAAATATTCCAAGACCGACCTCAAAAACCTTGAGATGTCTCCAGTTCGTGACGCTTTCACTGGGTACAAGGAATCATAATCACACGAGGAATATCTCAATCGGTCGTTGACAGTACGGTTTTGGTGGGTCCCTTTCGGCATTCTTTGAAGCCACTTCAGAAGGGTTTTGTCATAAGTTGGCATATCTCATCGCAAGCTCCTCTCGTCAAAAGCGGTATCGCTTCCGTTCCTCGTCCGCATGTCTAACATTGATCGAAGACAATAATTGGGTGACATTGAAGTGGGAAACGTTCCAGAGTCGCAACTACGGACACGGCAGCGGAATCGCACACATAAACGTCGAGTGACATCCTGCGCCTGTCCACAGGAGTTTAGTAGGCTGGAAAGGATTACCAATCAGAGAGACTCACGGGTTAACGTGTCAATCGCCTCCTTATCTGTGAGGCGGCGCGCTTACCGCGATCAGAGATATCGGGTTCGGCCGATAATCTGATGCGCGATGAAGTTGGGCGTCGCACCACAAGTAAGAAGCTCGGGAGAGAAAGGGTAAAGAACTCTGTTCCTT
>Ga0307517_10014249_pt1 | contig 10705 bp, 16 predicted proteins | sample 23_EM_MG_FD_194515 | JGI IMG/M metagenome (GOLD analysis project Ga0307517, IMG submission 194515) | Populus trichocarpa ectomycorrhiza microbial communities from riparian zone in the Pacific Northwest, United States - 23_EM | ecosystem: Host-associated > Plants > Roots > Unclassified | place...
TTGAGACATTGGGGGGGAAGGAGGGGGACTGTATGTGGGGACGGCGGAATAGTCCACGCGATGGGGAGCCGTACCGTGATGGGTAGAATTCATGTGTTCGTAAGAAGGTGGGCGGGGGAAGTAAGGAGGGGCAGGTTCGCGCAAAGACGGACGTCGCAAGGCAGCAGGGTTGCGTTCTAGCTCTTCTAGTTCTCGCTGGAGGTGATGTCTATGGAGGATGTCTGCAATTCGGTCACGTCGGGGAGTTTGCCGGTAGTTATAGCAGCATCGAAGAAGCCCTAAGAGCATTCCGATGGCCAGAATACCGCCCAAAACCTCAAATGCGATATTTAACGGCTGTTGGTTAGTCTGAAAACGGCCTGTAGGACGAGGACCTGGAGGCCTCGTGTGCACGGGGTTGATAGTGGGCGGGATCTGAGAGTGACTGGGACGTGGAATGATTTGGACAGAGTGAGAACGAGTAGTTGGATGTGTGTGGGTAGTGTGACTCGCGTGTATGGACGAGGAAAATGAAAAACTGGCATGAACGAGTGAGCTAGAGGACGTGGGAGCAGCTATAGATCTGGAATGGCTGATATGTCAGAAATTACATAATGGAGAGCAGGAAGGAAGACATACAAGGGTATAAAGAGAAAGAATAGGGCAGGGATATGCATGTCATCGCAGGTCAAAGTGAACTCGGTAAGCTGATCGTCGCTGTGTGATGACAATCCCGCTTAGCTCAGCTATCGGGTTGGTGAATAAGCGGTGTAAGACGTGAGAATTTTATCGCGACCTATCTACCCCCCTTGGCTTAAGTACCTCCTTGGCCACTACTCTCCTTCTCAGAAAAATGACTATCCCCCACCACCCAGCTCATGAATCACAGGATACTGCACTGCTCCAGATCCTCACCGGTCCAAATCCTCAGGCCGCAAAGTCCGCCTTCGCCCGTCGAGATGCTGCTCTCGACCCTCTCCTCATCGCAGCTGCTGCCGCATCTGGCCCACATGTCACCAGAAACCACTATCATCATGACTTCTTTCCCGGTGTAATGCTTCCCCAAGCCGAAGGTGCTATAGACTGGACAAAGTTTACCGGCGAGGACGCAGGAGCAAAGGCCAGTCGAAAGCGTCTTGCCTATGTGAGTCGCCAAGCGCCACGTAGGCACCGCCTGTCCATTACCGATGAAGGCAAAGAAAATGACCATCCTCGTGAGGCCGATCCTCTAACGCCGGCTGAAAATCTTCCACCTGCTCCCAAGAAACGGCGCCCATCACTTATATCTACCCCCGCGCCCGAGGTGAAAACTCGACCAAAAGGGCAATCTCATTCCGGCATTCTTCTATCGTCCGCCAGCCTGCCCCTGCCTCTAGTCCAAGTGAAATGCATGGCTCGCACCCGTATACCCACACCGCACGGCCCGGCGTTCTTGCACCTATACCACAATAACCGCGATAACAAGGAACACCTTGCAATCGTTATAGACCCAGCCCAGCTTTCGGATTCTCCCTCCATTGCACATCCCATTCGCTCGCGTTCTCTCGACTCGGTATGGCACGAAAACGAGACCGAGATGGAACGCATCATCCGTGGTGCATATGTTGGCCGGCTCTCTTCCACATCCCAGCACGCCTCCAACTCATCGTCACAAAATACTGGGGAAACGTTCTCACCAGATGTTATCCCGCCACCACTTATCCGGATACACTCCGAATGTTTTACCGGAGAGACCATCGGTAGCATGCGATGTGATTGTGGCGAACAATTGGATGAAGCCATCCGACAGATTTCCATACCCATTGTACTCCCACCATCGGGATCGGCATCGAGTACCCCAACGACAATACCAGGACGCGGAGCCGTGATATATCTCCGACAGGAAGGTCGCGGCATTGGTCTTTTATCGAAAATCCGAGCGTATAACCTGCAGGATATGGGACACGACACTGTTACCGCGAACTTGATGCTCGGTCATCAAGCAGATGAAAGGGGTTATGAAATTGCAGGTGCCATTCTTCGAGACCTCGGTCTCGGATCACCTAGTTCCGAGCGTGTGCGGCTTTTGACAAACAATCCCGACAAAGTAGAGGCTCTGGGGAAGGAAGGCATCCATGTGATCGAGCGAGTTCCTATGATTCCTATGAGTTGGCAACAGCGCAAGGTTCAGGCTGATGCCAAAGATGTAGTACCTGATGCTCATATTCTGATGCATCAAGGTGCGGGAGCCACACCCATTGGGGGACACGTAGTGTATGGAGACGACCTGGACAAGTATCTGCGGACAAAAGTGTTGCGAATGGGTCATATGCTACCTTTATGGATGGATGAGCCCGACGTTCGTGTTTATTAGACTACTTGTAATCTATGATCCTGAGTATTACTTAATGTATGGAATTCGGCAACATTCATCACTTGTAATCTAAAATCAGTCCTGGTGGCGGTGTTGATCATTCAAATCGAACGCCCGCACTGTGGTCCTCAGTTGCGCCCTTATGTACAGTCGAACCCCTCATAAGGCATACCTCTCAAAAGGCATACACCCCCATAAGGCATAGGGTTGGGCTGCCCTAGGCTTTACACCAAAATCGACCTCTCATAACGCATAACCTCCCATAAGGCATAGCGTGAACCGTCCACCAAGGGGTATGCCTTATGAGGGGTTCGACTGTAATAGTTCGCCCTGTGTTCTTGGCATGTCGCCAAGAGTTCTACTTTGTCCCTTGCGGGCGTACCCTGCATGCCAATCAAAACCATCCGCAACAAACCACCACCCTCCCTTGTCCCTCCCTTTCTTTCTGGTTTTCCTTTTCCCCCCCATTATAATGTCGGACATACCCTATCAGTCCTTGGACCTGCAGAACGCTGCAGAAAAGCAAGCAAAGAACGCCAAGCGTTCAAAGCTCATTGTGAGTTTTGAATTTGAACCTCTCATTTTTTGTCTATTTTCGAATCTCTCCAAAGATTATTGGTTCCATCGTTGGTCTAATCGTGCTCATTGCCGTTGGCGTGGCGGTTGGAGTTGTTGTCTCCAAAAATAACAGCAAGGAAAACAGGCCGGCCTCGTCGACTGGGACGAGTGGGAGCAGTAACTCTAGCAGCACTGGCGGTACTGGCGGTGGTTCGAATGCAACGAATTCTGATGATCCCAGCGTCTTCACCAAGGATGAGAGGCTGCACAGATCCTTTTATGGCATGGCTTACACTCCTGAGGGCTCACTACCTGACTACGGCTGCAACAATTCGCTGGGTATGCGCATTCTTCTACTTCCCATTCCTCTTCCTTGCGTTAACGCCTACATCCCCTTCCTCAGCCGGTGTCATCAAGGATATGCAGGTGCGTTTTCCCCTCGATAATCCCTACAAACGCAGCTGAACCCGGCCGCCTAGATTCTTTCCCAATTGACTGGTCGCATTCGTCTATATGGCTCTGATTGTAATCAAACTGCCCTCGTGGTGCGCAACCTTCTTATTAGAAATTCCCAAATTATCGCTAAATCCATATCTCCCTTCTGTAGTTGGAGGCAATCCAGCAAACCAAAGTTGACATGCAAGTCTTTGTTGGCAACTACGTCCTTGAGGGGGACCCTACTGCCTACGAACGCCAAAGGGATGTCATCAAATCAGCCCTCCAGACCTATGGAGTAGATCACGTCGCCGGTGTCACCGTTGGAAATGAATTCATGCTCAAGTAATGTTATTGTTCTCATGTTTCAGCGCCAACTTACTGATCTATGATCAACAAGCTATGTCATTGGTCACAACTCAAATGACGCCAACAGTGCCGTTGCTGATGAGGGTTTGTATTCATTGAACCTTTTATCACTCATTGCAGTAGTTCTGATTCTATTCTCCAGGTGCTGCTATTCTCATCGCCAACATCGCCGATACCAGATCAATGCTTTCCTCTTTGAACCTTCCCAAGACCATTCCTGTCGGCAATTCTGATGCCGGAAGCTACTTCAACAACAAAGTCATGCTGGCAATTGACTATGGAGTATGCACTTTTCTTGTCCATGATTCTCCATGTTTATATCTGCCTGTAGCTGTCAAATGTCCACGCCTGGTTCGCCAACACAACCATTGACGCAGCTTCCGGCTGGGTGACAACGTTCTTCCAAGAAACCAATGTGGCCCCCGCAGCTCTTCTCCCCAACAATGTAAACATATCTGTAAACTGATATTTTGTTTGCTCATCATCCATTTTCTCATCTAGCCAAAAATGTACATTGCCGAGACTGGATGGCCAACAGTATGTCTCTTGTGTCATGTATATTTATTGTGGATAGGTATTGAAGCTGGAGCGCATTAGGATTCCAAGGATGCCTCGAACATGAACAATGGAGCATCTGACGCATCCGTTCCCAATCTCCAAACTTTTATTGATACATTCGTCTGCCAGGCCAATACAGCCGGCATCCCTTATTTCTTCTTCGAGGTTTGTACCGCAATTCTTTTGTTGGCGCGATCATTAAGCAGTCTACCCGCAGTTCGTTGACGAGGAGTGGAAAGATATCAAATATGGTGGTGTTGAGGTACGCCGCTATTTTACAACCTGTGATACTATGCTTAACATATTTTCTAGGGTCACTGGGGTATCTTCAACAAAGAGTCAGCCCCTTTTCTTCGCAGTTTATGTCAATTTTTTCTAATAAAGCCTCTACAGCCGAACCCTGAAGTCGTTGACGATCCCTGATTGCTCTCCACCGTGATTCGATTCAACCTTTCCACCCTTCACGAACTTTACGCACCCTGACTGATGCTTGAACTTTACATAACCCCCGCCGATTCCGGATAATTACTTTGCGTTGTTGTTTGTGATATCATACCCTGTCGCTCGTTACCCAGTGCTTCGTATTACTTATACACATATATTGGACAATTTGAATCTCTGCGAGCTCCAGTGGGAAAGGACAAAAATGAATGGACCCTGTTACGTAAGCCACCACTTGAGGGAGTGGGGACATCTGCCCGACCTGCTTGCACAGCTCTGAGCTCTCTGCATCATTTCCACAATGTTTGATCCCCTCAGCTCATCAACCGCTGCTTCCTGGGGGGGCGACCAAGAACCCCCACCCTGGCCCACGACACCTCATTCACCGGGCTCATCCATTCCGAATTTGCGCCGTGCAGTGTCGCCTGTTCCTCCTACCCCAGATAAAGGTCCCTCTCCCGGTCTCTACGGAAAAGAGCCACAGATCTATGGCCAACCGGAAACGGGGCTTATTTCTCCGCGAGAAACCATTGGCTCGAACGGCGTCAGATACGAAAAGGCGGAGCCGTACTTGCGGGTGCGGATTAATGGGCTCGACAGGAACCGTAGAGATATCCTAGTCAAACTCGACGCACAGGTTGGTCAGCGTTCGTTTTTGGGGGGGTTTTTATTTGGCTAATATTGACTTGTTGGACTTGTTGCGCTATTTTAGACCAATCTTTCCAACTTTAACGGAACAACGTATCGCAATGTGTCCCGCTCCTATTTGGAGTTCCAACAGTTCTACGACTCTATCGTACACAACAACCCACAGACTATTATACCTGCCCTCCCCCTTGCCCAGACCTCTGCCCCAACCGACGAGGAAGATGACCGGCTGGTAAAGATTATGCTACAGCGGTGGATCACCAGAGTGTGCGAGGACCCTATCTTGGTCCACGACGAAGACGTCCGCTCCTTCATTGAAAGTGACTTTGGATACCAGCCAACGCCGAAGCCAAGGCGAAAATCGACGTCGGGATTCGGTATCATAAGGCGGGGCGTCCCAGATGAAGACGAGGAGCTTCAGCGCGCAAGGTTCGAACTCACGAAGTTGGAAGGCCAATTTTTCGAGACAGCAAAATCGGTAGATAAGCTCGCCATTGCACGCAAAGGTTGGTTTACTACGCTCGTTTCCAGATTTACACAATTTTACATGACACATAGCCCTTGCAACTGTCCATTCCGAGATGGGGAATAAACTCATTAACGTCGCCACAACCGAGGCCCATCCACCACTCGGAAATGCGCTTCGGAAACTCGGTCGAACGTGGCACAGCGTCGCCGATCTTGACCATGCCCAGGCAATCAGCGAATGTGTCATTCTTGGCGACTCACTCGGATATCAGGGGATGAACGCACGCTCTGCCAAGGAAACATTATTGATGCGCACCGGCGTGCTTGAGGAATATCAGAGTGCTGTGAAGACAACAATTTCGAAGCGCCGTCAAATTGAGCGTCTAAAGGCAAGCTCCAACATTCGGGCCGATCGGGTGGATGAAGCTCTGGAAGAGATAGAAGAGGTCCGCAAATCCTTATTTCGCTCATCTTTTGAACCGAGTTTGATTGGTTTATATTTAGGCCAGTCGGTATGAACAAACGCTCGCCAAACGCGCTGAAGGTATCTCGCAGAATCTCCACCGGGCTCTGCATACTCACAACCGATATGCTAATGACGATATTACTACCGCCCTGATTGAACATGCTCGCTCCTCCATTATGTACGAGAGGCAACTCTTGCGGGAGTTGGAAGCGCTTCGAGGTGACATTAGCAATGCCGCTAAGAAAGTCGTTCCAGCTGTCAATGGCGCCCCTAAACCATCCATCGTCCCTCCTCTTGAAGACGATCGTCCTCATCCCCTACCAGCTCCATCGGCTCCTCTAGAAAATGGCTTCCAGAGGCAAACCCAAACCCAACCTCCCCATACAGCTGGAATCTCTCAAAACGGTTTCATACCTCACCATGTGGCCGCCCAACCTAATGCCTTCAGTACCCAAAGTCCCTTACCATCTCCATTCCCGCAGACTCCAACCGGGAGACAAGACCCATTATCCGCGGCCTCGTTCCGCTCCTTCACGCCGACGCAAGCACCGCCTTCGCCGACCTCTTCCCGTACCTTTGCTCGACAACAACTCCTTCCTCAATCTCCTGGCGCCGGCCCATCATCACCTGTCGCCCCCACCAACCCCGGTGTCCCAAGCCGGCAGAGTGTGGATGAGCCCCCTCTTGGAGGCCGCTTCGTCGATGGGACCAAATCGATGTTTGTTCCCAAGTCGACGTCGAGTCCACGGCCCTCTCCTCTCTCTTTCTCGTCCTCGGTGTCAAACATCGCAGTGCCGAACTCTACAGCACCATTTGATCCCCTACGAAGCGATTCCTATCCCTCCGTTACGTCGCCTCTCCAGAATGCCGGTCCTCGTGGCCCCTCGCAGCAACCTTCTCGACCACAGCAAATTGACCCTCTCGGTTTGGGAACGCCGCAGGCGATGACGAGCTCCTTGCGCATACAGCCAACGAGACCGAGATTGGATGCACGAGAGGCCGCTAGCAAGCTCGCGAATATGTTTTGAAAAACTTGATACCTCTGTCATTTAGTTTACTGATGGATTGATAAATATCACAGGCCTTTCATTTTGGATAAGTACATGATTGATATTGCGAGTTGAAGGTGACCCACAGCATTCAATAGACGCTCATAGATGGTCTTTACCAAGGAGCTATTAAAATCAAGCAATTCACTAAAGAGTGCGTCAGAAGATACCCCGATATATTGATTGGATTATGTCTTTTTTTTTTGTATGAAGTGGATGAGCTACAGACGCACTCTTGAGCCCTCCCTTGTTTAACTTCAGGCCTTCAGGTCTCGCCAGAAAATACCCCTGTTCGGGGTTTTCGTCCATGCATTGTTTGGAATCCTTTTTTTACTGTTAGCCTCATGGGCTTTTCAGTAGGTTCGTTCCACTCACCATATTTTGTACCTGATACATTCGTAAATGCTGACTCTAGACAACGCTTTGGATTGCTTTACTGGTTGGGGGACCGCTCGCCTGGAGAACATGGGTGTGTGTATTCGCGTATTCGAGCCCACGACGGCGAAGCAAATATTAATGTGTACGATGTCTCCTTTCTGGCCTCTTACATCCTTCTATGCCCTCCCAGATCAAGAATCTTCATCGAGAACCGAGATTCATGACTCCAGGTTGTCGCATGGAGCATCTACATCTTTTCACGAATCCATAGGTTAGATCGTGTATCGTGATGTCGGTATTTACAAAACTTCAACCAGTCATAGGAAACTTCAAGAGTACTTTGGCGATAGCGACACACAATTGAACGACTTTATTTTAACAGAGAATATCTTCAAGAATCGCCCCATATAATCCCTTTCGTCATGCAGTGCTATTCAAAATTGCTCAGGTATTTTGCCAGGAAGGTCCAGTGAGCGTTGATCGATTTCGCCCATGTGAAGACCTCATTCAATGCAAAATTTCGTCCATTTTGTGGGTCCATAGTGGGGCACAGTTCTGAGCAGAATTTATCAGTTTTGCCAAACAAATAAGTTCTGTTCTGAGTTCATGGATCCTGCTTTGTGTTAGAATAGTGCGCTGATGTTTGTCCGATCGGATGGTGCCAGCCGAACCGGGTTCGCGTCGATAAAGCTAGGAGCGACATAGTCGGACATCCTGTGAAATAAGAATGGAGGAACACACTTTACGGATAACTTGAAGTATGCCATTCTTGGGTGCCATGAACCGGCCCGGCGGTTACTCATTGGGCCGTGACCGACATGTGCAACACAACTTCAACTCGAATTACTTGTTACACCCACCATGCATATAAAACAAGGAGAGTCCTCGTCTGCTGTCTCGGAGAATGCCCCGTCTCCTTCCTCTGATGTGCCGGAAGCGACCACTTCAAATCCTAGCGAAGTTCACCAGTCTGCTGCTCCGCCTCAAAATGCACCGGAGACTCAAACGCCAGTTGTAGACCAGGATAGATCAGAACTCCTTACAAGGGCACGCTTATTCCTTACCTCCCCCCAAGTTCAGAATCAAGATGCCTTTGCAAAATACACCTTTTTGGCCGAAAAAGGCCTCAACGACGATGAAATAAAGAGCCTCCTCCGCACCCTGGTATGTGTATATTGTTTTAGAATTTAATTTGCCAGTAGTGACTGTGTTGCCATCCTTAGCCCCCTCAAGTACCGGCTATTCCCCCGAGGACTTATCCACAACCACCCCGTTCAAATCTACCCGAACTCTTCCTCGGCCTTGTTCGTGTTTTTTCATGGTTAGCAGGGGGATCCGCCGTCCTTGTCTTTATATATCATGTACTTATTCCTTTTATTCCCTCCACATTTTAATTTCTTATTTTTGTACTCCAGCGGTTCCTTCTCCCAAGAATCACTCAAAGCTCACTCGCCCGCCAATCCTTGAAGTCATATCACCTCACTTTATTACAGAGGCTTACGACTTCCATAACTTCTTTGAAGGATTCACAATCAGAATCCTTTTCAGTACTTCCACGACCTGGTCCTTCCAAAGAGCCTACACGGTACTCCGAGTGTAAATCTGTTGCCGAGGTTTTGAAGGTGCTCAAAACTGAGGAGAAAGGAACGGACCCCGACTACTCAAGTTTGCCTTGCACCACTCTTTTGCGGTGTGGAATTGCAGATCTTGGAAAAGGAAAAGAGAGAAACGATTCAAAGCCCGCAACAGAAGAGGTCTTCCGATATCTTGAGGGCCAAATTCCCTGGCTCGTCACGGATGAAGGTCTGGAATACGAGGCAAGTAAAATTTGCTAACTTCGAACCAGTTCTTTATGCCAATTCCCATTTAGCAAAAATTATGGGAGGTTCTGTCCACCAGCCATCTCTTTGTCAAATCGGTAGCATCTTCGTCATCCACAAATACCGCGCAAGAGAGCGCAGAATCTACCCCAGAATGCCTATGGGAATTTATTCCGCCAGCACCCGTTACCCTGCCCCCACTTTTGGAATCTCTTCAAAATTTGTCCTCGGCAATGCCTAAAGATACAAGGGACAAGAAGAGTTTATTCCAACACACGCTCCAATCCCTGTCGGATTTCACGGGATACATCAGCGCACAAGTCTACGTCCCATACCGACCAACCTCTACAGGGAAGGGTCTTCCCAATAGTGGCAGTCAAGGCACGCTTGAGGAAGAATTGCGAAGGGAGATACGTGCCTTGAAGGGGTTGGTGTTGAACAGGTGCGCTTTTTTTATATCGATCCCAACCATGTCATTTTCGCTAACGAATGTCAATCTTGACAGACGGTCTTTTATGCCCTCTATCCCAAGACCTATAACTACATCCACTCCTAGTCGTATAACTCCATAGCTAGATGAATTTAACGTGTGTGTCAATGTACTTGTTTTTGCCTGAACATGAGGCTTGCGTTTGTATGTGTACTAGACTCGTGTTCCACTTCTGTACAAATTTAGCTTTTTCTATTATGATTAAGCGTCGGTATCGATTAGGGGTTAAATCACTTCGTTGTGGTTGGACACTTCCGAAGAGCCACTGGTTCGATTCCAGTTACCGACAAAATTTTGCTTTTGTTTATATCAATCTAATTCCTCTGTTAGAATGTTTCTCTTGTCTTCCGATCGCTTATCTATTTAAGCAACCCTTCCTTGCCATGTCTCTACATGTTGATCGCCCTCTTTTTGGATCGCTCAATGTAACATTTCTCGGCACTGCCTCTGCTCAGCCATCTTCCACCCGAAACCACTCTGCGCTCGCCCTGCGGCTTGGTCCAGATGTATGGCTTTTCGACTGTGGAGAGGCTACCCAGCACCAACTGCAAAAGAGCACTGTCAAGATGGGCAAGATAGAGAAAGTTTTTATTACACATACTCATGGTAGGTGAAGAATGTTTGCGCCCAAGTGCAACCTTATCTCAATACTGTTACGTCTCGTAGGCGACCATATCTTTGGTCTGATTCCCT
>Ga0307517_10014250_pt1 | contig 10704 bp, 10 predicted proteins | sample 23_EM_MG_FD_194515 | JGI IMG/M metagenome (GOLD analysis project Ga0307517, IMG submission 194515) | Populus trichocarpa ectomycorrhiza microbial communities from riparian zone in the Pacific Northwest, United States - 23_EM | ecosystem: Host-associated > Plants > Roots > Unclassified | place...
TAGTTGCATATTTAAGTATCATACATCATAACAATTACACCCAAAATTCACCAGATAACTCAGAATCATAATGGAACCTTCGAATGAATGAATCAGGAAGGGGAATGGAGTGTTATATTGTCCTGGGGGTAGCATTGGTGTTGATGGGTGGATGTGGCGACAGTGGTAGTGATAGTGGGTGTCTGGGTGATAGCAAAATGGTGATGATGGTGGACATTAGCGACAGTTGTCACAGTGATGGTAGGGGTGGAACTACAGCTTCTATTGAGGGGGGAACCATGCCCCCTGCCCCCAAACAAATTTCTTCTGGTCTAGCTCTTCCTCGGGTGGGTGGTGATGATGGACCTGGTTCTAGTGATACTTGTCATGGTTAGTGATAGGTGGGGCAGATTTCCCAGGTATCTGATTCCGAACACCACGAAGGACAAGCAAAATGATCAAATTATTTGCACATAACTACAAAAGGACACAGACTTTGGAAAAAAAATAGAGAGAAACATCTTGAGGACCCCCCATTTGAGATAATTCAATAGAAAGATGAAATAAGAGACAATCCATTGCTAATGAAATAAACTCGTGTTATCAAAATATTGTGTACAGCAAACAGAAGTAAAACTTAAAGTTGAAGATCAATGCAAAAGAATGAATTTGCACCCGACATACAATGCACGGTTAGTATGTTATCATTAAGTGAAATGAGAGATTACCTCAAGAATTTTTCCCCAAAAGTCAATTTCTTCAATAGGAAAAGCAAGCCATTTTTCATTGGTAGCAGGCCACTTCGATTCAAAAACAAACTTGGCAGCAGAACCATCTTGGACAGTAAACTGAAAGGGAAGATTCTGCCACACATCTTCAGCCAAATGAGGTAATATGGGTGCAATTACCCTCGCAATGGAAAGGAGATGTGCAGCAAGAACTGTTTGGCAACTTCTCCTTGTATGACTTGTTGTGCCCCTGAAAATCATTTACTTAGCTGTATAGAGTGACCTAGATTTGCAGTTTATACATGCATGACTTGATGCGCTAAGAAAAACTTGTGGTGATGGGGAGCGGAGCAAGGCTTCTCTGAACATTTTTTGTGCATTTTTTTGTTGAAATTTTAGATTTATTAAACCCTTCAATATTAAATTTCTACTAATTACTAAAAGTCCCAAGTAATAAATCCAAATCAAACAATCTTGATCTGAGCATTCATATTTCCCTATCCAACATCATGTTATAACAGAAAAATGCATAAAACAAGATGAAAAAAGAAAAAATGAAATGGGAAATTCCAATGATAATGTAAAACAATTGAAGAATTACCCAACATAAAGTCGATCTTTGGCAACATCAAAATAGAAATTGGATAGGTCAACAATAACAAACCGCTGAATGATCTGCAACAAAAATTACCCATTTAAGACATCCTAAAGGAAGCAAAGCAAGTTTGTGCATCAAATAAACAAAGGTCAAATTAAAATGAATAACAAATAAACATACAAAAATACAATTCCATGCATTGTTGTGGGCCTACTTCCTCATCTCATGGCTTTGAAGCTAACTAAATTATTTGTAATTCTATTCCTAAACCGACGTAGGGAAACTTTTTTTATATTCTTGACATAATAATGTTTATTGCATTATTTCATTAATGGTTAACATTTTTAGGTTTTGAAGAATTTAAAAAGAATCTAAGAAGCATTTTAGTAAATCAAGCATAACTTTTAATCCAATCGTTTGATTGAGCTGAAATTTTAACAGAAGATTCTGATTGCCATATTTCTTATTAGGTTAAAATTTCATGATGAATGAAGATAAAGAAGACTTTCAAATAAAGCTTGGGAGTTACTTTATGAATTGTCTTTATTTACCTTATTGTATTTGGATTCTTTTTCCTATTTAGATTAGGACTTTTAATTTAATTAAGATTTTACTATTTCAAAATTCCAATGTTAGATAGATTATATTAATTATATAAGTTATAATTATGAATCATTTCATACAAAATTTTTTAGTTTTAATTAGGAATTCTTTTCTATAAAAGATTTTAGAACTAATATAAATAGGATGTCAAGTTTATTTTAAAATAAAAATTATTATTTAGACTTTTAATAAATCACTATAGAGTTTTCTCTAAATTTCTCCACAACTTAGGTTTGTAGCTTTAAGACTTGAAAACCCTAACTTCTATTCACACCATACGCCACATCAACTAGTATTAGAGCAGGTTGGTCTCTTTTATGGATGAAAACGATAGCAACCCACTCCACAAAGCAAGAATGGAGGCCCTCTGGTGTGTTGTGTAGGCTCAAAAGCAGAAACTAGATCATTTTGATCGTTTAGAGCAAATCATAGCAGATTTAGCTCAACTAAAGGGTGGTGCAAACAGGGATTGTGAAGAGAAGGGGAACTTGCCTGGAGACTTACCTCGAGAAAGGCAAACCCCAGCCATATTCCTGAATTTGATGAGATTCCATTCTATAATGGGAGATTTTCGAAGAAAAGAGTTATTAATTGGTTGACAAAGTTGGAAGCTTAATTTTATTTCAACAAAGTTCCTTATCATCAAAAGGGAGGACTTATGGAAAGCAAGCTTTCTTATGGTGCTAGAGAATGGTGGTTTGAATTTCTAGAAGTTAGAACTCGTATTGGTATGCATTTAATTTATCTTGGTAAGATTTGAGACAATCATTAATTTTGAAATTTATACAAGATGATTACGAAGAAATTTTATATTAGATAGATAAACAACTAAATTATTATTATTTGTCTTATCTTCAAAAGGTAAGTAGAAAAAACATGGGGGAGTTTTATGAAAGTATTTTAAAGTTATCTAATCATGTTGAAGATAATGTGACTAAAAAGGGTGTTGACAAACCGTTTCAATATTTTAACCTTAAGTTAGAGAAGCTAGTGGCAAACGATGATCTTTCAGTTATGGATGAAGATCTTCAAAACAAGAACATGGAAGACATGGCAATTTTTGACAATTCTCTTAAAGGAATTATGAAAAACTATCTTGGTATTCCTTTACATACAAACGTTGAAGTGTTGAAGATCATAGATGATGATGAACTCAAGTTTGAAGTAAAAGAATGTGGAAAGAAACTAAAAGTGAACTTCATAGGAAGAGAAAATATAACATTAGATATGGATTTTTCTTTCGCATTTATACATCATAAATTAAATTTTGAAGTTTACATGTCAAAGACAAGCAACTTCATGAATAGACCATCTACAATGTTATATTTGAAATATCTATTCTTTTAGAGTGGTCGAGTTCAATTTCTAATATGCAACTCGAGGGCGAGATTTTTGAAAATAGAAGGGAATGACACGAAAAGGTTCTTCCATATTCTTGGCATAATAATATTTATTACATTATTTCATTAATGATTAAGATTTTTAGGTTTTTAGTTTAAGAAGTGTCTAAGATGCAATTTGGTAAATCAAGCATATCTTTTAATTCGACTGTTGGATCGTATTGAAATTTTGACAAAAGATTATGAAAGCCTTGTTTCCCATTAAAATTTCATGATGATTAGAGATCGAGAAGACATTCAAATAAGGCTCAGAAGTTACTGTGCAAGATTGTCTTTATTTATCTTGTTGTATTTTGATTCTTTTTCCTATTTAGATTAGAAATTTTAATTTAATTAGAATTTTACTATTTAAAAATCCTAATGCTAAATTGATTCTATCAATTAAGTTTTAATTAGAAATCATTTTCTATAAATGATTTTAGAATTAATATAAATAGGGATGTTAGGTTTATTTTAAGATGAAGACTATTATTTAAACTTTTAATAAAATATTAGAGATTTATCTCTAAATTTCTCTACAACCTTGGAGTTTGAGAACCCTAGTTTTTAATCACATTATACGCCGTGTCATGAACTCCTTTATTAGTTTTCATTTCTTCATAGGGAAGGTCATCAGCAACATACTGTACCCTAGAAGTTGGGTTTGGTCATTTTGTTTGAAGAGCCGAGCAGTGCCCATTGTATTCTTCCCTCTGAAATCTACGAGTATTTTAATTTTTCAACTTAGTTCATAGCAATAGGACAAACATGTTGAATGTTCAAGGGTTCCAGAAGTAAATCATTTTCAAGAATGTTGGTCAAATAAGTTCACGTGCATGCATGCAAGTTATTGTTGAGCTTTTTTTAATTTTTAGTTCTATGTTACTGTGTACTTGTTACCTTGCCAAGGCAAAACCTGATTTCACTACCTGGTTGAGCATTAATGCAAAGGACTATATTTATAGGATGCCAAGAATGCAATAAAAAACAAATTGTACCTGAAATATCTTGAAAAATTGATAGTTGTCATAACTCTCTCGAATGGTGTTTACAACATTTTCCAGCTGAAATAGGGCGTGCTTATCAATCATGGGAAGATCATTGTACGAAATAGCATTGCCAGCCTGCTAATAGCAAAGTCTTCAATATAGTGGGCAGAGGAAGAGGGGTGTAAATATGGTAATGGCTCTAGCTACGTCAGAACTGCATAGCTTTATTTTCCATAATAAAACTGCCTTCAAAATCAAGAGTTCCAATTATATGAGGAAAGCTGAATTTACCTCCCAGTCATGCAGATTTCCCAAAAGGTATCTCAAAGTTCCTCGCAGCTTCCTATATATGTCAGAAATTTGCCGAAGGACTTGAGTACCAATCATGACATCACCTGTATAATCTACACTAGAAACCCAGAGTCGCAAGACATCAGCACCATAGCCAGGCGCTTCCTGCCAAGAGCAGAAATAAATTTTAGTAATAAATCATTTACATGAGAAAACACCCACATAAAATGTCTTGAATTATTATGCACCATTACTGACCTTTGAGTTTCTTCCCCCTTCAATTATAGTATGTGGATCTACAACATTACCCAATGATTTGCTCATCTTACAACCTTTCTCATCCAATACAAATCCATGAGTAATAACACTGGTATATGGAGCCTTTCCTGTAGAAAGAGAAGCAACAGAATGAATTCATTTTCAAGACAGAAATTTATGTTTAAGTGGGCATTTTACTGAGTTAGGGACATAAGTTTTTCTGTAGAAGTCTTGGGGGCATATGATATAAAATGAATGAAAAGAACCTGATGACATACATGTTTACCAACATAGCAGAAACAAAAATAACAGTTACAAGGATTCATTTTCAAGACAGAAAAACAATTTCTTCAGAAAAAATAAAAAAAAAAGCATCATCATAGCATTTTTCAACTCCAATTAGATCAGATGGCTGTTACCTTTTGTAGCAATACTAGTTAACAGGGAGCTCTGGAACCACCCACGATGTTGATCTGTACCTTCAAGATACAAGTCTGCAGGAAATTTAGGGCCACCACTTTTTCCCAACACAGCAGCCCATGAAGAACCTGAAATAGCAGTGAGCAACAAATAAATTTAAGAAACCTAGCATAGAAAATAGGCGGGGCAAGTAAAAGCACGGACATCTCAAACCACAACAGAAAAATTTGTAAACTTTAAGCAGGATACTACAAATAATGCAGCTATGGAGCAACAGAAAAGCAAAACCTATTAAGAAAAGCAATGCAACACAATTAGAGTGAAGAAGAGAAAGCACAAGCGTGCAAAAATTAAGCAACTGAATCCAAGTGGGCTTCATTATAACCTTGCAGGCTTCACGTTGGTCAGAAGTCGTTGAAAGTTCAACATTTACCCACCCTCCTATCCCTTTTAATGGAAGTTAACGACAAAATGTTCCCAGATTAACATCAATCATTGAAAAAAGATTGAAGTATTTTGTTACACATGTTCCAAAAACATTTCCAAACCAGGTCAATCATAGACAAGATACCTTTTCTAAGAGGTACAACTTAAGTGCTTGCCAGGAATTGTAATAATAATAACCCTTGTTTTATCTCGACTATCTTCCACTCATGTTCATTACAAGTCTAATTCCCCCTTTACCCCAAAGTGAGAATGCATGTAGCATGTGAAGAAGAAGCCATTAAAATATCCGTACAGCAATAAGAAGTAACATGAAACTGCTATATTTCATACAAACAGAAGAATATAATATTGACATTGTCAGATGGAAAAGTTTACAATATAATAACACAGTACTCTGTGAGTACGTTCATGGTAAAGGTCTGTAATCTATGTAGTCTTATAATACCTGAATCAAACCAGACATCCATTGTGTCCATCCCTTTTTCATAATCTGACGCTTGATCACGATATTTTTCTGGGAGCAAATCCTCCACTTTCATATACCACCATGCGTCACTACCCTTGAGGGCTATTATAGCTGCAGATGGTGATCAGAAAAAATAAAGCCAGGATCACAAACTGAGCTGTAAGGGAATCTATCACTAGTCAAATAGGAGGCTAAGTCTGCATATTAAAAAACGACAAAAGAAAAAGAAAGAAGAAGATGCGACCTAATACAAATGGAAGTAATTAGGAATCCTTTTCTATAAAGGATTTTAAGACTAATAAAAATAGGATGTATAGTTTATTTTATAGAGATGAAGACTATTATTCAGATTTAATAAAAATACCAGAGAATTTTCTCTAGATTTCTCTACAGTTAGGCCTCTAAACTTAGGGTCTGAGAACCCTAATTTTATCTTCGTTATACACTGCTTTAGATGGTATCAAAGTAGGTCAGCATCTGGATCGTTGGCAAACCGTGAAGATAATCATGGAGCAGTTGATGGCAACCATCTCCATAATGGTGATCAGAGGATGTGGGTTGTTTGGGATCAGCTAGATTATCATTCAGTAGTGATAGCATTTTTAGAGGGGTGAATGCAAACCAGGTTTGGTGACATCAATGTTAGATTTGATGACCTTACAACCAGACTTGAGGCATTAGGGCTACACGCAAAAATGAACCGGGAAAGAAAAGAGGCACGTGTCAGGAATGAAGCCCGCTGCCAACCTGTCACAAAACCAGTTCGTGCAAATCCTCATGGTCATTATAATTACGGGTATTCATTTTATGAAGAAGATCTATTTTGGTTTATAAGAGGCACAAACAGGAATCACAAAGAGAGAAACACACTTGAAGACTTACTTCAGGCTGACCTTATCTTATCTTAGACCTATTCCTAAAATTCCTCCTAGACAACCATTTGTCTAAGAGTTGGTGAAGATGAACTTGATGGAGGCTGATGAACCTTGTCAGATCAAGACAAACAACCACAACCCGAGAGACAAATTAATCAATGTGATAGAAGGTTAGGATGAGTAAGAACTTTTTGACGACAAGGATGTTCTATATGAACCTAATAGAGACGATGAAGGAGATTAATATGATGATAAAGATCTTCCAAACAAGGACATGGAGGACCCGGTACTTTCTGACAAGTTTTCTAGGGATATTATGGAAGATTATTTTGGTGTTCCTTTAAATACAAAAATTGAAGTATTGTAGGGCATAAATAATGATGAAATCAAGTTTGAAGTAGAAAAATATGGGAATGAATTACACGTGGAATTCGATGGAATTGAAAGTATAACATCAAATATGAATTTTTCTTTGTTATACACACCATAAATTAAATTTTGATGTTCACAGGTCAAAGACATGCTACTTCATGAATAAATTAGCTACAATATTATATTCGAAGTATTTGTTCATTTGGAATGGAAGAGTTCAATTTCTAATAGATAACTCGAGGACAAGTTTTCCTCAAATGAAGGATACGAACGAAGAACAATTATCTCGAGGGTTATTGGGTCAGATTGACAAGGTCAAACCTAAAACAAATCCATAAAAAACCTGAAAGCATCTCATATGAAGCTTGAAGTTATAGTTTTAATTATTTTCCTAGTTAATTTTGGATTTTAATTATTTGTTTCCTACTTAGCTTAGAACTTTTAATTTAATTAGTATTTTACTATTTAGAAATCCTAATGTTAAATGGATTCTATTAATTAGGTAAGTTTTAATTAAGAATTATTTTCTATAAAAGATTTTAATTTTAATTAGGAATCCTTTTACATAAAGGATTTTAGAACTAATATAAATAGGATGCCTGGTTTATTTTATAAAGATGAAAACTATTATTCAAATTTAATAAAAATACTAGAGAGTTTTCTCTATATTTCTCTACAGATAAGTCTATAACCTTAAGGCTTAAAAACTCTAGTTTTATCTTCCTTATACGTTTCATCACTTACATTTGATATGGTCAATAGTCTCTTCATTCAAAAGTGGTTCCTTTGTCTTCAAATGGTAAAAGACTGGAATGGGGACACCCCATGTCCTTTGTCTTGATATGCACCAGTCAGAGCGGCTTGAAGTCATTGCAGTTATTCTGTTTTCTCCCTGAAGAACAGCCATACATTTAAACATTTAAACAAGAGATCACCAATTAGATACAGTGCCATTGGTAAAATGACAAACAGAGCTGAAAATAAATCCAAATATAAAAAACCACGTAAGTAAAAATCACAAGCTCTAATTTTTTTCCCTTGCATCATCCTCGACAATCATGAAAAACACACTTTAATAATTGCACTGCAGTGAATAAACAATTACACTACTAAAACTTTATAACTAAATCTATTAAGAAAAACTCACTTCCCAAAAGAGGTCAAGCTCAAGGCTTTAACAGAAGTGACAATCCTCTGACTGAAAATTTTTGGGAAATACCAGCACCTAGCATTAGATATGGAAACTTCAAACATGCTCAATCGAACCTTGATGGAAGAACCACCTTGGTGTCATATTCATGCTTTTGCTAACAAACTGTATGTTGAAAAAACACCTCCATTTAAGCACGTGCCAAATATAATGGACTTGGTAGGAAGAGTATAGACATGAACAGGATTTGCATGGTTAAACAGGAAAACTCAGCTAAACTCTGAAACAGAGGCAATTGCTTGGGTTTCATAAATTAGTTCCGAGGCTAAGTGAGGGGCATTAAACAGAGGCCTTTCGTTTGACAATCCGAATCAATTTTGGAAACCACAAAGCCATGCAATACATCCAGGTATCTATTCACTTCTGCATTGAAATTTATCTTCACCACAATCTAGGTGAAGAATTCCTACATTAAAAAATGAAATTCCCCAGGATAAAAGATATATTTGCTTCAAGAACTAAGTTTCCAAAACTTGTCACATCACTACTTGCTGACATCCTTTCAAAGGAGATGAGGTATTCAGGTATGAAAACACCCAAAAGTGAAACTATGACAATACATACTATACAAATAAAGTTATATTGTCTCATGGTACTAGAGAAGAAACCATGTAAAAAAAAACAAGCAAAAAGAAGGATTCGCACTGCCTCTACTATTTCCACTACATCAAACATTGAAAATACAGAAAATATGGAATATTACCAAATAAGAAAATATGCCTTATTACTAATGAATAATGATGATAACAGAAATCACATAACTTCCATAAAGTAATCACTTTGTGCAGAGGGCATAATTAAACATAGTGAGTTATCAACAGTAGTATCTTTGCAGAATGCAAGCATAGAAAGAGCCTAGCATATTGAATCAGAATACAACCAAAGCAACTATGCATCAAAACCTGAGGTGGAATCCATTTCACTTGGCTAATTGCCTCCATAGCTGACTGGCGAAACCCTTCTACTGAAGCAAACCATTGCTCAGTGGCTCTGAATATCGTGGGCTTTTTAGTTCGCCAATCATATGGATAGTTGTGCTCTGCATAAGAGAAAAGACGGATTCTTATACACTAGCATGGTTAGTTATACTCGTAGTAGAAACATGTTACCAGACAGGAAATATTAACTTCGCCATCACTTAAAAGGGAAAGAGTCCAACTTACGATATGATTCCTCCATGATAAGGAGCATTTGTTCATCCAGGTATTTCATGACAGCAATATTTCCATCCCCAAGTACATCAAGTCCACTAAACTGCACGGCTTCTTCAGTAAACTTCCCGTCATCATCTACAGGGGATATTATAGGTAGTCCATATTTCAGGCCAGTTACATAATCCTCCCGACCATGACCAGGAGCTGTATGCACCAGTCCAGTTCCTGATTCTGTTGTAATATAATCCCCACCAATGACAACTGGGCATTCCCTCTTATCTATTGGATGAATATACCTGAAACCAAATTCAAAATCAGATATTAGTCTCTGAATAATAATATTAATTAATCATCCATACATTGTGGAGTGTGAATTCAGTAATTTTACTCATATAAAAAAGACATCATGTCATTGAGGAAAGAGATGTCAAATCAGTTACATTCCATGAGCTTTTTCTTATATAAATACACATTATTTTTCATATCTTACCGGCAGTTTTCAAGATCTGATCCTAACAGTGTTTTTTTGACAACTAGTTTCACACCCCATTTTGCTTCTAGTGTTGGCACAAGATCAGATGCTACTATAAGAAAAGGTTTCTTCTGTTCCTTCAGAACATGTCCAAGCCTTTGTTTCTTATTTCCAGAGGATGTAGAAGCATCTCCTGAAAACGACTGCACTTCAATTACAGCATATTGAAGCTTGGCATTGACAGCAACAGCTGAGAGAACATACCCCAAAAAGATTAGGAGAGAGAGAATTAAACGATTGAAGTTATGTGCAAATGAACTACTCATTTTATCCAACAAGGTCCAAAAACCTCTTTAACAAGCTGAACAAATCTCAGCTCGTTTTTTTTATGTTCTGTTTTTTTTTGGGGGGGGAGGGGTGTGGGTGGGCAATGAGCACGTTAATTCTTGAAAAAACTACATGA
>Ga0307517_10014252_pt1 | contig 10702 bp, 9 predicted proteins | sample 23_EM_MG_FD_194515 | JGI IMG/M metagenome (GOLD analysis project Ga0307517, IMG submission 194515) | Populus trichocarpa ectomycorrhiza microbial communities from riparian zone in the Pacific Northwest, United States - 23_EM | ecosystem: Host-associated > Plants > Roots > Unclassified | place...
GTGTGGCGCCTGCATTGCCTTCAAGCATCCTGAAACCGAACATCGAAGGGAGATCGGCCTGGGCGGTGAGGGCGACACCGCTTACGGTCTTGTCCCCGTAGTTAAAGAGCCGGCCACCACTTTTGTAGTCCGCCATGGCGATGCCGGTGAAGAGATCTTTGTATTGCGTGCTTAGGGCTTTGCCAAGGGGCGTCATGATGGTGTTGCCGGTATAGAACTCTTCCTTTTTGCTGGCGTTGTTCAGATGCATGTTGACCATGCCGACGGCAAGGCGGCTGTGGTTGGGGGCATAGTGATCGAAGCTTGCTTCGTCCGTGATCCAGAGACCGATGACCAGCGCGATGGCCATGCCGATTGAGAGGCCGGCGATATTAATGATGGAGTAGCCCCGGTTTTTCAGGAGGTGGCGCCACGCAAGGAGGAAGTAGTTTTGAAACATACGTTTAATTTATGGATAGGACTGAAGTGCCGCCAAAAAAATGCCGATTTAGTTAGACTATGATAATCAATTGTTTGGCGTTTGGCAGTGATGGTGAACTGTTCGATTGCGGGCACTTTATGTTCTGTTTTATATTGCTTTGTCTTGTCCTGAAATATTTAACAACAATAACACCTTCATCCATGGACGAAATAAACAAAACCCAGATCCAGGGACCGGTCACCTACCTGGAAGTTTTCGACATGCCAACTTCGCTCCACTTTTACCGGGACCTCATCGGCTTTACCGTCCTTCAGACTTCCGGCGATGGAGATGACGTAGATTGGGTCATGCTCCAATTAAATGAGTCCACCCTGATGCTGAATACGGCATACGACCGGGAGGAGCGGCCAGATCAGCCCGACCCCGTACGCACCAGGGGACATGCTGACGTTATCCTCTATTTCGGCTACCCGGATATAGATGCGTTTTACAACTATTTTTCCGCCAGGGGAATTGATTTGGACCCGGATGGGTACCGGCTCTGCTTTCATTGGCCGGTGGAGTAAAAGACCTTTCCTTACACTGCCTTCGCCACGGGCCGGATCTCTGTCTTAACAGGATTGCCCTTGAAGGTCTTTGGAATGAGCTTGATAACTTTATTATCGGCTTTGGAGAGGAAGACAACGATGAATTCACGGCCGTTCTTTTCACGAATGCCCGCGCCGGAGACGACCGGATATTGCTGCCGGAGCTCCTTATACAATTCTCTTTTCGCGTTGTCGATCTTCATCCCTCCAAATTTACAAAATTTTCACGGAAAATGCCGACAAAACTTCCCCGATCGACGTAGCAAAAGTAGTCCCCTCCTCGTTCCCTGCAAACAAGAGACCTACGGCTTTCTGCGTGCCTTTTTCCAGGATCAACGCCCCTGAATCGCCATCGTTGCAGAACATTTCCCGTCTGCCTTTCCTTATAGCACCCTTGATCTCGAACTGGTCCTGGAAATCAATGGTCTCTCCGTCAAATTCTACCTGGAAATCCAGGCGGAGGGTAGTGATCGATCCGGCAGTATGACCCGTGGTCCGGCCATATTTCTCTACTTTCAACCGGTGCAGGGGACGGATAGTCCCCGATACGCGTTCCCGCTGCCCGATCCGGTAGTCGGCCCCGATCCCCGGCAGCAGGAGGGCAATGGCTGCATCCATTTCGTTGAAGCCGTTCCGGTTCAGCGGAACGAGCTTCTTCAACTGCGCGATCGCATCCTTGACTTTCTTTCCCCCATCCAGTTTGCCGGGCTGGAGGATGGGATCGTCATAGCAGCCTTTATCGCAATCGGCAAGGATATGGTTATTGCTGAGGATATAGACCTTCCCCTTGTTGTCTTCCACAAAACAGCCCAATGTGCCGGCCGTAGTCTGGTAATGCCCCACCGAGATCCCGGGGAAAGGCGGCCGGTGACGACCGGTCGATTGCATGAACCGTATAGCGCCGATGGTTTCTATTACGAGGTCCGTTCTCTTCACCCCAAAATACGCTGCAAGAGAGGAGGGACTGACAGACGAAGGTTCCCGTGTCAGGACCTTGATATAGCTTTCTCCGTTGGACCGCTCGCTGATGCCCACGCCATTGATCGATCGTTGAAGGAGAGGCGCGGACAAGGCGGTAGCGCCCGCAGGTTCAGGACCGCTGTAGCTGAAGGCGAACGAGCGGGCTTTTTTTCGTAAGAGGTCGGAAGATATCTTCTGTTTTAGTTTCAGCGCTTGATCGGGTAGCATGATCGGATAATTCTGATTATTTTGTCTGTTGACAAAAATACAAAAACCCGCCTGAATGCGGGTTTTTGTCATGCCGGTCTTAAGAACCTCCGGCCTACGGATCGGGTTGTATACAGGTAGCCCCGCCGGCCGGCCAGGTAAGCCCGGTAGCATTGAAGGCCGTATTTCGGGTCGGATTATCCGTATTGTTGGAATTCGTGGGTTGCATGATGCTGTTGTCATCCCCGTCATGGGCAGTCCCGTCATTGGGATGCACCAGGCCCAGGACATGGCCGATCTCATGGGCCAGCAGGGTGTTGCTGGCGCCCCTGTCCGAGAGGATGGTCTTGCTCGCCGGCCCCGGGGCCAGCATGAAGGTCTCCGCTCCTCCCATAAAAGCGACATCGTTGTCCACGACAAAGACTTCGACGCCCCCGGCCGTTCTAAGCCCGGCAACAGCCTGCGTTTGCGCCTCATTGTTACCGAATACCTTATGCGTGGCGTCATTCCGCATAATGGGTGCATTGACGGTGAAGTGAACCCCCAGCTTACCCCAGACATATTCTGCGGACTGCATTCGGCGGGCCCAGCTGGCTCCTGTCGGGCTCGGATCAGCGGCATTATCCCGGAAAAAGATGGGTTGCAAGGTCACCTGCCGGCTGCGTCCCGGTTCACAGGCCCTTTGTGGCGGCACCCTCGCGGCGATGGCGCCCCGTTGCGCCAGCATGACATTTGCCCGGTCCAGGCTCGCCTGCTGGGTGGCCGACAGGGCCGCAGGCGGAGCAGCGAGCGCCCGGGCGGTCTCCGTGAGAATGGCTGCCCCATCCCGTTGCGAAGCGAGCAGGGTTACCTGCCGCACCACCAGGGCGTCCATGAAGGCAAGCGCCACGTCGAAAGCGCCGGGGCCCAGCTGATGGAGGACTTCAACAACGAAAGGACGGTCGGCGACAGCATTGGTAATGGATCGGACGGCCAGGGCCATGCCCCGTTCGGGGGCCGAAGGAGTGGTGGCCAGGAACTGTGTTACCTGCTGGTTGAGGTCTGCTGCCGAAGGGGTGGCCGTAGCGCCGGCGCCACGCGTTAGTAAAGGCTCCCAGGCCGGATCGAACAGCCCTCCCATGCTTTGGATGGTCAGGGGATTAAGGGTGGCCATCCCCGTTGCTTCATCGATCATTACGGGAAGGGGCAGACGCAACCCGGCCTTCCACTGGGTCATGGACGGTAAAGGCAGATAGTTCCTGTTATAGACCATGATCCCCCGCGCCAATTGGTCTTCTGTAAGAAGGGTCAGGGGTACGACGACGCCGGCGGCATTCGTGAAAGGAGTAGCGGTATTCCATAAAGGCAGCAGCTGCCGGGCCAGGTTCAGCGGAGTGAGGTCCTGCCCGATGATGACGGACAGCCGGCTCATTTGGTCGTTGATCAGGCCGCCTCCCGGGTCGACGGGCCCTACCCGGGTATCCGTGACATTCGTAGGCCAGAATTGCAATCCCGATCCCCTGGTGAATTCGCGGCTCATGATATTGGCCACCGCATCCGGATCAGCGCGGCTTAACAGGGGGGAAGGCGAGGAATGCTGTATTTCGGACGCGGCTGCCGGGCCTCCCTGTAATATCCTCGTACTGGTATGCTGCGCTTCGGCCTCCCTGCTGCTATGGGGACTTTCTATTCGCAGGGGTCCCTCTTCGCGATGCTGCAGGCTTTCCTGCTGGACGACATGCGTAAGCTCATGGGCCATCAGCTGGCGGCCCGTTGGAGTTTGCGGGGCATATTGTCCACCGGCAAATACCACATGCTCTCCTACGGTATAGGCCAGGGCATTCACGGAACTGGCTGAGGCCGCGGCGCTCCCGTCGGTATGCACCCGCACACGGCCGAAGTCGTGACCGAAACGTGGTTCCATGTAGCGGCGCGTGGCAGGGTCCAGGGTCTGCCCAGGAGTACGCAGCACTTCGTGAACGATCTCCGGCGCAAGGTGATCGGCTGATCGCCCAGGATGGTCATGCTTCGCCTCCAGGATACCGCCTTCCTCCTGTATCGCCGCCGGCCCTCCCATCCCGGCATTCGTTGGACGCGGAGGAGAGATCATGGCCGCCGGTTTTCTTTGCCGGGATAAGCGATTATTCATGACAGATAGTTGAACTTATTTCCATTTGAATAAAGTGATCTGCAGTTCCCATTTCGGTTTCCCTTCATGATCGATACTGCCCGAGAGCTCGAGACTTGGTTTGGAAGGCAGCCCGTGAATATCCAGCTCCAGTTCCAGGGCGGCTTTGAGAGCCGCGGAAAAATCCACTGTCAGGCGCTGCCGGGCATCACGGTCGAGGTCGGCGCCGAAATTCAGCCCGGCCGAGACCGTAAGTTTGCTTTCATTGCCAGGCCCTGCCAGCTTGAACTCTTCTTTCAAAAAGGCGAGGTCCGTTTCCAGTTGGGAAAAGCCTTTCGGACCGAAATGTAAAGTTGCCTTAAATTCCTTGACGACTTTTATAGGGGAATCCCAACTGACCTCTATCAGCGTTTCCACCGTGCCGCTCATAGGGTCCAGGGCCAGGGAAGATTCGACCTCGTGATCTTTTTTCTTATCCCCGGCTTTCGATCCCTCCTTCACACCGGGCACTTCTTTGCCGGTCGACTGGACCACGGGGCTATAAAACACCTCTATCTCGATCCTCCCGCCGGAATCCGCAGGTTGCGGACCCGAATCCCCGTAATCGGATGTTATGCGTTCTTCGATATTCGGGATGCGCTTCTTTCCGATCCATTGGATGAGGGCGTTGGCCACATCGTTGCCCGGTTTGGCAGTCTCGAAATCCGTATCCCCGCGGGGATAATAGCTGTGGACCATGATCTTCGCCCGGTCCGAAGACAGGAGCTTGTCGAATACTGCCTTGGAAAGCTTATCGATATTGAAACCCAGTACATGTCCTGTTTTATCGACACGGTAGGTCAGAATGGTGCTCGTAGCAGTCGCGGTCAGCGGATCATCCCCCGGCTTTACGGAGGCGTCAGCTCCTTTGTTATAGACAGGCACCTGCCCGAAATCATGGGCCACAGGTTCATATCCCGCATCCGTTCCTCCCGATGGACCGGCTTCAGGAGATGGCTTCCGGGCGACCGTGGCAGCCTGCCCTTCTTTCTTTAGATCTTTTTTTCGCGATGGATGGCCCATTGAGATGGAGTTGGACGCTTGAAAAAATAAATAGCCTCATCGCGGGACGATCGCCCGTAATGGAAGGGATATTGCGAAGGCAGCGCTTACTCACGTTGACGGTGCTGCATTAAATTAATTTTTTTAACCTCTTCTTTTCTTTATAATCATCAGGAGATCCGTAAATTTGTAAAGGATAAGGGCGTTGATTTATGATGATGCGATCTGTACATTCCTTAATTGTAAATCATATAACGTCAAAGATGAACCGTAGCGAACTGATCAACCATTTGATCTATCAGCGTAAAGCGCAGCGATACCTCGAGATCGGCGTGCACGAGCCATTCCATAACTTCTCGCATATCCGTTGTCTTCATAAGTCCACCAGCTTCCCGGGAACTTCAGACAATTTTTTCGCGCGCAACCGCGAACGATTCGATATCATCCTCATCGATGGGATCCATACGGAAGAACAGTCCCTTAAAGATATACGCCATGCTTTCGACTGCCTGGCAAAAGACGGGATCATCGTCCTGCATGATTGCATGCCGCCCGATGCCTGGCACCAGCGCGAGCCGGAGGATTATCGCGAAGGAGAGAACTGGAATGGCGCCAGCTGGAAGGCCGCTCTCCGCATATTTAACGAGAGTCCGTATAAATGTTTTCTCCTCGACATGGACTGGGGTTGCGGCCTGATCGATTCTTCCCGCAGCCAGTCCCCTGAAAGGAAGGACCTGCCCGTTTCATTGAACTACGAGACCCATTATCCCTGGCTCCTGCGCTATAAGAAGACGGTCGCGGCCTTTTTTCGCGAACAGGTCACCGTCTTCTATCACCTGGCATGCATGGGCAACTGGCGGCAGGTCTTCGAAGAACAGATGCTGCAGTTGACCCAGAACGGCTTCCTCCGCGTCAAGCTCACCGTCCTGGGTACGGATGAAGACCTGCAATGGGTCCGGTCCACCTGCGACCGGCTCCGCTTGGATTTCGAAGTCCTTTTCCACGCGACGGAAATGTCCTGCTTCGAAGCGCCGGCCATGAAGGCTATCGAAGCCCATGCCCGGCAATCCGATGGCTATGTGCTCTATCTCCATAGCAAGGGAGTGAGCAACCCCGCACATGAGCCGAAAGCGAAATGGCGGCGTCTTATGATGCGCGAACTGGTGGAGAATTGGGAAAAATGCCTGCTTCAATTACCTCAATACGACCTGGTCGGTGTCAACTGGCGGGATATGCCCCCGATCTCTCACTTCTGTGGCAATTTCTGGTATGCCTCCACCCGCTATTTACGACAGCTCTCGGATTTTACCCGCTATTATGAGAACCCGCGCTTCCGCATCGGGGATCATTTCAATAATAAAAGACTGGGCTGCGAGTTCTGGATCGGCTCCTCGGGTAAATCTCCCCGGCTGCTGTCCCTTGTATGCAGGAACGTGGACTTCTGCAACGATGAATATTGGAGAAGCCGCTAGGATCACCGCACCCGCAGGCCATTGGCGGCATTGTGTAAATGGCTGCAATGGATCCCGTGTTCATTCCATAAACTATATTCCTGACCGGCATCATAACAAATTAAGGCGTCGGGGAAAGGCCCAAGATTACCGGGATCATAACGGAAAGGATACTTTTGTATCAGCTCCCTCTTGTAGAGGGTACAGCCGGACAAACAATGATGCGTTCTTTCCAGCGAACCGTCGCTGGTATCGAAATTATAATTATGAAAGCCCGTATAATACAATCCTCCGACGATGCCCCAGGAAGGGTCCAGCCTGTCCAAGCGGCCCATGGCGCTTTCCAGCCTTCTCAGCAGATCGGCAGGAGGCAGCACATCGCTCTCCAGGATGAGAAAATAGGGCAGGTTGGTCTGCGATAAAAAAAGGTTGCGCAGGTAATTCACCGAATCGCAGACGTTCCGCTGGAACTGACTTTCCAGGGGATACGCCGGTACCCGTACCCGGTGAAGATGGAATCCCCGGTAACCCTTTGCCCGGAACAAATTATCCAGTTTATCATAGTATACGTCTCCGGGGCTATTGTCGACTACGTACACGGGCCTGCCTTCGGAGAGGATATGGACATTTTCGAAAAAATCCAGGTCGCAATAGTCTTTTACCTCGTGCGTATAGATGGCTATGAAATACATATTCGCTATCGGGTTCTCCATTGGATTCAGCGTTTGATGCCGTAAAAATAAAGATCGAAAACCCCGCCATATTCGAAACAATATGGGAAGAATACTCTCTCCCAGGCACATAAAGGCGCCAGGTCTTCCAGGTAAATATTTTTATAATGGTTCAGGGTATGAGGAGAGGCAAAAGCAGCCGAAAGATGAGTGCCATGCTCGGGACGCTCATGGGACGCCATGGTCAACAGGAGAAGCCCCCCGCTTTTCAGCAGACGGATGGCGTTCTTTACGGTGGCGGCATACTCGCGGTCATGCTCCAGGCACTCGCAGCTGATGATGACATCGAAAGGAATGTCCCGTTTATAGTCTTTGCCGGAACAGACAAGGTCGACGTCCTTTCCTTCGCCCAGGTCGATGCCCAGGTATTGTCCCCCCGAAAATAATTCCCGGACGGACCCATTGATATTCTGGGACCCGATCTCCAGGACGTCCTGACCGGCGAATTTATGCGGGAAGATGTTCTTCACTCTTTCGCAGAAAGCTAGTTGCTCGGCATGCATGGGCGTTTGGTTTAGGTGGCTCGGTTCTTAGAGGCATTTAGCGCAGGTAAGGCTTTCCGTCATATTGCTCCTCACTTTAATGATGGGAGTGCCATCCGGTAAAGTTTTCGGAGTTTCGCTCTTGTCATTGGAGGTATTGGGCTCACGGGTCGGAGGCTTGAAGCCGGGCCCGGTACCGGGTCCATAGACGGGGCGGTGTCCGTTCTTTGAATACACATCGGTAGGGTCCGCTCCGCCACTACCGACCCTGCCGGCCACTACATGAAAGTCAGGCTTACCCTTTGCCAGGGTATTGCCTTTATCGTCTTCGGCGCCGAGGTCGTATTCCCAAAGCCAGAATTTCACATCCCCCGCCGCACAACCCGTGCTGCCGGGACTATTGGCCATGGAGAAATTTGACATGATGGCGCCGGGCACCTTCGATGCCGGTGCGATATCGGCATAGGTGCGCAAGGCAAGTCCCGCGCAGTTGTAGGTATCGAGACCCGCACTGCTATTATATCCCTTATAGCTGTTGCAGGTGGTCAGCCGCTGGATCATTCGGGAGACCCTGTTCCCGGATTGCTGCATGGTATGGGTGAGCTCGTGGGCCAGGAGATGTTGCCCCTTCTTATCCTGCGGCTGATATTCCGACCTTGCAAAAAAGATATCGCTGCCGACGGTGAAAGCGCGCGCATTGACATTCTTCGCCAACTGGTGGGCCCCTTCATTATGATGGATGCGGACGGAAGAGAGATCCCAGCCCATACGGCTTTCCATAAATGAGCGGGTCTGAGGGGCCAGGGATTCTCCGCCATTTTGTATGGACTGCTCCAGGGATCGCTGAAACCCCTGACCTACGGCAGGGGCTTTCCCCATGCCGCTTCGCTGTACTTCTGCCTCCGCGGGAGAGCTGCCAGCGCCGCCGCCCTGACCCATTAGCTCAGCAGCCGACCGGAACATGCTATCGCCCCAATCCATCTCATCGGCCGGCGTCGGACCCGCCGCCTGGGGACCGGCTTCCTTTCTCTGGACCTGCTTTTCTTCTTCTTCTTCACACTCCGCACACTTCTTTTGAATTTTCACAGGGGTCGGGCTCACGTCTGCGCCGCCCGCCTGCATGCTCTTCGTATCCGGCATCCGCATGACCTTATCCGCCACTGCATCCGCCTCCTGCTCATAAGGATCGTTTGGCTGGTTAACGGTTAGCTTGCACTGGATCGGCAGGGTAATACCCGGTCGGACCGGCGGGGCGTGCAGAGGGATCTCGCTGAAATGGTGCACGGCATTGGACATTACTTCCGGTTGAAGACCGGCCGCTTCGTTAACAGGCTGCCTGGACGCAGGGGTTGGAGTAACTGACCTCACCGGCAGGCTTGATGCTTTAGTGGCTTGCATGTGTTTGTTTTTTTATTCGTTCGGTCCAAGCGTCTTTCCATCCCGCGAATGCGTGCCGATGGCTTGTTCGAGGGCGCGGACGCCGATAGCTTGCAGCACATAGCAGAATTCCATCAACGCGCCCTTGTGGTCGGGGTTTTTCTGTTCGTTGGCGACGCTTTTTACATTATCCGCCAGATCACCCTTGGCAGCGACATCCATCGCGGCATACATCCATTGGTTCATTTTTCCCCATTCCCAGACCATGGGATTGTTTTTCGTGGAAGCGGTATCTACACGGGGGATATATTTAAGAGCGTTGAAAGGCCCCATGCGGCTCAATTCGTTTTGAAACACCGGCTCGATATCCTGCATAAGAGCGCCGCTGGCAGGCGGTGTCTTTGAATTCATTCCGCGGGTTGCCATATCGTCCACCTCCGCCAGGGAATCCTTCATGGCCGCCAGCGCCATGCCCCGGGTTGTTGCGGAAGTAGCCAGCTTTCCATCGCCAAGGTCCAGCCATTTAAAGCCTCCCGAGATCACCTTGCCGGAACTGTCCGCGTCGGATACCACTTCCAACCCTTCGCTATCCGCATTGTGATAAGCCAGCGAAACGATGTCGCCGAGTCCGAACGCGGCGAGCGCCTTTCCACCTATCTGTTTAATGGTGCCGACAAGATCATTCTCGCTGGGCACCTGGCCAAAGAAGTCGGCAACATTGTGCTCAGATGCCGCCCATCGATGCATGATATGAGCCATATATTGTATCAGCTTCGCATCGGCATCGGGCATATTCGTTTTGTACCAGGTCTTTATCGACTGCCGTTCCGTACGTACATGCCCACCCGAGAACATATCGCTGAGGAAATGCTGCGCAAAAGCCTCATTTGTTTTGGCAAAGGTCAGATCGGGGACAACGGACTGCTTCTTGGGCGAATTGGCCGCATTGACGCCCGCGATAAAGGCGGACCGCAGCGCCGCGGTATGACTGTCCTTATACGTGGACTTTGCCGTACCTCCGGCGGAGAAATGACTGATATTCCCCCCGGCTAAGGTATAGTATTGATCCTTCAGCTCTTTTTTCTGATCCTCTGGCAGAGAAGGTTCGGCAACCTTGGGATTGGAGTACTGGTCGATGGCCCACCAACGGACCCATCGTATCTTTTGACGCCCTCCCTGGGTGCTCGCCATGGTGCGAAGCGCCTCGATGCTGCCGAAATAATCTCCGGACAAGGCCACTACCTCCCCGAAGCTGAGGAAATCCGGGGCCTGGTCCGTGCCGATATTGATATCGCTTATGGTTCCTTTGGAAGCTTCCTCTCCCAATGATTTATGCTC
>Ga0307517_10014253_pt1 | contig 10702 bp, 13 predicted proteins | sample 23_EM_MG_FD_194515 | JGI IMG/M metagenome (GOLD analysis project Ga0307517, IMG submission 194515) | Populus trichocarpa ectomycorrhiza microbial communities from riparian zone in the Pacific Northwest, United States - 23_EM | ecosystem: Host-associated > Plants > Roots > Unclassified | place...
TCTGGGGTTGTGGAGAGTGGTTGTGGAGGACAACGTTTAAAAATCGAACACGAAACAAAGTCATCCAAACAAACACAAACGTCTAGCAATTCGTGATGCCAGAGGCTGGGCTCGCTACTCATACCTGTGTCCAAAATTAAAATTAATTAATAATAAAAAAAGAAGGGAGAAGAGAAAAAAGGAAGAAAAAGGGAGAGTTTTGACTCACAAAGGTATTATCTGAGCTACCGTCCGTCGGTGTCCTCGTTCCCCTTCGTGTGCAGCAAACTCCGCAAGTGAAATGTATTTGTAATGGGCACAGCCACGGAAGTAGTGAGATCAAATAAATATTCACTAGTGAGTTCACTACTTAATTGTGATACATCCTCTGGCTCTCTCAGCACAAAAAAAATTGAGAACTGTCTAATGCCTATAGGTAGTGTGTATGCGAGATTTTGAGTGATTTCATGAAGTTTTGAATGAGCCAGAGCATCATCTTTGAGGATCTCACTACTGAGATTAGATTGAGTCAGATAACGGATTACGCCGGTGTCTCTTATCGATCACGTGCATGGTTGGCGTCTGTTTCCTCTCACACTGCTTGCCTCCTGCCGTCCATATCCCTTCTCGGGGAACAACAGCTGCTGCTGTTCCTCAAATTGTAAGTACTACAATCATTTTTAAAAAATTGTCAAATCTTACTATGAAATAATTATAATAGGAAACCAACAGAGGCGGCGACTTGAAAACTCGAGTCGCCGCCTTGATGTCTTGTTTCAAATCAGCCCCGCGGGGCAAGCCTGCTCAGGCCCCACCCCTTCCTTTGATGTCGAAGCCACTGCCCACCACTCTTATAACAACACCAACCATGCACCACAACCCCATAACCACTCTTGCCACACCAGCTGCTACATGAGCTGGTGAGCGCGTCTTTGAATGTAAGCCTGTCTTTTCGAACACAAGCAACATTTCTAATGCGAGCCCATCCTTATGCCCATCCTTATGCACAGAACCCCATTGTTTCAAACAGGAGCCCATCCTTTCGAACACAACCACATCGTTTCGAACGCGAGCCCGTCTTTTCGAAACACAACTGCGTCGTTTCGAACGCAAGCCCATCCTTTCAAAACACAACTGCGTCGTTTCGAACACGAGCCTGTCCTTTCGAAACGTAACCCCATCGTTTCTAATGGGAGCCCGTCCTTTCGAAACGCAACCCCGTCCTTTCGAATGCGTCCTTTCGAACACAACCCTGTCCTTTCGAACGGGAGCCCATCGTTTCGAACACAACCCCGTCCTTTCAAACGCGAGCCCGTCGTTTCAAACACAACCCCATCCTTTCAAACGCGAGCCCGTCATTTTGAACACAACCCTGTCCTTTCAAACACAACCCCATCCTCTCAGACGCGAGCCCATCCTTTCAAACACAACCCCGTCCTTTCCAACACAACCCCGTCCTTTCAAACGCATACCCGTCCTTTTAAACGCGTGCCCGTCCTTTCAAATGCGAGCCCATCCTTTTGAACGTGAGCCTGTCCTTTTGAAACACAACCCCATCGTTTCGAATATGAGCCCGTCGTTTCGAACACAACCCCGTCCTTTCAAACATGAGCCCGTCCTTTCAAACGTAACCCCATCCTTTCAAACACGAGCATGTCCTTTCAAACACGAGCATGTCCTTTCAAACACGAGCATGTCCTTTCAAACACGAGCATGTCCTTTCAAACACAACCGCATCTTCTCTAATGTGAGCTGGTCCTTTTGAACACAACCGCATTGTTTTGAACAAGATCCCATCCTTTCGAACACAAGCACATCATTTCGAACGTGAGCATGTCCTTTCAAACACAACCGCATCATTTCGAACGCAAGCCCATTATTTCGAACACAACTACAACATTCTTCTATAGAATTACTACACCCATCCCCTATGTACACAGAAGCTAGCCTTGTAAGTACAAGTAGGAATCAAATACATTAGTGAAGGATTTCGTAGCGAGTCGCGACCATAGGATGTATATTAACCAAGATATTAACACCAATACAAGACATTTGGGCATTTCTTTTTCGGGTTTCTGCTGTCTCAATCATGCTGGTTGCAGTCTCTGTATGGATTCCTACATTTCGTATTTCCTTGACAGCCCTCACTATCCTTCCCACACTTAGCACATTGACTGCTTTTGCTTTGAACTTGGGCGCTCATCAATGTGCTGAGCCCGCCGAAGCATAGAGGGTGTGGCACATGCCTCACTTGCCGGACAGCGGCTTCTGAAATTAATAAATCACATGATTTATTTAAACTCCGTTCAATAGTGAACAGTAGTGAGACACCGGTATGATTCGCGAGCCAATTCGATCCAACTCAAATTCCACCTTCGATTCGGCCTTCCTATCTGCACAGTGATGCACCTAAATCCAAAGGCGGCCCCGTCAAGCAGTCTGTTCAAGCGGTAAGAACCAATATATATCAATGTCATTGAACCGCTAATGAACCCATCCTAAACTTAGCAGGTTGCTGAGCTGAACGAACAGGTGGTTGAGACCACCCGCCGCATCGAAGCCGAAAAGGAGAAAAGCGCCTCAAAGCGAGGTACAGCCTTTGGCGAAGTCGACGTTGCCGTCATCGCTGATGAGAGCACCGTTGACCTCAAGCTCACCTACAGTTCGTCAACCCGTACCTTCATTCGCAGTAAACGAATTTAATCACCTATCCAGTTGTTAGCAATGCTCAATGGAAACCTACCTACGAGCTCCATGCTACCACAGAGAGCGGCAAATCATCCTCTTCCGTCTCTCTACACTACTGAGCTCGAATCACTCAAAGCACTGGAGAAGACTGGAATAACACCGCCTTCACGCTCGGTACTGCCGCTTCAGACACCGCTGTAAAACGTATACCACAACTTAACCCCGTCAAGGTCCATCCACGAGTAGAGAGGCCGATCGTCCAAAAGAAAGGTTCCATCTCAACCCAAAATAGTCTCTTCGGATCTGTTCGCAACGTTATTCCCTATCCACAGGGAAGTTTTGGTGCGGCACCTGCCCAACCCGTTTTGGGGGCCACTACTTCGTTTGGAGCGTCCGCGCGTGCCCCGCCAGATGCATCGGTCGACCCCGCTGCTCTCATGCAGCAGCTCTCAATTGCGGATACCCGCCCTCTTCCAGAAGACAATGATGATTTCGAGGATCTCGAAGGTCCTGATGCCATCACTGGACCAATTACTGTCGTCTCGGAGACACCTATGGCCATTTCCTTCTCTGTCCATGGAGAATCGACTATAGCCAGCGACGGTGTTGAGCATCAGGTCTCCGTAGCTGTGTTACCATTCCAGGCAAAAATCTCTTATATTTCCATCCCTCGTATCGACCCGAGAATCTTCTTGCAGGTAAAGTCCTATTTTTTCTTAAATTCCAACGACCCATTCATTTTCTGATGCAATTATTTTTTTTTACTCCAGTGTGAAGTCCAAAACAGTAGTGAATACAGGTTGCTCTCAAGGCCCGTCCGCGTCATCCTCGATGATAGCTATGTTTCCAAGACTTCAGTCAACGTAAGTCCTTCCCAAATTACCCTTACTAAGATTTTAACCTCGTTTTGCATATTTTAGGACATCAACTCCGGCGACAACTTCGAGTGCACTCTCGGCGACGACACCTCCACCAAGGTCACTTACGCCCGTTCCTCTAAAACTGTCAAATCGAACGGGGGCGCCTTTTCCGAGGTCTTTAACACCACCACCTACGCCATCAAGGTATCGATCCACAACAAACACCAATTCGCTATCACCGACCTCATCGTGCACGATGTCATCCCAACGTGCGAGGACAAACGCGCCAAGATCATCCTGCACAAACCACTTGGGCTAGCGGACGCCAAAGATGGCGAGTCAGTTGATCTTAAGAGCGATGGATTGCTTGTTGGGTGGGAAAAGCTTGTGGATGGGAAGGGAGGCGAGAAGGAGGGCAAGTTTGAGTGGAAGTGGGAGGTTGGGAGTGGGGCGAAGGTTAACCTTGAGGCCGAGTGGGAGATTAAGCCCAGTGAGAACGGGATCGGAGCTGTTCCGAGGAACAGTGCTAATATATGAGCTCCGCCGCCATAGACTGCAAATATCCGACGCGCGCTGTTTGAATCTGAGTTGTGAGAAATGACGACATCAATACTATTTTTGTCCGGTGAAAATTTTCGAGATTGGGAGCCTCCGTCGAACATCATAACCAAAATCATAACACGCCTCAAAATGGAGTCTCGAAAACGACAAAAAGGGCGTAGGTTACCGTGTACATGCATTGGCTGTAAGGGAGCTGTCATGAGTGCAAGAACCGTCCGCCTGCACAATTCGCGGGCTCGTTATGATGCTACAGGGTCCGGTTCCTCTCGTCAAACAGGTTAGTGTCGATAAACTGACCTGGGGTCTTTCGCTAACTTGGGGTTCTGCAGTACACCATCCTGAAAATGGCTCCTCTGACGAACAATCGAGTACCGACAACAGCGACTCCGAGACGGATGTCAACAACCAAGGAATGCAAAGTCGGCCGTTCAAGAGAGCAAGAATGTCACAAGAAGATCTATCTCTATCTGTAAGTTAATACATAGGTCTCGTAGATAGTATGTCTTTTCGTAGCCCTAGTTATTAAAAACTATTTTAATTTATTTAACAGGAAGCTGCGACAGCACCCGAAATAATGATCAAGCAGGAAGACACAAGTGGCGATATTGATATGGAACCACATTTCGATGAACAAGTAAGAAATTTGGGTGACTGATCTATAGTAGTAGTTCTCATGAGGAATCCAGGCAGCCTCTCCAACAGCTCCACCCGATGAGGAATTGGGACACAGTTCGGATGGTTCTGCACCTCAGCGGGACCAAATCTCCAGGGATCGCTCTGTAAATCTAGCGCCACCTGAAGAGGAAATACAGGACGAAATACTTCAAGCTCAAGCTCAAACTTTGCGTACTCTTCTGGAGGATGAACCAAACCATGGGGCCTCCGACGAGAACGCTGGCGAGGACGAGTTTCCTGCTCTTGCAAAATCACGGATTGAGCATGTCAAACTTGCCCAGCAATTTATTGATGAGATCTCTGCCGCAACTCTTGACAATGGAAGACTGGACGAAGACGTGATTTTTCGTCTAAGGAATCCTGAAGAAGGCCCTGTCGATATATCCGACCCCGATACCCGACTGGCGCTTGACCTTTTCATGTCATGCGAGAATTCATCCCAACAAACTTACACTTCTGTACGACAATCTTTCTTGCGAAGGTTCCCTGAAACCGAACTACTTTCCTATCACCTTGTGAACAAGCTCGTCGCGAACATCAGTGGTGTGGTCTCAATAAAAGACGACATGTGTATAAACTCGTGCCATGCTTTTACAGGGCCATTCGCGGAACTCGATGCATGTTCCATTTGCTCAGAGCCTCGATTTGACACAGTTCAATTTGGGCTCACTGGGAAGAAAGTACCGCGACAGCAGGCTTGCACGATTCCGCTGGGGCCGCAAATTCAGGCACTGCGTCGATCCCCTCAGGGTGCCGGGGCAATGCGTTATCGAGACGCTAAAATGCGGGAGATACTCGAGGAGCTTGATCTCCGCCCAGACGACTTTGTCTACGATGATATATTCTCTGGATCCGACTTTCTTGATCTTGCCGAACATTTGAAGCTCACAAGTGACGATACCACAGTATCTTTCTCGTTTGATGGTGCACAACTTTACCAAAGCAAGAAATCAGACACTTGGATTGGTGTCTGGATTGTCGACGACTACAACCCTGACTCTCGTTACAAGAAAATCCGCGTACTCCCTGCATTCGTTGCCCCAGGACCCAACAAACCCAAAAACCTTGATTCATACACATTTCGAAGCTTTCATCACGTTTCAGCCCTACAGCGCGAAAACAATGAGGAAGGGTTTCGCGTGTGGGATGGGATCAAGAAACAAACGGTCAACTCACGTGTAATTGTCATTTTAAACACCGCGGATGCGGTGGCACTGACGGAGCTAGATGGTCGCGTTGGTCACCATGGTGCACAAGGTTGTAGGCTGGGATGCGATATGAAAGGAAGACACAAGCCATCCAGTGGCCATTATTACGCTGCACATCTACGCCCAAACGGGTATGCTGGCTCCGGTTGCGATCACCCGGATATTGACATTAGAAACCTTAGCAAGCCTTCCCCTGGAACGTACACAGCCCAGCTTGCAAAGGTGGTACTTGCAACTGACCAGGCCGACTACGAGAAAAAGCGCAAGGAAACAGGTATCAGTAAACCATCTATTCTCAGCGGACTCGTCAGAAAGTTCACCTTATCTGTCCCACTCTGTTTTTCGGTCGATCTTATGCATCTCTTATGCATCAACATCGGAGAACTACTCATACCGCTTTGGCGTGGACAGCTGAAGTGCGACTCGAACGATGACAAGGACACTTGGGATTGGGTTAAACTCATTGGTGATGTGTGGATCCAGCACGGAAAGCTTGTTGCGGAAGCGACAAAATATTTTCCGTCCTCTTTCCACCGACCGCCTCGGAATCCAGTGGAAAAGATATCCAGTGGTTACAAGGCAACAGAGTATTACCTCTACATTTTCGGACTGGGTCCTGGTTTTTTCCGAACGGTCTTGCCAAAGAAGTACTGGAAAAATTTCTGCAAGCTCGTTCGCGGTGCCCGAATTCTTATTCAGCGCCGCATCACTGGAGAACAGGTCCGGGAAGCCCACTCGTTTCTGATTCGATTTGTGGAGGAGTATGAGAATCTATACTATCAACGACGACCAGAATGGCTTCATTTCTGTCGACCTTGCCTTCACACGCTCCTCCATACTGCTCCTGAAATCACACGTGTTGGACCGGGAACCTATAGTAGCCAGTACACAATGGAGCGTGCTATCGGAGACTTTGGGAAAGACATTCGACAGCCATCAAACCCGTTTGCAAACCTCAGTCAAATAGCTGTCCGATGGTCCCAACTTAACGCCCTCAAAGCTATTTGCCCGGAACTCGATCCCAATGCAAACCTCCTTCCAATTGGCGACGATATCGGTAATGGATACTTCCTCCTTGCTCCGCGTGAAAAGTATCCAAGTAATCTGCGTGGAGGACCTGAGTGGATCGTGATCCACACACAATTTCCGCACATGATGGGAGTGCGGCAATGGGGCAGGTTGAAACTTCCCAATGGGCAAATTTCTCGGAGTCTGTATTCAGAGACGCAGAGAAAAGGGAAGGCAGAAAACACCCGAGTGACCCGAAATATAAAAGTAAGCGGTATTTCTATGTAAACAACTGACGATTTTTAACCACATTCTATATCAGATTCAGGTTGAGGAAGGGAAAACTCAATATGGCGAGGTTCAATTTTTCTTTTACGCTGCAAATGAAGATCCAGAAGATGAGAGGAACCCAGACGCATATGCTTTGGTATCCTTTTATGGGCCTCGTGATGAGGACATGTATGAAGATTCTTTTGGTTGCTTGTGGGCATGCACATATTCTGGGAATGCAGATTTGGCAGTCATAAAAATCAGTGCGATTCAATCAGTCGTCTCCATGCAACCCTTGCCTCAAGCCGAAGGCGATCCCGATGGCTTATTTTTTGTGGTGGAAAAGTCGGGTCTGGACGATGTCGAGATGATGGGATATGCACCGGAGGACTTGGCGCAAGCGCAGGATTGAAAATAATTGTATAATAACACAGCGTTCGTTTGGTACTGCCTCGGGTTGGGTTTGGGTGTCATGTGACATTACCTACTTTGGCCTTTGCAATAGATTTTTTTCCCTTCGTACTTCTTGTTCCTAACCTCCACCACGGCTGCCGCCCCTCCAGCATGTCCTCATATAGCTACCAGTTCCCTGAAGTTTCTCAGTATTCTGGGCAACAAACAGGCTTTTTTGAGTCTCACTCACATCGGCTAGATTCTGAACCGAGCTCTCGTTTCTCGTCGGGATCTCACGAAACGTCTAATGGCTCCTACCGTGCTCTCGAGGAGGATCTTCGTAGGACGGTGGAGAAGTTGAATACTGCAGAACGTGAATTGGCCATCCAAAAGTGAGTAGAGCTTCGAATTCCCTTCATATAAGCGCATATACACACTGAACAACATATGATATAGAGCTCTTAATGCGCAGATGCAGGTACAGCTTGATCGGTCGATGGCCGCTCTTGGGACGTCACGTACACTTGCTCCTGCACAGCTGAACTCTCCTGTCTCTATTAAGCCTGCTCGAATGGACAAAGATGACCCAGATGGTCCCCCACGTTACCACCTGCACTCGATGAACTCGATCCTGACGACTACCCTGATACCTTATACTGGACGCAGTCTAGCTGGATCGAATACAAAAAAAAGCAAGCAAACCAAGGCTACAGTGTTTTTGGTCTCGCATTCCTCTGTAACGCTGAAGGAGATCGTGTCTCAAGGGATCGCCTCGATGCTATGACGAAACGCGCTAAGCAGCTTTGGAACACTCTCTACCGGCACCGCCAAGATCCAACCACATGGGGAAAGAAGGGCGACTTTGTAGCTGACTTTTTTTCTCGGCATATGCGCAATAGTTTCATGGAATTTGGACTGTGTGAGGGCAACTGGAAGGCTGATGCGTTTGCTATCGTCCGTTACCCTGACTGGGCTTCGAAAGTTCGCACTACAGGCGCAATTTTGTGTAAGTTTAAAGTTTTCTTCTTCTTGCATCCCGAGTCCTCACATATGCCTTGTCTCAGGCAAGAAACCCTCGAAGGGAAAACGAAAGCATGAGGACGACTCAGAAGAAAAACCGGCACCGAAAACCAAGAGACAGAAGGTCAAGGCAGTGCCACCACCTGTCGACGCCACCATCATTCGCGTTGACGACGACGACGACATGTACGCAAGCGCACCTCCTCCCTCTCTTGGTCCAACCACGAGCACCTCAACGTCGGTTCCTGCAACCTTGACCACAACCGATAGTTCAACGTCGGCTGGCTCATCCTCTTCAGTCGGATCAGTCCCCATCATTATTCATACCACGCTATCCCAAGACTCTGACCAAACCACCTTTTCAACACGCTCAGCAGATTCAACCAGCAGTCTCCCTCCCGCGATCAGCGAGGCGTCGTCCCCTGTATCTGCAGCGGGTATACAAGACCCCAACACGCACTTGACATCCGCTTGCAAAACGGCCACAAACTCCGTCCAACAACCTGAACCTGGAGCAATTGCTACCTCATCAGTGACCTTACAAGTAAGCCGCCAAGTTGATGAGGTTCCTCGCCGATCTCGTCGTCAGGTACGTTTCCCCCCTTGTGGTTCGTATTTTCCTCCGAGTCGCTAATTCATTGTGTTTATGCAACAGATCGACCCTCTGTATTATTGTTTTTGGTCCTCATCTGACTGGCCCGGGCACTAACACTGTTCCGTTCTAGTCGAAATTTGATTGTTCCGCCACTGCCGGAGCAGGTTCCCGGCATCGAACAATCGTTAGCGCTGCCAGCACCGGCCACCACCAAACGACCAACAAAAGCGGATGAAAAGGAGTTTTCAGTTGGGAAGGGTTTGAGTGCATGGTACGTCGGTTATTCCTTGCCTCACTCTTTGTGTCTGACATCCTCCATAGTAACTTGTATGGGGCCGAGTACAAGAAATCACATCCCCATGTTACAGTTGGGGAATACCGCGTCGTTTGGGATGGCATTGACGAAACCATCCGAAAGGTACATCAACGCAGTTTCTCTTTTAGAGACCCAAAAATCAATGAATTCCTCTAGAAATATGAACAGCTTTGCAAGACCCAGAAAGCGGAGAGGAAGGCGGATGCCGCGCGCGAGAAAACAGACGCCGCGCGCGAGAAAGCGGACGCCGCGCGCGAGAAAGCGGACGCTGCACGCGATAACGCGGATGCAGCTCGCGAGAAGGCTCCTGTCGTCATAGGAGGGGAAACCTGTCTGAGCGATACATGAAAGATTGGTATGTTTTCCTTGCGCACGAACTTAGGTATGTGCTGGTAATCTCAAGTTATTCCTGGTACTAACTTATCAATAGATTACTTCAAGTTGATTCAATACACCGTTGTACAGTATGTTAGAAGGACCCGACCCGCTCAGATGCTCACAGATTCACTCCGTAGAAGCCAGAAAAATATGTAATATTCTGTAGAAATAATGAATTTGGCCGTTTCAGTACCAACTGAAGGACTCAGATGAAGTCCTACCACCTCAGACCACCTCAGACCACCTCAAACCACCTCAGCCACGCTCCGGGATTTTAAAAATGCTCAACGGAAATCCTCAGATTTGTTTCAGATGGGTGGCAAATCTAGGTCCTCAGCCGTCCTCATCCGAGCTGAAATGACCTCCTCGGTTTACGGCTATCTACTGTTCAGATCAGAAATATCTCCGATCATCTCTGTATTTCTCAGCCCACCTCCGATCCCATTCTCACTGGGGATTAAGGTTCCTGGGGAATTCCCTTGGATTGAGGCATAATAATTGTAGCCGGAATGAGGTGTTTGATTTGCTGCTACCATTTTTTGAGTCAAATGTTTGAGTATGTTAATACAAATTTTTTTGAAGTCTAATATCACCTTGCTTGATGAAAAGTAACACGTTGTGAGTGGCCCGTTCCGGACGAGATGACACAGGAACAAACAAAATTCGCATGGTTGTTTCATTTTGTCCTTGTTAGTCTGAGAAGCCCATGTCACGGTTGCAGTACCATTTTCTTCAAAGTTCTTTCCCGGAT
>Ga0307517_10014255_pt1 | contig 10701 bp, 5 predicted proteins | sample 23_EM_MG_FD_194515 | JGI IMG/M metagenome (GOLD analysis project Ga0307517, IMG submission 194515) | Populus trichocarpa ectomycorrhiza microbial communities from riparian zone in the Pacific Northwest, United States - 23_EM | ecosystem: Host-associated > Plants > Roots > Unclassified | place...
AATTCATATACGTACTAATTTCATTTAAGTGTTAAATCATATCTTAATTACATGACAATTCTAATTAATTAATAATTTCCAAGATTGATGTTACTGACACATCCTAACAGTTAAGATTCGGAATTTTATACCAATTTTTTGACAAGTGGATAGAGATTTGAGGACTAATTAATAACGTTTTTACTCAAACTAGATATTTAATCTGTGACAGATACCGACCCTAAAAAACAAGTAGGATTTGACTGCCTCTACCTCCTTATCTGACGAATCAAAGGAGTCCAGATTTACAGAAAAGATATATAATCAAGCTGGGAAAGATTTAATTTGATTAAATCTAATAATCTGAGAAATCAACTCATTATTTATTTAATCTAATTATAACTTGATTTAATTTTAAAAAATACATTAAAATATAAATAAAATTAATTTAAATTAACCCAATCAATCCAAGTTAACTTACTTAATTGTAAATAAAACCAGGTTTAATAACTTATTCACAGTCGAGACGACGGAAGTAGCTTTCGAGAAATCAAAACACATTGAATGGTAAAATGGACATATACGTAGCAAAAGGACAAAACAGTAAAAGACAACGTCGATGGCTCGATGTCAAAAACTAGTCACGGACAATTGTCAATAAATGTTCACAAAGTCACTTCTATGTCGTTAAAATGTTCAGTGCCCAATTTAACCTTCTCTCGATTGAGCAATTATTCAGTAGAGTTCTGGGAAATACTACCTCCTCGAGTCCTTCATATTTATAGTATAATAGCATAAATATATTTTATATTAATAGACTGTCCATTTTGTCTCTTACTCTACATTCCTACTTAATTATTCCATGATTTAATTTAGACTACGTCGTTTGGATAAAAATAGTTTCATGAAAAAAGATAAGATGTGTGTGGATTACAAGGATTCCAGGAGTAATGAATCTGTTTGGTTTTGGGTATGCTATAAAATTAAATATAATAATAGGTTATATATATACTGACGTGCTGGGCTAAAATCATCTGTAAATTACTTGACAATATATTATCATGGTGTTTTAACTAAAACCACATTAAGGATGTCTTTTAAATTTAAGAATTATTTTAGAAAATAAATTCATTATTAAAAAATGTAAATTCTTTCATTGATAAAATAAAATTTTAAAAAACAATATAAGTAAAAAAACGATACAAAGGTTCTTTTTACATATATAAAAATACCAAAATATTATATAATTTAATCAAGATTCACGTGTACTGTATATTTTTTATAATAAGATTTTTTTTAGATCATGGTTTTTTTAAGTGGAATTAGAATTCTTTAATTGGTGGCCTTGATTACAACAGCATTATATGTGAATGGAGACAGAGACAACAGTCTTTTGACAGTGTTTGGGTAATTACCGGTGTTCTGGTCAGATGATGGATGTTGCTTTATAAAATATTTTTTTATTTAAAAATAATATTTTTTTATTATATTAAAAATTTATTTTTTATATTAGTATATTAAAATAATTAAAAAATATAAAAAATTATTTTAAAGAATTTGATTTTTTAAAAATAACAAAACGATGACTCAACTGCTGATCTCTTAATATTTTTTTTTAGTAACACGGTGTAAAGTGTTTTTATAATTAAAATTAATATTTTTTAAAATTTATTTTATTTTTTATATTAATAAATTAAAATAATTAAAAAAAATAACTTTGATAGTATGAAGAAGAAGAAAACATTTATAAAAGCATTTTTAAAACAGAAGCAACTTTCGACTAAAGAACAATCACTCCCTGAAAGCAACGAGATTTTAAAAAATAAAAAATAAAAAAGCATGCAAAGGCAATCAGTGATGCACGTGCACATGAGAGGCCCACATCCACATGCGGCTTTAAAGGCAGAGTGAGACCCATTGTCCTAACAAGCAAAACATCTTGTTTAATGATGGTGACAGTTCATCAGTAGGGTGGTCTCGTGGGGGTTTGACTACGCTCCTTCCTTCTTTTGCTTTCAACGGTTTTGTTGGAATGTTTTCATTGGTTCACATCATCATTCAGTGCCTTATCTACCTATACAATCTTATCTCCATTTCCCTATTTTTTTTCTTTATTTTATTTTATTGTTATGGGTTGGGTCCATATTTATTTTCAGTGGCTCCCTAAATTGATTCTTGGGATTTTATTTTTAGAAAATAAATTGCTTTTTCATACTTGTCTGTCCAATATAAAAGTAATATGAAAGAGGTTTACTGACTTTCATATGTATGGTGTTTAAAAATAAAAAATATATTCAGCATGACATAATTTTTTTTATAATACACTTAACATAGTTTTTTTCCTCTCAAAAACTTTGAGCCCTTTAAAAAAAAAATATTTGCGATAAAAACTATATGTGCACGCATATCATAGTCCATTTCTTATTTATCGATAGTGGGTCTTTTTTTAAATAACCCCTCAGTAAAATAATAATAATTCCCCCTCAATAATTTCAAAAGGTTTGCGGTTTTTAACTTTGACCTACTTTATCTTAACCGATCTTATTGATCTAAAATTTAAAAAATTAGTTTCTTAAAAAATCTGTAGTTAATTAACATTTTCCATAGCTTTTGTTGCTATTTTTTAAACTAATTTAAATTAAAGAAAAAACTATTCAAGATCATGTTAAAGAAGCCAGGAACAAACAATTATGATAGGAAATGTTGCTAGTGGACCCTTGTGGAAGAAGACCAAATTGAAAAATCTACGGAACCTTATAATTACTGTGACAGAATTATACGGCGTGATTATAATAATGTCTTAGAAAATAAAAAAGGATGTCTGTCATGGCTTCAAAGCTGTACTACTGACCTGCCATCTCCATGGATTGAAGTGTTGAGGTTGGTCGAAAAGAGTTGAATCTAAATGGACGGCTGAGATCACTGGTAGCACTTTCCATCCACATGGAATGTCGTACCCTTTAAAAGAAAAAAACAGTATTATTAATTACTACTTAAGTAATTAGATAGAGTTGATTAAACTAATTAATATAGTGATATGCCTAAGGTGAGAGGAATCTAATACAACTAGGTTTATCTTACCTTTGTACCGAACATCTTTTAGAGCTTTTCTGTGAAGAAACCTGACTACGTTTCCAAGCCTCAGTGTCTCGCTTATAACCTTCACAAGGTTGTAAAAAAGCATGTATATTGAATTTATTCGTGTTAAAATAAAGAAAAATTCGAAATATTTCTGATAGTAAAAGAGAAGTTAATTAAAAGGAGCTTACGCATTGGGTGAATTCCATTTTTTTGTAATCATCCCAGTTCAATTCCGTCTCTCCTGACCGTTTCTTGGCTCTGGAGATTTGAATATGTTCTTCCTATATTCAATGAGAATAAATATATAAATCCAAAGCATCTACTGTGTATAATAAATGCTGCGAGGTACTGATAGAGTAGGAAGTACAGATTATACTGTGAGGTACTTTTTAGTTGCTTACTTTTAACTGTTGAATAGCACCAGGACAAGCTTGCAAGAAGTAGATGGCTAGAGCTATGGACACAGAAGAAGTTTCGTGGCCAGCAAAGAGCAAGCTTAAGATTAAGTCAAGGATTTGCTCCGTAGAAAGATTTGAATGCTTCAAGACCCATCCAAGAAGATCATCGTCTTCCAAGTTTTCTACTCCACCCTTCGTTTCAGCAATTCTCTCCTCCATCTTTCGCTCTATAAATTTCAAGATGATTGATCGAGACTGCATGTTATAAACAGGACACCCAAAGATGAGATGAAGATACGATAATATCATGACCTTTTTCTTGAATCGTTACCTTTTATGGTTAATTAAAGTAAGATTACCTTCAAGGCTTTTCTATATGGGGTTCCAGGCAAATTTATAGGAGCTGAAACTACTCCTTTCATGAAAGTAACATACTCTTTTTTCAGCTGCTCAGTCTCTGGCTTTCCAGGATCCAAGCTCATGATATGTTTTGCCATCAAATTGAAGGTAAACTGCAATTTCCTTCATATGCTAAGTATTCCTCTCGAATATAGAATTCAGTATTGAAATTCATTTTCTTGGCATTGCAAGTTTGAAGAATTACCTTCTTTGCTTCATCTTGAGCTGAAAATGTACAATTCTCCTTCCAAGAGCTAAGAACAAGCAGGGTTTGCTTCTCCACTTCTTTCAATAGATGAGTTCTTAACCTGGCATGGCTCAAAAAGTTGAGAGATATAATCCTCATGTCTCTATGCATGTCTCCAACAAGAACCAACATGGACCATTTTCCAAGAATTCCACCAATACTTTTTGGATAGCTGCATTCAAATAATCTTCCCTCATTCTGTAGTATAAATCTGTTAAGTCCAGCATCTGCGGATACTATTGTTGGCTCCCCAAACAAATTGGACTTGTAAATCTTTCCATACCTGCATATTATAATCAAGTTTTAAGTGGTATGATTAAACAAGATTTCATTTCTTGGTTCTGGCTGTCAATCTTGTTTTCTCGGCAGTCTTAGTCTTACCTTGATATGTGCTGTTCCATGAATTCTCCTATTGAAGTAGCAGAGTAAGGCTTCAGGTAGCCAATGGTTTCTCCAAGAAATGGCCACCCCATGTTGCCTGGTGGGAGATTAAATCTTACTTGCTTTCTTTGCACGAGAATGAAGAGCAAGAGTAGTGATAAAATCGATGGAAGGAGAAAGACAACAAGCTCTGAGTGAGACATGGAGCTTGACTGACTCTATGTCTATCTCTCTCTCACTGACTCTGACTCTCTCCCTCCTCCCCTTTCTCTCCCTGTTGAATTTGCTTAGCTGTTCTAAGCAAAGTGAAATCAGATAGTATATACTTTTGAGGACTTCACCAATATTGTAAGGGCCGTGGAAGTTTAATGTTCTAGAAATCGTTTTGATGGAGCTGCTTGTAATGAAAACATGGAAGCCAAGCCTCCTTTTATAATGTTATTTTATGCTAAAAAAGAAAAAAGAAAAATGGTCATGATGTTGTATTTCCATGCATTTTATCTTAGATTTATTTTACTACACTAGTTTCCTTGTCATTTGCGTTATCCAATTATATAATTAATATTTTGTACCAATTTGTACTGATTTTCCGACCTTTTAAAACCCATAAAATTAATTTTAATTTCATTAAAATATTTCACAGTATTTTATAACCATGGTTAGAAATTAAAAAGATGCTCTTCACATCATGATGATAAGAAAAAAAATACATATCAATTCTGAAAGATGTAACTCAATTGATCAGACCCTGAGTTTATTTTTCATAAATCATCAATTTGTGTGCTATAAATCTTAAGACTACTGGAAGTTTACATGGTCATTAACTTCAGGGTCTTGAAAAATTAATCAAGATATACGTAAACTGACCCGAACACCCACAATTAAAAAAAAAAAAACATATCATGTCTCTTTCCTTCGCAAACAAAAAAGAAGAAAACAGGAAAGAAAAAAGCTTTATTTTTTTATTGTAATGCATGGTATCATTTGTTTTAATTTAAAATATTAAAAAGTATTTTGTTGTTTTCGTTTTAGAAGAAAGTTAGTTTAAGAAACAAAATAAAAATTGAACAACCAGAAAAGGTTAGAGCTGGATGGGATATAAACCCACACTTAGCTAGGAAGAAGTTTGTTTTCTTTTCCCCAGCAGAGTATTCCTTGTACTTTTCTTTTGAACAACGTAATCTCTGTACTGCAATATCAACGTTATCCCCTTTGAACATTATTTTGTTTTTTTTAAAAAAAACTACTGAGTACTGACTTGTTTTACTTTGACTCGTAGATGCTCTCGTGTATAATGTTGTCCCTTGTTATTATTTTGTGCTTGTTTTACCCAAAATTATTATATTCTCCACAGCCAGTCCTGGTCGTGGGTTAAAGAAATTTAACTCAGTTTTTTACCGAGTTGAGTTGTAAATTTATTGAAGTTTGATCAAATCAATTTTTACTTAATTAATTTAGATCTAAGATTAATTTATCAAATTCGATGAAATTTAATACCTAAAAGGCATTTTTTTTTTATATATATAGAAACAAGTGTCATTAATTTTAGATTTTAAATAAAAGGCTGAAAGAGCACGCATACCTGAGTAGATGAACTTATTCTACCCATGCCTTGTTTTAGCATTTTTTTCACCTAATCAGCTGTGCTGCACAAGAGAGAATGGCATATTTTTGTTTACTTATGTTATGGTTATGTTTTTTAAATTTTTATATCGGTTAAAGAACCATCTCAACTCAATAACTTAAGCTGTTAGGTGAGATCTCATGATATTATTCTCTCTCATGATATAATTTATATTATTTTCTACTAATTTCTTAATTGATAAACGAAGTATTTGGAAAGGTGTCATGTAAAATATATATTTTAATCTGAAAAGTTAAGTTGTTTGATGAAATTAAAAAAATATTATTTTATTAACTTTATAGCATATTAAAGGCATTTTCCTTCACCCAAAACAGGCCTGAAATTGCTTTCATTCTTTAAAGAAATAGTAAGCAACTGAAAAAAAGGAAAAGAATTAACCAGGCCTCAATTTGAGTTTTGTACCTTGACTTTGCTGCTGGGAAGAACACATCAAATCTTGCTAAATCACAACATTTACATACTTATAATGTAATTTTTTTTTTTTTTTTTGCGATTTGATGTGTTCTTCCAGTGCACAAAGATGATAATGTTGCCGCCACTAATTTCTTCAGTTTCATTTAAGAATAGTGAATTAATTCTGATCGTTGGTATGTAGTGTTACTTCAATTAAACAAGAAATTAAACGATCATTAATGTGGTATTATTTAGAATTCTTTCTTTCTTCTTCATTTTAAAATTTTGGAAAACAAAAATAGAAAAGTTAATCGCAACTATCATTATAAATTTAGAAAATTATAATTTTTTGATGTTTTTAAATTTTATTTCATAGTTCTTATCCTGAATATATTCAAACTAAAACAAAACATCAAATTTAAAGAAGAACTGTATCATTTAACTCAAGAATATAAAAATTAAAAATATTTTTTTAATATTTTTTAGTGTTTTTATATTATTTTAATATATTAATATAAAAAATAAATACTTTAAAAAACAATTAATATTATACTTTCAAACACTCCTTGATCAAAATTTTAAGGGAAAAAAAATTGAAACCTCACCAGATAAATTAAGATTAACTCAAAATCTTGTAGTCCAAACCACTTGCAACCCCAAAAGATTGGTGGCAAATGAGGATAGAATCCCATCCATTTTAAATCTTAAATCTTTTGGATGAAACAATAAAACCAAAACTTAACTATCAAGCATGGATTCTTCAGAATTCTTGAAAATGCAGTAAGAAATTTGCGCGCAATGAGATGACATGTCTGAATCGACACAAGAAAATAATTAAAGAATCCGTAAAACAGGATTGAAATTTAGCAAGGGAATCGTAAAATCTGTCAATCTCGAAAAATGACGTTTATGTCGGATCTGCAGGCGGTGGCAGAGTTGTAAGGATGAAGGTCGCTATAGCAGTCATCTGCGAAGGAATACAGAAGCAGAGATACCATTCCATGCAATGCACATTAACTTTTGTTCATGGGACAAACACATGCTTTCAACTAATTGTCTGATGATTATGACCATTAGCTGATAATCATCTCCATTATTGATCACCATTTTCATTTGAGCTGTTCCAATCATGGCGAGATTTAGACTTCAATCCATGGCCCCACTAGTTGAGGAGCACACTTGATTGGAATTTCATGCTTTATTTTGAAATAAAAACTACAGCTAGATGTGGGTTATATTGCCATCAGCCTCCAATCAGAATGACTTTTAAAATAATTATATAATTTTTATTACAAAAGGTTATGTTTCCTAAAAGAATTTCGCAAATTTCTAGTTTTTCACATGGTCTTGTAATGAAGGGTATTTTTTTTTAAAAAATAATATTAACACATTAAAATTATAAAAAAAACTAGAAAAATATTAATTTAATATTTTTTCAACTCAAATTAACTTTTAAAACATACCCGAATATAATTTTAAATACAAAAACATACCATGCTAGCTATAATAATAGACTAACTAGAAAATAAAATTGAAATATCTATATAAGAATCCATCCTTTGTTCATCAATTGATTGTTGACTACTTGTTGGAGTTACCTGTTAGAGAAATCTGAATTGAAGATTCTCTTAAACTATACATAGTATTATATATTGATTTGACATTATTTTTTATTTAAAAACATAGAGTTATGGACCCATTTTTATATATAAATCTCAATCACTTTTTTTGAATTCCTTGTCAATATGACTATATGAGATATTTTTTTCACAATTTCCATGTAGTTATTTATAATATTTTACTAAATAATCACTTTATAAAAATACAAAAGAGAGAAAAAAGAAAAACAAGAGAGAAAGCTAAACAGTTACTGCAATTTCCAAATGGGTACTGCCAGATTAAAATGATTGGAAAAATCCTATTAATATTTTATTTCTTTTTTCATTTTTTTTTTGTCCTGGTACGTGCCATGATCATGTTTCCATTACAAATCCACGTGCATTCATTATTGCTCTTCACGTGAAGGACCGTTTCCAACTTTACATGTAGCCTTTTCTTTTTAGAAGGTCACGCAAAACTGGACCCACTGAGTGTGTATGCGCGCGAGTACATCCACTTTTCTTCTAATGGGATCACAAAAACCGTTTCCATTGAAATAACATTTTTTTTTAAATAAATAAATAAAAGTGATAACAACATAAAATAATAAATTATCTATCATCTAAATCAAATAATTAAAATTCATTGATATTTATTGATAGATTCAAAATATATAACATATGTAAATACCTAATTCATAATATAAAATACGAGATCAAACTTGTGAGACATATAAACTTAAAGAATTAGTGAGTTATAAAGCTCTTTTAGACATATAGGATCCAAGCATAGATCACATCCTTCTAACCTCGAGCCCATCATGTGATGTATTTTGTTAAAGTAATTCAAATTAACACAAAAAAAGTACAAACATAAGAGAGAAGGAGACTATAGTTCTCATTAATCTGTTTATTCTAAAATATTTGTTTTAACCTAAATACAAAGATATTATATATAGGCTAAATTAAAAATATTATTCTACTCTTAATAAATAAAACAAGATAAATGTATTTCTTAATATATTTCTCTATTGGATTCGGGTCATTTAGTTCACTTTTTAGAAGTCATGTTAACTCAATAGGCTCATAACATTGGTCTAAAAAATAGGCCGAGAACATTCGTAAAACCCCATCAGACAATATCTATGGATAGAAATACTTGTTAAGACCGCACACCTGTCAGCAACAAACTAACACCAATCATTTTAGCTTTTCTTGACACCAGCATAGTAAAAAAATTTGGCAAAATATCACAATCTATAAAATATTTAAGGAAATAACATAGTTTTCATAAGTCATAAGCCTTATCTGCTACTTGTGAATTACTTGTGAGAACAAAAAAAAGTAGTCAGGTAGTTTTTTCTAGACTTTCAACTCTCCAGCGTAAAAAAACTAACACAACATATACATCACAGTTCAGAAACACAAGCTTCAATTAATCTCTTCAACACAATTAAAAAATTCACACATGTCACAATTCATTAAATATAACAATTAACAATCCATAATCAAACAAAATAAAAATTAACATAATATTTTATTAAATTTAAACTAAATTCATAATTCTTAAAACATTAAAACATATAATGTAAATACATCTAAAAATCACTTCAACTCGTGGAAGGGCTTAGAGCGCTCGTGGGTGGGTCTGCACCACCCTAACTTATCCAACTCGAGGACAGACATGTAGCACTCGTGTAGGGGTCAGCACCAAAATCATCTCATCTCGTAAACGGGTTTGGAATGCTTGTGGATGGACCTAACTCCCTAACTGCATGTCCCTGTTCATGATAAACGATCTTGTCTTCCGCTAAGGTTTCTTTGTGATGCTCAACCTCTTTAACTTCCTTAAGTCTAGCACGACATAAATTGAGCGAATTGTTGGTCAGGGCATATGCCATCTTATTGATACTTTCGTGGATAATAGATGCTTTTGTTCGAGCCTCCCATGATAAAAAAATGAATCTAATAAATAAAAAATAATAATAAGCACTCATAATCTATAATAAAAGTAACCATCATATAATAAATGTTATATATACAAATGTCTCATTCCTTCATCGCTCAACCAACACCACAATCAATACGTGGTCAAAATATATGCCATACAACTGACTAATCTTATAAAAACCAACGTCAATAATGAATGAGTGAACACTCTCATGAAACTCCATAACGACATCCTAATGAGATTTTATATGATCACCACCTTGAATGTTCAAGTAATTTATTCATAATTTTTTAAATAATTAAATTTGTTTGAAAATTAGTTTTTTTATTTAATCCAAGTCTAGTCAACTGACCTCTCTGTCCTAAATATTTGGAAAAATGTTAGTCCTACATGTATAAAACTGATATGTCATCTTGATCTAAATGCACAACCAAGTTGTCACGTTGGTCCACATTATTAAAAGCATGTGAACCTCTTTTAGTTCGATTATCTCTGCCTCAAGATCATGTAAAGACATATTGTTAACATTGCTATATAATTAAATAAAAAAATGTAACATATAATAATTTATGTTAATAATTTGAAACAAATACAATTATTAATATGTATTGTCTATTTTGACCGCATAT
>Ga0307517_10014256_pt1 | contig 10701 bp, 10 predicted proteins | sample 23_EM_MG_FD_194515 | JGI IMG/M metagenome (GOLD analysis project Ga0307517, IMG submission 194515) | Populus trichocarpa ectomycorrhiza microbial communities from riparian zone in the Pacific Northwest, United States - 23_EM | ecosystem: Host-associated > Plants > Roots > Unclassified | place...
TTCCCCCTGTGGAATTTAGCAGTTCAGCTCAAGGACTCTCTGTAAAGAAGTTACCAGCTGTTTCTCTTACTCTCTCATTATACTTGGCAGCCCCCAAGCATTCTTAAGTATTAGTTGACATTGCAACTGGCATTGCTCAACTATACACACTCATTGTCCCTGACAGTGAGCAACAGTTTCCTTACCTTAGTTTAGTCTTGGTTGACACAGTTGTCAACAGTCTCCAGAGTACCTACGCTCTTTTCTTTATAGCTTCGCAACCGCTTCAGACAGCATCCTCATACTTGTCAGTATAGTTTTGAGTACCTTAACGACCACTTTCGCCAACTCAGATAGTCAAAACAGTTTCCAGACACCTCTTGGCATCGTCGCCAACAACGACCACAGTAATCTCTGCTTATCTTCTTATATCTTCGTAACCGCATACAACCGCAACACACGAGCTTGCACACACCTAAACGACATATTAACGACCATCTTTGCCGACTCAGATAGCCAGCAAAGTCCCTTAACGAATCTCGACACCGTCTCTCACGTCCTACACAGTACTTTCCGCATTTCACCTAATATCTTCATAACCGCTTAGGGTATTGACCTCTAACCTTCTAAGCACACTCTTTCCATACTCCTGAACACTCTTACCAAAATCAAAGAGCCCTGCTCACTGTTGTACCCAACGTCAACAACATTCCTCCATTAACTCTTACTCTTGCTACTTTGGGTATTAGTTTTCTTTTTATATCTCTTGCCATCACCTACTTCAGTCTCAGACATCGTATTACCTTCATTGGACCTCTTTCTCATCATCAGAGAGAACCAGTAGGCTACGTCGTCCATCGTTACACCCAGCGTCAGAACAGACCGAATCACAGCACCTACCCCTTTACTTGTCGTCGTTCTACTAAGAAGACCTCAAGTCAATCCTCAACCTCATCTAAACCTTATAACACCTTTAACACTAAAGGACTCTCAAAGGCTAGAAGGAATAAACCACATAACTGATCACTTGCAAGGCTACTCTATACAAAGGATATATTAACTTATATCTTTAACAATAGTTTAAGCTAAGCAACCTCTGATTAAAGCTGAAGCAGTCTCACTCTTCATAACAAGTGTTGATTGAACTAACAGATATCCCATGAACAACTGGAATAGGCCGAAGCATAACCGCCGAAACCCAGGTGAAGAGAGCTATATAACTTATAGTAACCCCTTTGCATCGACACCGTTAACAGAAGAGAGAAGTGGGTTTGGACCGTTTGGTCGAGTTCAAAAAAAAAGTGGAAAACCCTTCTTTAGAGAAGAAGGGAAAACACTAACTCACACAAAGGAACTGGACCGAACGTTGTATTTTGGAAGCTAGCTATCAAGGTGGAGGATGCGGAAAAGGAGAGGGAGAGAGAGATCCATGGGGAGGGGGATTCCCCTTTCTATCGTGTCGAAAATAGGTGAGGAGGGTGCCCCATCCCCTTGTTGTGTTGAGAAAGATGTTAAACCCTTTCCGTTGGCCTCAAAACTGAAGAGACATGCACAGTACCGCTTCAGAACAATAGTGGATCACTTGCCTGTGCTTTGGATTGTGCACTTCTTCCAATTTTGGTAGTAGAATGACTATTTGGAGAATGACGCTTGCCTGTGCTTTGCATGGATCTGGTGTACCCAATCTCAGTGGAAGATGCTTACTAATAATCAATGATTTTCCAAAGATTTTTCTGTCTTTTCATTTCTGCATTGAACTGAAGTTTCAGCTCATAATATTTCTGATCCTTGACATTACATTCAACCTGTTGGTCAATGTTGGATGTCCCAGGCCATGTAATCCAATAAGGTCAATATATATTCCTACCAACTCATTTTGCACAGAAGTGATGCACTTTTCTTACTAATTGAGTGCGCTTTGTCCAATTTTAGTAATGACTATTTAGAGAATAAGATTGCCAAAATTGCATGTATCTGGTTGTCTATAGTACTAATACACATGTACAGCCATTTGATTTTTATTGCTACTTGAGTGCACTTTTGGTTTATTTAGATAGAACTGAAATTATAGAGTGAATTAAAGCACAGTGGAATGGTGGATCAGGCTAAAAATTGGCATGCTTAGGCCCAATACTATTCAAAAGAATTTGGTGTACTCAGATATATTATAGGCACTCTGGTTCTTCTGATAATTGAGTGCGGGTTTTTGAAATTTACCAAATGAGGTAATTAAGCCATTTCCTGATGGAATTTCCTAAAACAAAGCTTACCATCAAGTTTTATAATCTTGAAAACATATATCTACCACTTTGGATCACTCAAAAAGAGCCAGAAACCATTAGAAGAACACACTTTGATGGGATTGTCCCGAAAAGAGAAGATTTCATGAACATCATCTACATCCAGTCATCCTGAGCTGCATGCCCCCATTCCTGATGGATTTCCTTGAAAGAAAGTGTGTACATGTCTTTCATTGCCTTGAAAATTTATATCCACCACTTTAAATGACTCAAATTGGTTCAAAAATGAGTGAAAAATGCGAAATATTGCCTATGTTCACCAATTTTTAAGGGAATTTGACATGCCCTTGGCCACAATTTGGTCCACAGGAGGCCATAGCATTAATACACATATTCACCAACTCATTGTTCTCAGAAGAGGTGCGCTTTTCCTATTATTTGAGTGCGCATTTTCTACTTTTGGAAGTACAGGGGAATAGCACCTGCAATAGTGGATGGATTGGGCCACAAATTGGTAGAAACATGGTCATAGATGTAATAAGCAAATTCACCAACTCATTTTAATCATATATGATGCAGTTCAGTTGGTATAAGAGTGCGCATTTTGTCCTTATCCGCCTGGATGGCAAACGCTTCGACACTTGACGGTTACAAACGACAGGCGAATAGTTTCTACGCTAACACGTTAACCTTCCCTCAAAAGAAGAAACAATGGAAACCCCGAAACTATGAACCCAAACAACGAGATGAAGGAGGGCCGATGGAGATCGATAGGCTCGAACCTCACGAAGAACAAAGAAGAAAAGATGAAAATCTTTGTTTTAATTGCGGAAAAGAGGGCCATCGCGCTAACAAATGCCGTAGCCCCAAAAATGAAGGTTCGACGCCCCAAAGATCAGGAAAAGGAAAAGGAAAAGCACCACAAGGTTCCGATAAGAAAAGAACCTTCCAAGGAAATCGACAAGGCAGTAAACCACGACCACAAATCAGGTCAATCGATAATGACGAAGAAAAAGCCGAAAATACGAGGATAGCCATACGAAAGATTATTAGCGACACATACCAAGATCAAGAATCTGAAGACTACTTGCGCTTTATTGAACAAGTCGATCAGATGGGTTTTTAGAAGAGGAAGACGACGATTCGACTGTTGACTTCCCCTTATCGGTTTCCATTAACGAAATACATCTTGTAACACCCTCTACCGAAGAAATGAAAACTCCTATTATCATCACCTTTGGAAACCGAAAAGTCGAAACTATCACCCTCATTGATTGCGGAGCAAAAGGAGCAAATTTTATCGCAAAAACTTTCATTGAAGAAAAGAAAATACCCCTCATACGGCTCAAAAAGAAAATACCTGTCAAAAATGTCGATGGAACACCAAACGTAGGTGGAGCTATACAAGAATATACTGACGTGCGCGTCGAAGTACAAGGCAAGGCCACCAGGCTCCGACTCCTTGTAACGTCTCTGGGCAACGAAACAGTTATATTGGAATATCCGTGGCTGAGACAAGAAAACCCTGACATAAACCGGAAGAAGCAAACTCTACGATGGCGACCGGAAACACCTTACCGGATCAAAATGATCACGCCAAAAGAACCCTTCGAAGAAATAACAGATAACTCCCTTGTTATCTCTGTTATCAGAGGAAAACTTACCGATGAAGCAAGAGAAGCATGGATGAAGACTTGAATGTCACATTCTCAATTATTCACCCTTGAAGAAGAAAAGAAGAAAATAAAACCCAAAGAGGAAATCGTCCTTATCGAGTTCCACAAGTACCTCAATACCGTCTTTTCAGAACGAGAAGTCGGAACATTACCACCGAGATCAAAATAAATCACAAAATTGACCTCAAACCAGGATTCATACCCAAGAGAGGTGTCTTGTTCAGACAAGGACCAACACAAGACCAGGCAACAAGAGAATTCTTAGATGAAAATCTCAAAAAAGGCTTTATTCATGAATCGAAATCCCCACAAGCAGCAACTCTATTTTTCATCCCTAAAAAGAATGGACAAACCCGACCAGTTCAAGACTATCGTTATCTGAACGAATGGACCATCAAAAATGCCTATCCACTACCACGCATTGACGATCTCATCAATAAATTGGTCAGAAAGAAATTATTCATTAAAATGGATATATGCTGGGGATACAACAATGTTAGGATTCACGAAGGAGACGAATGGAAAGCCGCCTTCATATGCAAATACGGGTTATATGAGCCACTGGTTATGTTCTTCTGATTGACAAACTCACCTGCGACTTTTCAATCCATGATGAACGAGATCTTTCATCTCGAAATCACACAAGAGTGGTTAAACGACTATTTGGATGACATACTCATTGGAAACCAAGGCGATCGAAAAGACTTAACAAACAAAGCAAATATCGTCCTCGACAAATGCGAGAAAAACAGTCTTTTCATCAAACCAGAGAAATGCGAATTCTTTGTCAAGAAGGTAGGCTTCTTAGGATTCACCGTAGAAGATGAAAAAGTGGCCATGGAAGAACAGAAAGTCTCAGGAATTGCTGACTGGCCACCACCAGAGAACGAATCCCAAGTCAGAAGTTTTATGGGATTTTGCAATTGGTATCAAAGATTCATCGATCATCATGCCGACCTTTGCAAACCGATCAACGAACTGTTACATAAAGGAACAAAATGGGACTGGACTCCCGCTCAACATGCAGCCTTCGAAAGACTCAAAGCTGCTTTCCTCTCACGACCAGTGCTTTTAATACCCAATTATTCGAAACCATTCATTATTGAAGCCAATGCTTCATTATTCGCAACAGGGGCTGTTCTACTCCAAGAGGACTCAAATGGAGATGAACACCCTACAGGATACCTTTCACACTCTCTCGATCCTGCAGAGCGAAATTATCAGGTTGACGATCGCGAACTCTTCGCGATCATACGAGCACTCTGAGAATGGCGACACTATGTCCAGGGAAACTCATCAGTAACAATCGTACGAACAGATCATGCGAACTTGACCTATTATAGGTCACCACAAAGGCTCACTCAACGGCAAACACGATGGATCGTAGAACTCATGGACTACGATATCCAATTGGAACACAAACCAGGAAAGACAATGGTTCCTGCAGATGCGCTCAGCAGGAGACATGATCACACTATCGGAATCGACGACAAAGAGGATATTATTGGCCTTCCAGAAGAACTTTTTATCAAATTATTGGATTTGGATCTACAGGACGCTGTAGTAAAGGAACAACATGAAGACTCGACAGCTCAAGCTGCACTAGAACAACTTCAAGATTCCTCTCCCGAAACGATAAAATGGCAATTAGAAGAAGGACCAAATGGCTCAAAATGTCTCTTTTACGACGGCAAGATGTTTGTCCCAGACGATTTAGATTTGCGTCGACGTATCGTTGCGGATCATCATGACATGATGGTAGCAGGCCATCCGGGTGCCTTGGCTACAACACGAAGTGTCTGTCTTTTATATTGGTGGCCAGGAATGACCACCTTTATCAGAAAATATGTCGCCGGCTGTGCGACATGCCAACATTTCAAAGTGAACACGTGCCCATCCAAACCCTTGCTCTACCCGATCCCTAGCGGATCTTCCCGCCTTTTTGGAGCTCTTGGCATTGACTTCATGACCGACCTTCCCCCAGCCGACGACGGGAACGACTCTATCATGGTCATAGTAGACCATGGGCTTAGTAAGGGAGTGGTATTGATATCCACTACAAAAATCGGACTCACGGCAGAACGAACCGCTCAACTCTTTCTTGACAATGTTTACGCCCGCTTTGGCTTACCAGACACAATGCTCTCAGACAGAGGACCCCAATTCGACTCAGAGTTCTGGCAAGAACTGTGTAAATCCCTCTGAATCAAGTCAAAATTAACGACCGCATTCCATCCACAAACCAATGGGGGTACAGAACGAGTCAACTGAGAAATACAACTCTACCTCTCTGTCTTTTGCATCAACAACCCTTCATCCTGGAGCCAAGCACTCAAGAAAGCAGAGTTCGTTCACAATAACCGCACACATGCCGACCGAAACCAATCACCCTTCGAACTCATGTATGGAACGTCACCAAAAGCAATGCTTGAACCATTCTACAAAGGGAATATCACGGACCTACAAAGACTATCACAACTAGAGCAATGGAGAAACGACGCGCTATTAGCACACGAATATGCACGGCAAAAGATGAAACAGAAGATCAAATCGACCTTCACACCCTTCAAGAAAGGAGATAAGGTGTGGTTAGAAGGAACCAACCTAAAATTAGGATACAACAAGAAGATCACCACGAAACGCGAAGGACCCTTCTTGATCACAGAAGTGCTTGGACCAGTCAATTATAGACTAAAACTACCAGATAAATGGCGAATGCGCGACAACTTTCACGCAACACTTTTAACGCCTTATACCGAGAACACGGTCCACGGAGAAAACTACACCCGACCATCACCTGACCTTATCAATGGTGAAGAAGAATGGGAGATTGAACGGATCATGGGACACAAAGGAACGAAGAATCGACAATATCACGTCAAATGGCGAGGATATGACGAGATGTCACGGGAGCCTGAGAACAACTTGCGCAATTCTCGCGAATCGATCGATGACTACTGGAAAAGGAAACAAAAATCACACAATCAATAACACCATAGCACACCACTGATTATCAATCATGACAAATCACGCAATTGCCTCAAGGCTCAAGTCTATATAAGACCGCCCATTGTACACCTCTAGTCCCTCAGAACCTCACAACAGATTCTACAAAGCGCTCAACAAATGCCCAACATCCTTATAACAATGTCTTCCCCTCCCAACAATGAATCCCCCATCGAACAATACCTCATGTCCACCGATGAACCCAAAACTCTCCATGGTGTTCAAATTTCTGTGGAAGACTGGCAGCGTCTCAACGTCTTCGGTACTGCGAACCCCAACGTTCTACCTACGACTTTCTATGACGAAGAAACTCTTCAAGTTCTTGACGTCCAACATCACGACGAACAGTCTACCTTCGGCGAGCGTACTCCACCGCCTTCCCCTCCCCTCACTCCCAAGCCTAAAGGAAAAGCTAAAGAAGAAGAACCCGAGCTCGATTCCAGAGCCGGCAATATCTACGAAGAAGAGAAACCCCCGGGTTTATCACGACCAAAACTAATCATCGCTACCTCCCCTAAACAACAGGGAAAAGAACAAGACAACCTTGCAATCGGCACGGCAGGTTTGTCAAACATCGTAGCGCCGAAACCAGAACTGAAAGGACGAGCTCTGAGGCTAGCGACTATGGAGGAAGCGCTTCGTCTCATATGCCACGGATCTCCCCACGCTTCGTCGAGTGCGAATGTCATTACCACCCACTCGACAGAGAAACAACCTATTGGGCATATGACCTTGACCCCAATTTCCGAACAACCCTCCACAATGGCTGCAGACCCTGTCAAAGACCACATCACCCTTGACTATGAACGATTCCGTTCCCACACCGCAGGAGATGACAACATCGGACAACTGGTACGACAAGCTGTTGACAACGCTGACCTCTACAGAGGTTTTCTCTTACACCAAGTCTATCGTAAAGTCCAAGACGAATTCGAACCCCTTGTCCAAGAAGCGATTGACATAAAACAAGAATACGAGAACACTGCCATGCAGATTATGGACCCAATGGCTCGCCAAGCAGACCATGAGCAGAAGATGCGCGAACTACAAGAACGATTCGGCAACGCAACCAGAAGAGCTATCGAAGAGATCCCCCGGGCCACCGAGCCCTTCTATCATCGATACCCTGATGTGTTCAACAGACGCCCTGCGGCTCTCATCGCAGAAGAAACCCGCCGCACTCTCAACGACCATCCGAAACCAAGTTTCTACCCGAACCTCGATAGGCGCCACACACCACCCATCAGACGATACGATGCGTCCAACCCCCGATGGAGCGGACAAAACGCCCATGGCATAGTTCACCCGGATATGAAGAAAATTGAATACTTCTCCAACTGGAAACCGCGCTCAGAATACAAATGGCAACAATGTGATTTCTGCCATCTTTACGGACATATCCAATGGAACTGTCCTCAATACGCATGCCCACACTGCAACCGAGCTTGCGGACACACACCATCTAAGTGTCCAAAGGAACCATCCAACTCCGACGGACGCGATCCACAAATACGACGCGTCGAAATTGATTCTCGTACAATCCAAGCCTTAAACCAAGGCCAAGAAGGTTACTAAAACAACCACTATCCCACAACCGAACATTGGAAGAACGCGCTCCAACACCCAAACCGCGATCAGAGGAATAGGACGACCTCCTGCTTCCATGAGGACTAACCATCCCAACACTCCGAATACCAGAGAACGCGCCACACCCTACATGCGAATGACCACATGTCCTCATTATCGCCGCCCTCCTCCTCCGCCAAGCCAACAACCCCCTGCGTATGAAGAAAACAATGATGACTTCTACGATGGATACTATGACAACATCGATTATAACGAAAATCGATCAGATTAAGGTTGATATTACGACGAATATCAGGCCTTAGAAAGGAGATAATGTTATGAACAACGTCACACTCTGTGACTCATGACGACATATGGTGCAATCAGCACGACTTATGGCACCATTCTGGTGCAATCTTTCTTATTGTCTTTCCCTTTGTGTCTATATTTAGTTTACACACCATTATGAGATGTTACCACATCATTCTCGCACCATATCACGCCTTAGGTTTATTTTTAGTCTCAACCTCTTTAGTATATAAAGACTTGTACATTATCTCTTATTCCTCAGTTTGAATATTACTCGATATAAATCCCTATCACTTGCGAAAGCTCAAACGACTTCTTAACTGAACATCTACCTTGATCTAATAGTCTTAGAGGACTACATCAAGTCTCGTTGACACAACGATAACTCATAACACAGTAATTACCTGCTCTCCGTTGTCTTCCGCATTCTAGTGCAAATTGCCCCATCAATTATGTCAGCAGGGAGAATTCTGCGCTGATACATTTGTGGCTTTATAATATCTACCTGACCATGCAGCAAGGCTTGGCGACAGAGTCGTCCCTTTATGCTGGAAGGACACACTAAACAAGCAGGCTGATTGTGGTGACCGGATATTGATATTTCGGAGTTTGAAATATTACCATATTTGGATATGTGCCTGATTACATAGTCAGTTAGTCCAGCCGAAGTGCCTTTAAAAAAAAAATAGACACCGCATATTTTTTTCAGATACCTGTGCCCCCTTGGGTGTAAAAGGTTTTGATGGCACTTCCATAAATGGAACTTGCTATTTCTTGGATCGAAGGCCGAAGAAATGCGGAAAAACTCTAGTTGGTTGTCATCTGTCAATTTTACACACTGCCACTGATTTCTTTGGACGTGTGCCTAACTCTATTTATCTTCCAAAACAGTAGGGAGAGATAATCTTTAGGTGATTACCTAAGCATCAGATTGATCTGACCTGTTCCGGCTTGGCCAATCGATCTCCGATGAGTAATATACTAGACTCTGTGGGTGAACGGGTGATTTTTGGGGCTTCTAATGTGTTTTATGGTGATTTCTGAATTTGGAACTTCTGATACATTTTATGGTGACTTGGTGTATTTTTATCTGATTTTTTGGAAATTTTTTCGACCCCGTTTTGGGCTGTTCACCTGTATCACCCAGATGGAATCATGTAGCATTCCTGAGGCCAATACCTACTAGCTTTGCCTAGGGGGCCTCGAAACGAAAGGGTCTGTGGAACGACAGGAAGGGACCGAGGTGAGTGTGCAGACCTTTGGATCCCTTCATTTGGACCCCAAGAAGGGCCCAGACAGCCCATGTATAAGGGGAGGTGTCCTCATTCTTCTCATTTTTCTTCGGTTGATGTTTTTGCTTAGCAGTGGATTGGGCGGATTCATTTGCGGAAGCAGGGCAAAGTAAAGAAAGGATCTGCTTGCAAGCGGGGAAAGGTACACTTCTAAATCTTGTCAAACCTCCACCAGGCGCGAACATAATGGATTTGATATGGATATACAATATATAGTGGGTCGGATGGTGAAGGAAATCAAATTAAGGATAAGGCAAGGCTCGTCAGAAAGGGATATACACAACAACTCGGCGTCGACTACAACGAGCTACCTGGGCAGGAGTAACCCGATTGGAATCATTCAGGATGACTGCAGCTATCGCCACCAAGTACAATCTAAAGTTGTGGCAGATCGACTTCATTGGAGTGTACTTGAACAGTCTCACGATGGAGGACATTTATATGAAACAACTGGAGGGGTTTGTCTAGCTGGGATTCGATGATTACGTGTGTAAACTTGTCCATATTGTCACGGGGCGTGCAAGCGACGGGTGGGGGAGGTTCTGGAGGGGTAGGAGGTGGCGGAATATGGTAGGGAAGTTGTAGAGGGCTTCGGAGGTGGCGGAAGGTGACTGGAGTGGTCGCTTGGGGTCG
>Ga0307517_10014257_pt1 | contig 10700 bp, 4 predicted proteins | sample 23_EM_MG_FD_194515 | JGI IMG/M metagenome (GOLD analysis project Ga0307517, IMG submission 194515) | Populus trichocarpa ectomycorrhiza microbial communities from riparian zone in the Pacific Northwest, United States - 23_EM | ecosystem: Host-associated > Plants > Roots > Unclassified | place...
CCTTATGAGTTATAAGACTCAATTAATTCCCCGACACCGTACGAAGTTCAAGTTTTTATAAAGATAATTTACTAGGATAATTGTAAAATTACAAAAATCAAGCTATTAAATATAACAATAACTATTATTAATTCTTAAAAGCACTGAATAATTGTAAAAAAAAAAAAACAATAAAACCTCAACTGCAATAACATTCGATTCCTGTCTCAGGACCAATCTCTCATGTGGGCCTGTGGGCCGACCTAAACTATGTGTTGCCTTGTGCCCGACTAGTACCCATAGCCCATGGTGCTTCTTCAACAAATGACTTGCCTTTGCTAATCAATTTGTTAGTTGCTAGCCAGCAACTGGCTAGTCTTGCCTCCAAAGGCCTATAGCCATAGCCCATAGTACCTACCACTTGAAACGAACCGATATATCCAGGGTTCTTAATTCTGATCCGGTTGATATTTTATTTTTTTAATTACAACAATATATTTTGATTTTGAAGTTTTTTAGCGTATTATTTTGGAGTTTTTGAAATTATATATATATAATTTAAATTTAAATTTAAATTTAAAATAAATTAACTTGAAATTATACCATTTAAATTTTAAATACAAGAAAACAAATAGGAGTTGAACAGATATGACTTGATCGACTTAACGGGTCCAAAATAATCTGGATGATTGATAAAAATATAATTTGACTCAAAAAAATTCAAGATGATATTTTTTAAAAAAGAATATTGAAATGACAACATATTGAATCAACCCGGGTCAACTTTTTAAATTTTGGATTTGGGTCTTGAGATCAAAATAACCCCTAAATAAAACAAATCAAAACAAATTATAAAACTCAATTTTTAATAAATCCATTGTTGAATAATGAAATTGAAAAAAAAATTCAATATAAGAAAATGACACAATAAAATAACTTTTCTGAACAAAATAACAAATTTAAACAAAATTATAAAAATATCATCAGTACTCTAGTATTAATTGCTCTAAAACTCTAGTACTAATTGCTCTAAAATTTCAACCTAAGATATAATAATATATTAGGATATTTTTTGTAAAATTTCAATTTGATCTAAAAATGAAATTGAAAGATATAATAAATATCATAAAACTAGACAATATATTTTTTAAAAAAATTATAAAAAACATTACTTAGCCGGAACATAACCGGAACATTCCAATCATGATTTGGATAGAATTTTTGAAACAAACTGAGATTAAAAGAAAATAAAATTTGTTCTAATTTGTAAGGTCTCGTTTTCTTTCGTGTTTTAAAAATATTTTTAAAAAAATTTAAAATTTAAAATTTTTTTATTTTTTTTATTTTAAATTAATAATTTTTTAACATTTTAAAAATATTAGTATCAAAAATAATTTTTTTTAAATAAATTTTTTTTATTTTAATATATTTTTAAATAAAAAATATTTTAAAAAATAAATATGTATCCTCTCAACGACTTCCCCAAAAATTTTTAAAATGGAACGTAAGTGATAACTTTGTGATATCCTCTCAACGACTTCCCCAAAATGCCCTTGGACATGAACACTGGATATCCCAAAAAAGAAAAAGTAAGAACCCAAAAGACAGAATAAGAAATCATCAGCAAAATCACAGAGAGAAGAGCCACAATCCTCGACACAATGATCAATGTACACCGTCACCTTCTACACCAACCTCAGCCTCTCCTAACCTACCAATCCAATTTCCTACCAATCACAACCCTCTATTCCACTTCATTCCCAATTCGGTCACCAAAATCAACGGTCCCAATTCATCTTCAAAAGCCATTTATGTATGGGACAACTATAAAATGCATGGCAAATCCAAGGAGAGTGAAAATGGTAGCTAAACAAATACAAAGAGAGCTATCTGATATGCTTTTAACTGATAAAGTGTTACAGTATGCTGTTTTGCCTGAAGCTGCCTTAGGTGCTGATAAGTACCTGTCTTCTCTCACTACCATCAGTGATGTTGAAGTTTCTGCTGATTTGCAGGTAAATTTTTTGTTATTTTGTGTTTATGTGAAATGGGTTTCTGTTAATTTGTGTGTTGTGTGGTAAAGTTGAGGACTTCTTTGTTTTTTTTTTTTTTTTTTTTGAGTTGGGTTGTTTCTGGTGGTAACAAATATCAGTTGCAAAGCTTGGTAGTTTTGAAATTATGGGTTAATGAGAGTTTCCCTTTGTGTATACAAGAATTTGTGAGTTTGAGTTGTAGAACTTAATGTGTTGCCAGGAGGGATGCTGAATGTTATTTACCTTTTCTGCTCTGGTTGTTTCCTTTCGTGAGATTTTTCAGGTGTACTGCTGTATTAGGTTTTGTTTATTCGGATGTAAGTTGTAGTTTTGTGTTCTTTTTTGTAGGTGGTTAAGTTTTGTGTTCTTTTTTGTAGGTGGTTAAGGTTTACGTTTCTGTTTTTGGAGATGATAGAGGGAAGGAGGTTGCGATTGCTGGTTTGAAGTCGAAAGCTAAGTATGTGAGGAGTCAGTTGGGTAGGCGCATGAAGTTGCGGTTGACGCCTGAGATACGGTTTATAGAAGATGAAGGCTTGGAGAGAGGAAGCAGGGTAAGTGCTTGCGATATCTTGTTTTTCATTTTATCAATGTTACTTTATAGGGTCATAATTGTATAACAGGAATGTTATATAGTTTAGCAACTTCTCTCGGAAAAAAAAATCTCCACTGTCAGTAAAAGTCAACCCAGGTCCATGTTTGCACATGTAATTCATGAATGTTGATGCATTCATTCTGCTCTTGATTCTAATATTGTTCTGGTAAAGTGGAAAATGCTTTGTATTATCCTGATTGATCATGTGGAGTCTCATTCTGTCTTATCTATAATGTTGCTTTAAAGTTTAAATAAAGCTCTCAGAGTAGGCTAGGCAACATTAATGTGGAAAATACTCCTGTGACATTCAAGTGTGAACGTCTTTCAGTGTTTATTCTCTGTGTTCATGTTGCCTTTTCCTTAATAATACTGCAATGGTAATTGTGATAATGGATTCGTATCTATTTCTTTCTCCAATCAATTTGGTGAGAATGAACAGTTCTTGCTGCAGAAAGTTTTGTATTTATCCAGGCAATTTAAGAGTCAGAGCATGGTCTCTATGGATGAATTTTTACTTCTTCTGACGTGTTCTCATCAGATACTGATAGGTTGAATTAACCCTTTCAGGTGATTGCAATTTTAGATAGGATAAAAGCTGAGAAAGATAATGCAGAAAGTCAAGTTGACGAGCTCTCTGACTCTTCCAATTCAATCCAATATGATGAGGATTGGGAGGGTGATGATCCGGATGAAGACATTATATATGTCAAATAGTTGCTTCTGTAGATGAATGTATTTATTACAGTAATATCATTTAGGCAGCCAAGCTTGTCCCAGGTTAGTTTCCCACAGCTTGTGATTTCCTTATGAAGGATGATACTTTTAGCTGGGTACATTTTATTTATTGATTTTCAACTTAAAACATAATGATTTTTGCTCACCAATGCTGAAATGGATACTTTTATAGGGATTAGATCTTTGTTTTTTTGGCAAATCAAGAGCAGACTTCCTTGAAACGTAAGACTCAATTTTAAGAATCTATTTCATTACTTCGAAGAATCACAAATGCCCGATGTGATTGGAATTTTGGAATGCCCTTTAGCTTTTGTGTCCAGTGATGACTGGATGGATGAACTTAGAACACAAGTGCAGTAATGTGGGTTTTGATAAATTAGCATCATCTAGGATAGTGAGCATAGTTGTAAATTGTAATGCATGTGTCAAATGTACATTTTCTGTTATGCATTTGTTCATGGCCTGGGAGTTGCATCAATCCATGATACTAAAGTCTACCCCAGCATATGATACCACATCTTGCATGCATAACGCTTTTGATTTCTGGTGCTTTTGCATCATTGATTTTGAACTGAGTCAAAGAGTTGGGCGATGTTTTTCTCCTGTGAAGTTGCCTGAGATTTTTTCATGCTGGACTCCTCTGCAATTTATTTGTATGATAAAGAATATGATTTACCTTTTGCACTTAATCTGATCATAGCTTCGCTAGAACTGATTCATGTTCATTCTTGCACACGTGATGTATGCCCTTGGTTGAAGTTTCTCCTCGATCCTGAGGCCCTCGCAATATTGCTGGGATTTAAGTTCCTTCTCTGTCGTACTTGTTAAGCCAATAGACATCTCTTACCAACTACTGTATCTAGAGCAAACCGTCCACTTTGATGTACTGATTGGTTTCTCCGGGTTGTGCGTACATTGGAAATAAAAACAAAATCCCCAGCTTCTGTTTTAGGTTACTCTTGCTGGTGATCTGAAAGATTTGTTAGCTTAGCTAATGTACTAGCAGTTGAACAGCATGATGCGAGTGCTCTTATAAATGAATCTTTGTGGGAGTAGCCAATAGGTAGCACTGCATGTGTTATCAACTCCCAAGTGAGAAAATCATCACAAGACAAGTCGATTTCTTGGTTGGTATGCGCAGATTTCTTGAGACTAGAGGGACCAGCCCCAGCAGGCTGGGCTGAGTTTTTGAATAAGAACAAGTCGATATGAATCACCAGGAGGAATCAGAGTGGCCCAAGAAACTGAAGAAGTTCGTCAGCTCTTCAAATGCCACCACTACTACGGTTCGTTATCATTGATTTGTCTTAAAACAAAGTGATTTGGAAAAATAAGTTTAGTTATCGTGTTGGCCTCGTGAGAATAAAATGATTTTGATTTCATCGATGTTTTCATTTGATGGCAAATTAAGGTTAAGTTGAAGTACATTTAACATCATTTATGAAAAGTGGCTTTCTAGTTTAAATTATATATTAAAACAAAAACAAGCTTAAATGACTTGAAATTATAAGCAGATTTGATAAAATGATTTACAGCAATTTTATTTTATTTTTGAAATAGTATAAATAGAATACATGGTTAAAAGTTAAGAATTTTACCTATTGATTAAATCAAATTTTAACTCAATAATGAATCATTCTGATCGATATAATTTGTTTTTCCGTTATGTTTGTGACTTCTTCCTTTATAGTTGAAGTTGATTTTGCATCGCATGATCAATTTGCTTATGGTCCTGGCGAATTCATTTGAAAGTTGAAACATGGACCAATGGTCCTGTCTATCAGATAAAAAAAAAAAGCACCAGTGGTCCTTTTCTACGCTGAAGACTTGCTGCTGGAGAGCACTCCTCGAATTATGGATTTGCTTCAAATTAACAAGACCAGTTATTTCACTGGCAAGCACCTGTAACTTCTCCTTTCGACGCGATACAAATTCCTATCAATGCCTAATGGGTCCCGGTGAAAAAATCTGACGAACAAAATGCGTTGCATTTCTGTTCCTCTCATAGCAGGAAAGATACTTCCAGGCCTGCCAGTGAGACCCCAGATCATCCGCTATGGGCACTGAACTTTGCACCACCCAAAACAAGTCCACCTCCAGCAAGAAAGCGTACAGTTAGCAATGTGGAGCGCAGTCTTGCCTGGTGCAAGAACAACTCGCCAGACAATTGTTCAGAAACAGAGGAATCAAAATCTTTTTTTCCTGACCAACTGAAAAGAAACTAATTAAATGAGAAAGGAGGGGCTTCAATGAGGTGGGGAAATCAAGTGATCATAATTGGGAAAACATCAAAGAGAAAAGGGGGCATTCTCTAAAAACTGAAACTTCAACTCCATTGATCAATATGACAGCTAAAGAATGGATCAAAACTTTTGTCAAAACAAAGAAAAAAAAGGGAACCGAGATACCCAAAGACACAGATCATTATTTTAATCAATGGATGATTCAATCTTCCAACATTTACCCATTGTTATGGAGCAGTACAAAACTATCGTGGCTGATCAAGAAAATAAATCTCACAAACTACGTCATCAACTTGTGTAGAAAAAGATCTTAAAAGAAACAAAAGCAGTGCGCCAAGGTGCATAAAAGCTTTACACCAGGATGAAAGACTGGTACAGTGCCGTTGATATGCATTATTTCTTGTCAACTCAGTTAATCTCAACCCCAACATTCAACAAAATTCTTTCTTTTAATGATGAGCCTTTGCTTCAGCTTTCTTTTGTGACTTTGCCTTTGCCTGCATTTGAAATAATAAGACACTGGGTAAGCATTTATAGATCAAAATAAATCATGATACAGAGCCAGTGTGGCATGAAATGAATGTGCAAGTGTCACAAACACCACATCAAATATATTTACAGATAAAACCAATCATGATTCAGTGTGGTGTGAAATGAATGTGCTAGTGTCGCAAACACCACATCAAATATACATGAAAATGGCAAAGATTGAATGTCCTTGTGAAAGAGTTACTTAATATAAACCAACAACAATAAAATGATGAAAAACACAACAAGCTTAGAAGCATTTCACAAGAGAATCCTGTTCCAGCCTTTAGAAATATTACTGAGTTTGTCAAATGAGTTCATTTTCACAAATCCAAGACTATCTTATCTATCTAATTAACACATTTCCCATCAATTTCTCAAGCTAACTATCACTTCCCAATATTTTAGTATATAATTCATGGTAAAGTAGTCATCTTGGCCAAGAAATAAACCCTTCTTAATCATCAGATTGTTGACTTTCTACACAAAAAAAGGTACCTGGAGATACTTTAGCTTCACACTCCCGTAGACGAGACCCAAAGAGAAAGCAGAAACACGAGCCACCTGAAAAAACCCAAAAAATAATTAAATGAAAATATTGACTACGATAGATCAATTTTAAGATCGAGGTGATTTTGACTTTCGATTTTCTTGCATTTTCGAGGGAAACAAACAGAGTGGTGGGTGAGAAAGATTACCAAAGCGAGAGTGCTGGTACCAGAGTAAGGTCCAGGAGGCGGCGCCATTAGAGAAGAAGAGAGAGCCTACAACTGCAAATTAATGGAAACTTTCTTTCTTTTACAGAGCCCTAGATTTTGATTTCTTTTGGACTGATGTTAGACCTTTGTATTTTGTGATTGCTTTATGAATGCCTCTTTAATCCAGTGCACTCTTCTGCAGTGGAGATAAGTACATTTCATAGCGCCAGTCGTTGGATGTAAGCTTATTGGAAGGTTGGGATTGCTGGACAACGGGCACTCAATTGGAGTGGTAAAATTGCAGGGGTTTTTTTTTATTAAAAACAACTCTAAAAGATATTAAAAATCCACGTGGCTTCTGAGACATTTTGCCGTGGGTTCAAGCAGTGAATCTCGACTATTATATTATTATAATTATAATTATTAACCCTTTTATTCACTTTACAATCTACAGTGAAAAAGCAATGCTTATAGGTTTTTTTTGTTTTTTTTGTTTTTTTTTTTATTTAATTTGTTAATATTAAATTTTTATTTATTTATTTATCACACTTTCATAGTACAAATATCAGATTTGACGGGTTAACCTAGTTTAACAAGTTAACTCAGTTGATATAGATTTTTTTTTAAATTAGTTTTTCTTCCAATTATATCTTTTAATATCGATTTGATTGAAACTTCATGATTTATTTTGTTTACTTTTCATTAGATTATCGTGATCTCATTAGAAAATTTTACTGTACCTCTCCTCTCAAAGCACCATTAATTAGAATAGTGTTTTTCTTTGTTTTTTCCTTTTCAATTAATATTTTTTTAATTTTATTATTTAATATTAAATTTTTATTTCTATTTAGTTATTATATTTTCATGACATGACCTTGCAGCCAGACCCCCATTCAAGGTTCTTGAGTTTGGCGTTGCAGCCAGACCCACTTAAATTTGGCTTCTTCAAGTTTAATATTATTATTAATATTAAAAGTATTATTATTTGTTTTAAAATATTATTATTTTTATTATAATGAATATTGCTAATATAATAATTAATAATTTTTAAAAAATATTATTAATATTGAAAAACAACCATAAATTTGATTTTAAAGGGTAAAATTACAAACTATAAGAACTTGAGTCAGGCATGTTTAATATTATAATTATTATTATTGTCATTATTATTAATGTTATTAATATAATTATAATTTTTTTAAAAAAATATTATTACTATTAAAAAAACCATAGATTTGATTTGAAGGGTAAAATTAAAAAAATATTATTATTGTTGTTGTTGTTGTCATTGTCATCATCGTCGTTGTTGGTATTATTATTATTATTATTATTATTATTGTTGTTGTTGTTGTTGTTGTTGTTCTTAATATTGTTATTATTTTTATAATTATTAAATTTTAAAAAAAATTACTATTGAAGAAAAATTATAAATTTGATTTGAAGAAATTAAAAACTATAAAAACTTGGATCAGAAAATTTTAATATTATTATTATTATTATTATTATTAGGGGAACCAGACCCTAGAAACTTGGGTCTGGCTGGGGCGCCAGACCCAAGTTTATAATCATCAGTGTTATTCTTATTCTTATTATTATTGTTATTATTATTGTTATCATTATCATTATCATTAATAATTTTTTAAAAAATATTATTAATATTGAAGAAAAACCATTAATTTGATTTCAATGGATAAAAAACTATAAGAACTTGGGTCAGTTTGTATTATAAATATTACTATTTGTATTATAATTAATATTATAAATATTACTCTTGAGTTAAGCGTTGCAGCCAAGCTCAAAGCTCTTTAGTCTAGCTTTGCAAATAGACTTAACGCTCTTGGATATTAGAGTTTTTTGATATTTTTTATGCCAAAAAAATTAGCTCGCGGCGTAGCGCGGGCCACCCCCCACTAGTAACAAAAACTAAAAGAGATTAGTGTATTACAACTTTTTTTTTTCTGTTCACATAAATATATATTACTATAGATTTGAGCAGTATAATGATATAATTGTTCTTATCAAAGAAACTTAAGCATGCAATTTGGGTGAAATTATTTTTTTTTATGAGATACATTTGGCATTAAAATAATGATTAGGGACAATATAGCCTGTTCGGGTTTTTTAGGCTACAATATAGATACTGGAGGGAACAAATTTTTAAGTTTTGGGTTGGGGCTTCTTTTGTCTTTTAAAAAAATAAACAGTGAAGATACAGTCATGCCCCCGAGAAGGGAAAAAATATGCATGTGTTAAGGGGTTTCACCATCTTTTTTTTTATTAAAACAGTTCAAATACAAAATTACCCTTGAGTTTCAACAAAAACAAAGATGCATGTAAGGGTATTTTCGTAGTTTGGCACTTGGGTATGGCGTGATTGCCAAACCCAAAGTGTTTGGATTTAACAATTAACCAAATCTACAATCACGTAGGTATGACATGTTTGCTAGATCTAAAATACCTGAACTTGATGAGTTATCATGTCTAACTTGAATATTAAAATATTTACAAATCTAACTTAGAACTCTCATTATAATAACCATTACTATTATTACAACAATACTACCGTGATATCCATCTAATCTCCTCTAAAATCTCGCATCTTTTCCTTTGGATTCTCAAGTTTGTTTTGGATCTATGGCTTGGGTTCAGTTTGTACATCATTTTGAAATTGTTTGGAATGTAATTGTAGTTATTTTTTAAAATATTTTTTACTTGGAAATATATTAAAATAATATTTTTTTATTTTTTAAAAGTTATTTTTGATATAGCGCATTAAAATAATCTAAAAACATTAAAAAAATATTAATTTAAAATAAAAAAAATTTAATTTTTTTTTAAAATATTTTTAAATCGCAAAAACTATAAGTGTCGAAGCAACTTCCTCGGGGGTGGCTATTTGGCGCGAGATTGAGGTCTTTTGGTGGGCTTTTTTTCTCGAATGGTTAGTGGGTGTGCAATGATTTTCCATTAAATACAAACCCCACTTGCCATGTCCTTGCTCAATTCGTATTAATTGAGAGAGACCAGGCTTTTATGGGAGATTTACTGCAGAGTTGGTTTCTGATCATATTTTTGGTTCGTTGTTGCCCCACCTTTGTTGCCTGTCGTCTGGTTTCAACTAGAGTTGCTAGATAAGCTAACTATTTCCTTTTGGTTTGGTTTCTTTGCATTTAGGTTGGTTTTGGATCGTTTCTGTCGGTCTTTTTCTGCTATCTGAGAGAGTTGTTTATGCTTGAGAGTCACTTATTAGTTCAGTGTGCATATTTTATTTTATTTTCATGGGAATTCAGGTGTTATTGGTGTTGTATACTATATAAACCTTTTCCTTTGAAATGATTTTCTATTAGGGTAACATAACTGGCTTCCAGGTTTGTATGTTATTCCATATCCTTCATATGTTGTTTTTGCCCTTCTTTTTTCCAGAAATTGTGCTGGTCCTTTTTCGGCTTGGTGATGTCGCCGTTGCCTCAATTGTTGTGTCGTTGCTTTTTAGCCATCGAGTTATTTTTGGATTTCTAGAAATGGGTGCGCCTTTAAACTTGCCATTATTTCCCTATCCATTAATGTTCGCATTTAACAACGAATTAAAAGACCCTTCATTTTCCTTCTCCCTTCTCTTCACTTTAATCAGCAGGAGTACTCTCGGTGGGGTACCATGCGTTTTTTTCAAACTTGCCGCAGTATTATGCACATTACTCATTTATCTCCCTTGATTCTTTTATATGGTCTTCATTTCCCTCTGTGTTTTCGCATTACCATCTTTCAAAAAAAATTGAACAGTGCTTTGCTTATTCTGTGTCATCCATGGACAATTTATTCGATGACTAGCTGTTTACAAAGGCTTCAACTTCATTAAAATTGATGCTCTGCTTTTCTACACATTTTCACTCTC
>Ga0307517_10014258_pt1 | contig 10700 bp, 1 predicted proteins | sample 23_EM_MG_FD_194515 | JGI IMG/M metagenome (GOLD analysis project Ga0307517, IMG submission 194515) | Populus trichocarpa ectomycorrhiza microbial communities from riparian zone in the Pacific Northwest, United States - 23_EM | ecosystem: Host-associated > Plants > Roots > Unclassified | place...
TGTTGTTGCCAGATATAAATATTGATTTGCTTAAACCATTTTCAAATCTTCCAAGCCAGATGCCAATGCCAGGTAGAACTTAGAAGGTAGTGGGCCATGCCGACTGCGGTCGGCCTTACCGCGTTATATTAATAGTGTGCCCGTGTGCTTGATCAGAAGCCTCGTGCCGATTTTGAAACCTGGACTCTGGAGTATGGCTGTGGTGGTTGATGGGGAAGACTGCGGTCGCCGACATGCCGTTAACCGGTGAAAGCTTTATAAGGAGCATGCCAAGAGTAACCAAGATCTCGGTTTTTCTTCCACCTCAACAATCACACAGGGAGCCGGTTCTCCTAGTCGCTGAGCGCACCATCGAATAAATACCCTCGGCAGGACCGATAACGATGTTTTCTTCACTCTTTCTTGTTTTCTCGCTTGCTATTTCTCTTGTGGCAGCTGTTCCACGTCCCACGATTCGTGATGTACCCCATGGCGTTGAGCGTCGTAGGTGAGTAATTGGGCGCTGCAACCTATGAGAGGCTTTTCTGATATGTTTCGGTCAGAGGATGTGGCACACACATCACCGCTGCACGACAGTTATCTGCTGAACGTAGGTTCCAATCTCAGCGTCTCCCGGCGGAGTCGGAGAACTCTACAGCTACCCTCGATGTCTACTTCCATGTTGTTTATGCCAATGAAACCTACGAAGGCGGTTTTGTCCCGTAAATACTTCTTGTCGATCATATTTCGTCATCACATCTAACATGATGGCTTTAGCGACTCTCAAATCCAAGATCAAATCAAAGTGATGAACCAGGACTACAACAGCACTGGCATCAGCTTCAATCTTATTAATATCTCTCGCATCCACAGCGAGGATATGTTTTTGAGAGTTGCCCCCGACTCGTACGTCTTTTTATTAACCTCGATCATTTGACTTTCACTGACCCTTTCATTAGAGAGCAGGAAGCGGGCTTGAAGAAGGTTTTCAGATACGGGAATGCTTCGTCCCTCAACGTTTACACCGTTGGGTAAGTTAGCTTGCTTGCGTCAACCCATCAGCCCTTCATTTATTTTTGCTCTTCCCAATCACAGTCTCGCGGAGGGTGACGGACAAGGTCTCCTCGGCTATGCCACTTTCCCGATGGACTTCGCTGAGAAACCTTTGAACGACGGAGTTGTCCTACTCTACTCAACCATGCCCGGGAGCTCCCAGCCAAAGTACAACATGGGAAGGACACTTGTTCACGAATCTGGCCACTGGATGGGTCTTTACCACACGTTCCAGGTCAGTTGTCTTTCGCGATCATTGTTGAGAGTGTGATCTAATCTATTGCCTGTTACATTCAACAATAGGGTGGCTGCACTGGCTCCGGAGACGAAGTTGATGATACCCCTCCTGAGGAATCGGCTGCGTACGGATGCCCAGAGAAGAGGGACACCTGCCCCGGAGGAGGCACTGACCCCATTCGTGAGCTGCCTGTCATTGAGTTTGTAAAATTGTGCTAATACATAAACTTTTGTTTGCAGACAACTTCATGGACTACACTGACGATTCCTGCATGACTGGCTTCACGAAAGGTCAGGCAAAACGGCTCAAGGCTCAGTTGAGAACATATCGTAATATCGATGTCTGAGTGTTGTCGAATCAGCTCAAAACGCTAGCGAGCAAAGCGAAACGAATAACATGTTAAAAATATCATGATGCGTTCAAATTCTTTGGGCAAGCCTTTAGTACGATGGATCAAAGGGTACTACCGACTGTAGTGGACTGAGAAGCATGGCTCATTTAGTTGATGGTTTATTCAACGATTATTGCCGGCTGGGTAAGTAGATCAACCTGAGGCAGGATCCCCGCCGTACTCTGCCTTCGGCGTCAGTTTCTTCGCCCTAAGGGAGGTTCAAGGGTCCGAACATCGCCGAAAACCTCGGGACATTGCGCGATGGCGCCCCAAGTTCGTTTGGATATTTGCGGTGTAAGGGACAACTGCAGCTGCGAAATCTGGCGAACATGACAGGGGAAAAAAAACATGTATGCCGAATACCCCATTAACGTTGCATTAACGGCCTTGAAAAAGCGGTGCAAATTTTGCTACAAAATGAATTTATGAAATGATTTATTTAAGCAATGTTTTACCGAAATGAATCGACCAAGATCAACGCCAAGCCAACAACGTAGCTAACAACGCAGAGTTGGAGTCATCCAATTTGCCCGTCAAATCCTCATGAGTTGCCATAGCCATGGGCGCAAACCGTTGAGGCGTCTGTTAGAGAGCGAAAAATTCCATACAATTCACCGTACACCATGAGTTATGTAGAGCCAATATTTTCCATCAACCAGTTACCAGGTGTACGAAACCAGCCACACAAACACCAGGCTAAACACTGATGCTGCAGGATGTCAACAGCGCTCTGTTGGATACCATTGACAAGCTGATCTTTGGTCCGAATTTGCAGAGAACCTGGAGGCCAAGGACGCCAAGCCGCGCCCTAATTGGCTGGTGACCTTCCGAAAACAAAGGCGTGCGGGATGTCCGTCGCCTTAAAGTTGCAAGGCCCACAAGTCGGCTTGCTTTATCACTCCCTCATCCTCGGCTGCAAGTCCTTCCTGTCCTTTAGCCCCTATCTAATAGAACGAGCTCTACGACTCAATAATGTTTTTCACCTCCTCAAAGGTGGTCTCCTTCCTTTTGGGGTCGTCGCTCCTCGCCAGTGCTGCAGTTGTAAATTCTTCGGCCCCAGTGTGAGCATGCAAATTTTCTCTTTCATCGCTCCCTCGCTGAATAAAACACTAGCAAATTCAACGAATGTGGTACCGTCGTGACGGATGACGATATCGCCAACGCGGAGAAGGCTCTCGCAAGGGTCCATTTCGCACGTCAGACCACACCGAAGGAGTACAAGTTCGATGTCTACTTCAACACCGTTGCTGCCAATATGACAACAGAGGGTGGATGGATCCCGTGTGTCTTTTTCATTTGTCCTAAATTTGCCTCCTTTGATTGACATGCGCCTCTTGAATTCGAGGCAAACCCAGATCGATGCCCAAATGAAGCTCCTGAATGAGCGCTATGTTGGGACTGGCGTGAGCTTCAACTACGTTAGTGTTACCCGTATCCTCAGCCGGTATTGGCACGAAACCATCGACGCGGGACTGTATGTTGTCCTTCCTCCCTTAAGCAAATTTTGTACTGATACAGACATCACAGGCCACAAACGACGGATATGCACACACTCTTCAAGAAAGGAGGATCGACTGCACTGAGCGTCTACTCTGTCGGGTACGTTTTTGTGCGCTTTATTCTCATCGATTTTCCTCACTGTCACTGGTAATGTAGTTTCGTCGATGCCGGCCTAAACGGGTATTCCACCCTCCCTGTCAACTACGCAACTGACCCCATCGAAGATGGGGTTGTGCTTCTCTTCAAGACGATGCCTGGCGGTGCTAGCCTGGATCGTCAAGGAGGCACCCTCATTCACGAAGCTGGCCATTGGCTCGGTCTTCGCCATACTTTCCAGGTTCGTTAAAATTTCTTCTCGACTTTGTATTTGATATTGATGGTTCAATCTCTAGGGCGGTTGCACTGGTGTTGGCGATGGTATCGACGACACACCTCCTCAAGCTGAAGCTCACTTCGGTTGCCCCATTGGCGCTGACACCTGCACCGGTGATAATCTTCCTGATCCCATTCGTAAGTCAAAATGCCAGTTTTCTTTATGAGCCTTGCGTAAACTTGTCCTTTCCTTAGACAACTACATGGATTACACAGACGAAGTATGCAGAACCGAATTCACTCCAGGCCAGATTGACCTCATGCAGAAGTCCATCGTCGCGTTCCGCAATGACCCCACAAAATAAATGAGACTTTCAAATCCTAGTCTTAATATATCTCCCTACTTTCAGCATCATGGCGGGGTTGAGATTCGCACATCTGGGATCGAGGGGACTATCTTGCTTGCCACGTAAATATCCACCCACTCCTTTGGAGTTACTTACACTTCCATGACACATTCAATGTTTGTTGGACAACTTTATACCATTTGTAGTTGACAGTTTAGTAGTCCTCATCATTTTGGACCACCGCAGAGCTCGACCGACATTCTCTGCTATTTTCCCTATACTGCCATCGATTATTCAACCTGAAGTAGCACCAACAAATTCATCACTCCTTCCGCGGTGCCTGTTCTAGTCATTTCCGAGTTACTTAACTCGAGATCATTGTCTTCCGTCATCATAGAGGGTGGTACGAGACTTTTCCGGCTTGGTGTTATTCGACTCGAGTCTCACGATTCCTCATGCATGTCACGAAATTTGACCGTTCGAGCTGTCGGCGCCCTTTTCGATCACATCATAACTAACACATCTATCTACCCTACCTCAGTAACTAGGTTAACAGAAAAGTCCACTGTTAAAAAGTACCAACTTTCCCTTATGTTGGATTCTTCTACCAAGGTACTTACTATCTTCTGGCAGCGCGATTCGAGTTGTTAGAGGCTATCTCAAAGGCTTCATATATCGTGATCCGTAGGGCACAACACATATATCGAAGACTGTCTACGAGAGACTAGATTTGCGCACCCTCAAACCTCAAGTTGAAGGTGGACTTTAGCTCAGATAGGCGCTCACGGCGCCATAGTTTTGCGGTAAACGCCATGTGATTGTTACTCCCAAGCCCTCATGTCAACCACTCAAAATGACAACCAGGATGATCATTGGAGCATATTCTCCGATGAGGACTCTCATTCTATCAATATATCCGAGCTTGAACTTGCAGCGAGGGAAATGTCATGGGTCCAACAGCTGTTGTATGCTGAACTCTCCTTGGCTATACGACGTAGTCATCGCGGACGAAGAGGATATTGAATATGTGTTGCTAATTCTGTCTTGATTTCCCGATTCATAAATTGGAGACTGGGGTGGCTACTCTTCAGTATATCGCCGCTGATACATCAGTTTCAGTACCCAAAGTGCTGGGGTGGAGTTCCGACCCTTCGGACACTGCTGGCACAGAGTATATGGTACAAGAGATGGTGAATTCTTATGATGTTGTCGAATATCTCACTCACTCTCTTTCAGATTCCAGGTGTCTCAGCGTTTCATGTATGGAGCACTATAAAGAAAGCGAAGGAAACACTCGTTCGCGATGTAGCTGTGTACTTTCTTTCGCTTTTTAATCTTCGATTCTCGCATCCCGGCTCGTTGTACTATGCACAAGGACCCTCGGTACAGGTCGGACCTCTCATCACCGTCCCCTTCTTCCGTGTACCTGACGGACGAGTGTGCTTCCCGCAATCAACTCCACTGGATCTAACTCAGTTCCGTGGGTGACTGGCCCTTTCACGCGTGCCTTTGGCTGCCGATTGAGCGGCCTGAAAGCTGAGCTTCATGTTCTCAAGCATCGTAGGACCAAGCTACTCCAGAGTTTTGACGAAGACGAGACACCCTTCAATCTTGGAGGGCGTACCTTGAAGAAGGCCATTCAACTAGTCGAAGTGTAGATATATTAGGTCCTCTTCCGGCGATACTGCTACCCGGCCGTTTTCGATAAACTTTCACCTCGCTGATATTATGGTGCCTCTACTCTAATCGTACTTACTCCCTTGCATTTACTGAGGGTCAGATTGACGAACGATCTGGAAGGGTTCTAGGACTCATCGACTTTGAAGGTACCACAACTGGGTCCTTATGAGTATGTGCAGGGCTTTCGTTTTGGCTCGAAGGCGGTGAGAATGACGAAGGCGGAGAGTTGGATCAAGACCAGGCTAATTAAAGACGTATATAATGAAACCATCAAGGCTTAGGCAAAGATTGAAGCAGAGTGGTTGGAAGCGTCGGAAAAGGGTTCTATTTCCGCAAATTTGGATTTACACTAAACCATGAGGTCATATTTTGTGCTACACCATGCATGGAACGATGGGTCGCATTTTTGCGGAACACCCCGGGTAGGAATGTCGCAGAAGACTCTTGAAAAAGAAATTCAAGAGCAGTACAGATTACCTACTGCTTAGAGTGTACAACAGTTAACCCTAGTACTTCATTGTAACCAAGAGATCTTGTTCTTACTTTCAGTTGGACTGCATTTTGTATCGAAGGCCACGATCTCAAACAGTATCGTATAGGCTCAATTTGGTCATCGATGCATTCCTCCTCCTCAAGCAGGAAGCCAAGTGCCGAAATTTGTAATGTTTATTGTGTATGGAAAGTTGCAGGAGGGGCGCTTAGCCTGAGGTGGCGGCAAGTCCCGCAGATATAAATAGTTCCGGTGCGGCCAAGGTACGGCAATCAACTGCAAAATGTCAATCATTCCAAGTGTCGATCTGACACAAAAGGGGCATGTTGACCTGTGGGGAGGACAGTAAAGGACAAGCAGGGACAAGGTCCCTTTGTTCTCGGCCTTTTTCGTCCCCAACGTCACCCGCTGGTACTCTTCAGTTTTCACGCGACGCGCCCACTCCCTGTTTGTCGCGGTCTTTGGGAAACTCATCGGAACCAACGGTTATGATCTATTACCCCGTCTTCCTGGTTCTTGTACTTTTTCACACTGTGCTAGCCAACACCTCTGCCAGTTTGAACAGGAGAGTACCTCGGTAAATCTCGTTCACGTGGAGTGAAGAGCTCGAAGCTGATGAACATGTAATCGCGCAGTGAGGAATGCAGTATACCGTTCAGCCACAACCAGCGGGAGGTGATGAAGCAAGCATTCGAGAAGGCCAACTTGAACATTCGACGACAGACGATCCCATCCAGTTTCGTTTTCGGCGTGTATTTCAACGTTGTGGCTGCTAATTTGAGTTATGTGGGTGGATGGGTCCCGTATGTTCTCCAGGTTTTGCCTCCCTGGGTCTTCTATGACTAATTCTGCATCAGTGATAGCCAGATTGCAGCTCAAATGACGGCTCTTAATGATGGCTACAAAGGCACAGGCATCTCATTCAAATACCAAGGCACGACGCGTATTTTATCCTCGCGATACTTTAACGAGATAAACGTCCCGGACACTGATCCCTTGTGAGTCTCATAATGGGAGGTACCAGGCTGAGCTCATAGATAATTTGCTCCCCCAGAGAAGCTCTGCTATCCGGATACGGGAAAATCTTCCGCAAGGGGGACGCGAAGACCCTAAATATTAATCTTATTGGGAAAGTATCTTTCTCGGATTCGTTCCCAGCCTTTCCTTATATCCTCTTAGTTTCTCTTCTGACGACGACACCTATGGTTTTGCCCTTCTCCCTTCTCTTTACGCGGACTACCCCGAACTTGATGGAATTTACATTCGATTTACTTCATTACCGGGTGGCTCTAGCCCTTATAGGCAAGGCAGTACTGTAATTCACGAAGCGGGTCATTGGCTAGGCCTCCTGCACACGTTCCAAGTAAGCACCCTCTAGGTCATTCTGCCAATTATGAGATCATTAATCAACAATTCTCGATTTCTCAGGACGGATGTATTGGGGAAGGAGATGATGTCGCAGACACTCCCCCAGAGGCAGAACCCGCCTCTGGCTGTCCCATCGGGCAGGATACGTGTCCAGGAGGGGGTGTCGATCCAATCCGTAAGTTTTATCTATTTCTTCAGCGCGACTTGTGCCAATTTTTCCCTAGATAACTTCATGGACTATTCCGCTGAAGGATGCAGAAACTCCTTTACTGCAGGGCAGACAACTCGAATGCACCAAACAATCATGGTATATCGTTCTTAACCATAACTATTACTTTTCACATCACGCTATTTACGCAACAACCTTTTAAGAAACGGAGCAACCTTGTATACTTTTATGTAACTGGGACTTTTTCAAGGACATTTTACATAGATTGCTATCAAATAGTCACGACATCAGGACCATGTTTTGGATGTAATCTAGCGAGTGCATAGTTATTGCTACTTATTGCTATTCAATAATAGGACTTCGAAAAAAGTTTTAAACTTCAAAAACAATTCTGAACAGGCCAAAGTGAAAATTGGGGCCATAGAATCACTTTTGCATTTTTTTTTGAAAGGGTCATTTGACAATAGCAATAATAGATGCTTAGATTTTCACCTTATGCTTTTTGATGGTGTCATCCTTATACAATGTGTTCAGAAAAAAAATTATCTAGTGGTATATTTGATTGAACGGAGTGCAAAGGCCTGGTGACAGAAATGACGGAGACAAAGGTCCAATATCATAAGCAGGCGGCCGATACACTAGATCCAGCTTCATCGCCATCCCCGCATCTCGTGCACGAGCGACAATTTCCGGCAAAATATCCTCCCATTTTTGCCCCTCGAGCGGCATTTTGACACGCCGAAGGGAGGAGGTCAACCCGAGCCGCACTGCGTCTATTCGGCTTGTAAGAATTTTGCAGAGGCTTTAGTCTGCAATTACATATAAATCGTTTGCTTCCAACGATTCCAAGTTGGGCAGTAAAATATCGTTTTGAAAGGGCGTACTACTACTAGTAGAGCCTTCATGTTCAGTTGTGCGGACTGTGAAAGGTACGAGCAAGGGTTCGAGATTGAAAAGGCGGCCAGGATGGATGTTTTCAGAATCCTGGACGTTTGGAAAAAGGGCTCGCCAATTATGAGCTCCTTTACATGAGCAGCGAGCCGAAGGCACTGCAAAACGTGTTCTAGGACTCTTCTTGATCCGGTACCACCAACACCTCACTCTTTTCCCACGCTCTCGCAGCAAAGGATTAAGCCTCAGGTGAAGGACGGCGTCGAATAGAGTAATTATACAACCGTCTATACTCCCATTAACTCAACAAACACAATCCCCACCCACATTCACAACAAACCGCACAAAAATCGGGCGAACGAGCCACGAAAAATCAACATGCCAACTCGAAAATGGCAGACTCAGCGGGCACGAGGAACGCGAGAAGAGCCAAGGACGACATGGTTAAGGAATCGCAAGCGACTGTCAAAGGACCAGACTCGGCGAAGACGTGGTTAACTGACAACGAGCTCGTGATCAAAGGCGAATGCCTCACGATCGGAACACTGACAACGGCACTTTTTCATCTGTGCTCCGGCAAATTCACACAACCCAAAGAGATAATCAGCAGAATACGGGCAATCACTATATGCCTAGAAGAACTCAACCAAACGAGATACACGAGCGACGCACTAGACACGGTCAAGGAGCAGGTAGAAGAAGTAGTGAAAGGAGCGAAGGAGGCAATCGAAGGATTGGTAGAAGAGATGAAAACGGTGATTAAGGAAACGGAGGAGGGCTACAAGAAACACAAAGGGGACAAAGGGAAAGACGAGGTGGAGAGGATTATTGAGAAAGCAGTTCAATCAGCGACCAAACCATCATACGCCCAAGCCCTCGCCAACGGAAACGACTCCCGCACTGAATCCAGAGACCGTCAGATCAAGAACGATGCCACAATAAGGGGCCAACTACAGAGAAGACAAATCATCCTCGACGGTGACGACGCAACGAAAGAACAAACGAGTCAACTCACCCCGAAAGTGCTTGTCGCGAAGGCAAACCTCGCACTGGACAAACTTGAGAAGGATCTGGAGGAATCGCTACAAAAAGACGATAACGAGAGACCAGAAGACACAAAATTCGTAGCAGCTCGCATCCTCAAGAACGGAGGCGTGTTATTTGAAATGGCGAACGAAACCGCAGCGGAGTGGCTCAAGCAAAAGAAGATCTCGAAGGCCTTCGAGAGTTGCTTCCCAGGAGTAGTCTCGATCAAAGGAAGAACTTATCAGGTGGTTGTACAATTCTTACCCGTCAGACTAAAAAACCGCCTTGAAAACCTCTGCACAGAAATAGAAGAAGAGAACGAGCTGCCAAAGGACTCGATCGCTAGCATGAAATGGCTAAGGAACCCGGACAACTGGGGAGCGAACCAAACGAAAGCCCACGCCATACTCACTGTGAATTCCAGACGCACGGCAAATGATATCATTATGAACAGAGTGCTAGTTGATGGTTCACGACACAACGCCAGAAAGCTAGAAGAAGATCCGAAACGGTGCTTCAAATGCCAACTCATAGGAGCAGGACACACAGCAGCAAACTGCAAAGCGGAAGAAGCATGTTCAAACTGCGCACGAAAACACCCAACAGGAGAATGCAGAGCCACGCGAGCCGATTTCAGATGCGCCACCTGTAAGAAAGAAGGAAGACAAGATGATCACGCCGCATGGGACAGACAGTGCCCGGCATTCATCGAGGAGAAGGCTCGCCTACGCGACAGGAAGCCGGAGAATCATTATAGATTCTTCCCAGCGGAATATGAGGATTGGACATGGGTACGAAACGAAGACAGCCTAGCTGACGGATACACAGATAGGTGGATGGGGAACGACGCGAGGAGAGGACCCAACAGACCGCAAGACTCAAGACGCGACAACGGCTGGGGAAAACCTCTAGGACAAGGCTCCCAAAGGACAACTGACACGTGGATGCCGAGAACGACGGACAGCTGGGTACCAGGTGACAGACAGCGAGTAGATGCGCAGAGAAGAAGATCAACCGAAAGAGACGAAAGTCGAAATCGAAACGCAAGAAATCGGGACAGTCAACATCAGAGCAGCAGAAGCCGGTCGAGAGGCAGAACCTCACAGCAGCAACCTCAAAAACAAACCTCGCCAAGACAGCGCAGCATAATCACATGGATGACGCAGAAGGATAAGGCCGGAGAAGGCAGTAGCAGGGATAACGTACCCACAGAGAGGAGGCAAAATGAGACTGAGTATCGATCCACACAACCAAGC
>Ga0307517_10014259_pt1 | contig 10700 bp, 5 predicted proteins | sample 23_EM_MG_FD_194515 | JGI IMG/M metagenome (GOLD analysis project Ga0307517, IMG submission 194515) | Populus trichocarpa ectomycorrhiza microbial communities from riparian zone in the Pacific Northwest, United States - 23_EM | ecosystem: Host-associated > Plants > Roots > Unclassified | place...
TTTATAATTGTTATTTGCATTTCCCTTATCATTTTTTAATTGAAATTTTTTATCTATCAAATTTGATCCTCATTCTTTTGATTGTTACTTATTTTATTTGAAATAATTTATAAAATGTTAATTATTATTATTTTAATTTCTTCATCTTTCAATTTTTTATTTTTTAGATTTGATCTCTATTATTTTGATTATTATTTATTTTTTTTGAGATAATTTATGAAATTATATTTTTTTTTAATTTCATTCTCATTCAACTTTTTAATTTATAAAATTTGTTTCTTATTATTTTAATAAACTTGAAAAAAATAAAACATTAATAAGTTATTTTTTCAGCTCATTTTCCATGACATAACTAAACACTGGAAAGTGTTTTCCAACTTATTTTTCATTACACTACCAAATATTGAAAAATAATTCACTTTTCTAGAATTTATTTTCCCATAATTTATTTTTCAAAAAAAATCTATTTCCCAACAAACAAACAAACAAGACGAGTCAATATTTAAAGAGTGTGCAAATTAAGATCCAAAAAGTGATTTAAATGATAACACTGCGAGTATATAAATCACACTACCAAGGTCAAAAATCCTGTTTGAACCCTCATTTTTTAAGAAGTAAGCGAGATTTTGCTAAATCTCTATAAAATACATTTGTCAGCAAATTCTGAAATTCAAAATCCAAGTACTTTTGTCTCAGAACACTGCAAGTGGAAGTAAAATGAAAAGAAATTAAAGTTCATGAATTCAAGCATCAATATTCAAATGTCAAAGTGCTGTTTCCACGTGTGATCATTTTAGCATCAAATATTACAAGTGCTATTCCCCGAGTTGAAGGAAACAGAAATCACAAATTAGAAAATTAAAAACATAATCAGAATTTGTTTATTTTTTTTATATCTGATTTTAGAGAGTGACATTGTTAGTCATAGAAGAATGATCAGCTGAATCTCCTCAATTAGAACAGAGACATAGGATGCAATGGTCCAGGCCCTAGATTTTTTAGCGAACCATGTCGCCTCAATTAGAAGTGGAAGGTGGGGTGTTGTTGTTCATGAATTTTGTACAATCAAATGGCCCAATCCCTTGAGCGTTCTTCCGGCGTACCTGTAAACCATGCAAGTTATAATTATCAAACCAAATACTGGTAAATAATCAGCTTCTCTTCCATAAATTCTCAGGGTAGACTTTCCCTGCATCAGTCTCCTACACACTTCTCAAAACAGTCATGCATTCAACCAGAAGCTAATGACCAGATTCATAAAAATTAAGTATGATTTCATCGGATCATGTCCTACTGTAGATCAATAGTGAATTAAACTCTTAACTAGAATATTATAGCAAGCGGATGAGCTCTGCTATATCTTAACTGAAATTTATAGATTTTATCACCAAGAAAATGATTTTTTAGTTCAGCTCCCAAACGAATCCTACTCGTTCACCAGTACCATTTACAAGACATTAATTATATAAGAAACGTCCCCTCCTCCCTTGACCCACCGAAAAAGTCCCATTGCATCAAGAACCTACTGACATTATTTGAAAAGAGGGTAGAGCAAACAGGATCATACCGGGGACCACGGACCAGGTTCATGTTGAACCTTGTCAGGGGGTGAATTTCGTACAGCACCACCTTTCATGGTTAGAATTTCCTGCAGAAGTTTTTTAATTAGAGGCCACTACTTATGTTTCATAAAATCATTTACTGTAGTCTCAGTCAATTACCTCTCCAGCAGCTTCAAATGCCGCCAACCACTCATCGGAAAAAGGAACCACATTTGGTGGTGGTTTTATAACACAAGCATCTTGTTTCTTGTTTTTAACAGGTTTCTGGCTGTCAATACAAATTTTCAGTTGGATTCTGAAGAATTGGAGTATGTCTATAAAAATAACAAATCAGAGTGATTCAGATTAAAACACTTACAGTGACAATGTTGCAGCCTTATCTTCCGTGGGGTACATTACATCCAACTCATGCTGCACTTCAATGCTGGGACTGCTACTGGTCTGAGGAACTTTAATCTGAGCTTCCTCTGGCAAAATATTCCTATCTGATAAATCAACTTCAGCATCCTGCTGGACTCTCTGACTTGATTTCTCTTTTGTTTTCATTAATAACTTAGACTTCTCATTCAAACAGCAAAACAAACTAGAGTCACAATCATCCACTGATGATGCAATTTGATGCCTGCTCTTGTCTGAAGATGAATTAAATTCCAAGGAAGCAGCTTGATCAATCAGCTCATCATCGCTCCTATTCTTACTATCCATACTGCATTTGTAGTTTTCAATTGATGGCAGAATCTCCATGAAACCTGGCTCTGTATTAACCATAAATGTGTGCTCAGCTTTTTTATCCAAATCTGAACCAGCATTTTTAATAGGACGTACTTGAGTGTCGACATCAAAACATCTTGATTCACACGAGCCATCACCCTGTTCTAAACCAACACCCAGAACATTTTGAAGAGCATCTCCTTTTCGCAGTTCTACAGAAGTATTATTCATGAGCAACAGGCTATCATCCGAACAAAATTCATGATTGTCCAGGGGAGCTTGCTCAATCATCACGTAAGGATTTTGAACTGCTAGATGTTCTTCAAGTTCTCGAATGTCATCAACCATTACTGTAGAAGTTTTATTTGATACCAAAGGACTAATGTTACAATTGTGGCTATCAGATAACAGACTTTCTTCTGAGGACTGCACGTATGCATTTTGCATTACTGTTTCCTTTGTAATTCTATTAACTTGAGCAAGTTCATTTGTTTGTTCCATTATTTCACATTGGTGAATACCATTTAGACTTTCCACTTCACTTGCAATAGTTCCTCTGACATTTGCAATGTCTCTATTACTGCATTCCCTTTGTTCTTCAAGAGATCGGCTCTTAGAATACAACATATCAAATGCTCTTTGACTCTGATTGTCCTGATCAGATTCACAGAAAGAAGTTATCACCTTAGTTTTCTCCATGTCTTCGTTCACATCATGCATACAAGTGGAGCAATTATTCTCTGGAATGGAAGAACCCCTTCCATTGGCATGATTTCCTCGCTGTAAATAAGAGGAAACAATGAATTTTTTAACCGAAGAATCACATTTACTTACTAAACTTTTGTCCCCACTCATATCAGTTATCTCAGAAGCAACCTTAACTAGCCCTTTGTCTACAGAAGATACCAAAGGGTTTTCCACATGCAAGCACTCTGACTTTCCAGCTGCATTAGAACTAGAATCTTGCTTGGCAGGTGATTTTGAACTAAGAACTCCGGAACTTTCCAATATACCTCCAGAAGCATTAACATTTGATACCATATCTTCAGCACTTTGAAGGAGATTCTTCTCCTTGGATTCTTCAGAGAAGAATCTTTTTCCATGCAATAAGTAACCATCATGTTGCAATCCACAATCATCTGCCATAGCTTGTTCTGTAACAAGGCATGGAAATGGAAGCTCTGTCTGTTTGGCAGTTTTTTCACTTGGATCACTAATACTCATCAACGGCAGATTATACTCCGGCAAAGTGTTTGGCATACTTTTCTCGTCCCTTTTGACTGTTAGATTACCATCTACAGACTGCAGCTGCACATTTTCCACATACAATTCCGTATACAAGTTTCCACTTTCACTAGATTCATTGTTTGTGTACAGTATATCATTACAGCAAGATGGCCTATAAGGAATTTCCAGTTCAGCTGTACTACAGTCTTGGGATTTAAGAACTGCATTTGCACGATTTGAACCACGACAGTTGTTAAGCTCTTCAGCTGATCTCTCCTCAATTGAAGTACCATTGTTCAAGCATAGGCTCAAACTCTCTGCATTAGAAACAAGATAAACATGACAGGTGTCAAGCTTCATTGGCTCAGATTGTTTCACAGTCTGGTCATTGACTCCCTGCATCCTGGCTAACTGATCGTGCACTTTTTGGGTACCCTCATCACTATTAGTACTCATACCTAGAGATGGAAAATCTGAATGGTCACTGTTATCCTTGATGATAGGAATGTATTGTCTGTCTTCAATGTGATGATTGGCAGTCACACAATTTTTCTCTGAAAGACTATCAACTTCTGCTGCAAGGCTAAAATTGAATCTAGAATGGGGGTAGTCTAATCCAGCCGCAGTCATATCTCTACCTGTGAGGCAAAGCTCAGTGACTTTCTTGCTATGTTGACCTTTCTTCAGTTGTTCACAAGGGCCACCTTGCAAGAGCAACTGATTGTCATGAATGTCGTGCAACTGCTGCTGATTACCTAGCCCATCACAAATCCTAGAGTTAAGCGGTGCCTGAAACATCTTCTCTTTATTTTTTAATTCTGAATTGCCTTTGATCTTTCCCTGTGAAGTAGGATTGACAGAAGCAGCAGCATTGCTCCTCATATTCAAGGATGCAGATGTTTTATTGGATGGTTGCCAGGGACACTGATGATTTGAGAGGGCAGCTTTGTGCAAACTAGGAATGTTAGACTCGCGAAGTTTGCTAGTTTGAGTTCTTTCTAGGAGGCTAAGCGAACCAGCAGGTTTCGACTGCACCATAAATGAACAGAAGGGAAAAAAACAAGCATCTAATCAAACATTATTTCTGTTAAAATGCAACTTATTATATTTATGTGGTCATGTTTAAGTGAGCATACCTGACTAAAAAATCCCAGTGATGGCGATGGCATCCGCAAGCCTGATGCTTTTGCTGTTTGAGACTCTGTACATTGCATGTTTTCACTGTTGCAGGAAGCATTTTGCGAGAAAGAAACTGCAATTTTGCTGGTACTATTATCAGAGCCATTTAGTGGATGTGCAGCAACTGGACGTACAAGATCTGGGATCACTTCTGAGCAATTATTTGCTAGGTTAACCTGGGGGTGCTGTGTATTTGTTGATGAATGTTTTTTTGGCACCGGGCTGACCTGTACATATTAAAAGATCCCAATGAAGCAAGCATATTAGAAAATAAGGACATACTGATATGATACAGAATCTGTTAGTCTCCTGTAATCTGAAAAAAAAAAAAAAACTAATATCTTGATATACAACCAGTGATACCAGGAACATGATATTCCAGGTCACTTTAGTATTACAAAACTTCGAAAAGTTCAGGCTCTCACTACCTTACTTCTAGCATGATGAGCAGTGGATTTTGGCAACAGTTTGTCAGAAGGACCAAGCTCCATGTCTTTTCGAACACTTCTGGTATTAGTTGAAGTGCCCTTTGATCTAATATTCTTCTGACCATCACCTACTATAAATCAACAGAAAATAGAAATATCAATTTGCTTTTCTATGTGAAATTGACTATTCAAATTCAGATATAACAGAAAAGAAACTATAAATTGAACAAGAAAACCCTCTGTAAGCAAAATTTGTCACCCATGAACTAATTATGAAATCTTAGTATTCTTTTGAAAGTCATGCAGATGAAAAAATAGGTTTGAAACTTACAGTAAAGACATAAAAATCTAAACCGCTTTACAGATTAAATACACAAATATACACAAAGACCACCTGGATGAGGAATCTGATTACGTTTCAAGTGGCTGGATCTAGGAGCAGCATAAACATTCGAGGGATCTGGCTTTGGAGCTAATAGTTTTGAAACTTTTGAGTCTTTTGTTGTCGCTTTAGTTTTGTTTGTAGTGGGAGGCCTTCTAAGAGTTCAAAGAAGTTAAGAATAACATTTCCATAGGAACAAATAGATTAAGAACATTGATAAGCCTATGGGGACAATCCATTGTTTCATTATCTATTACAAAACAGAACCTAAAGGATATGAAGATGATGCCACCGGTCGCGGGCAACCACTGCGTTTGGATGCACTTTGACTAATATTAGAGGCTGAAAGAATTTTTCGCTTGGCCTGAAAAGCATGTATAACAAAAAGAATAGTAAAATTTCCTTCAATTTTTAAACAATGCGATGAATGAAACAAGAGAAATAGAACAGCTTAAGCAATAAAAAAGTAAGGTAGTGAACTTGGAAAAACTAACCACAGAAGCTGGGCCAGCTTCATCTCTTGCTAATGAAACAGGCTTTGGAGAGAAGACACGAGCAGCCATGCCTCCATCGGCAAGAGTGTTTGGAGGCAATTCCTTGAACAAATTATCTTCAAGTGCTTGCATATCTGGTAACTCATTGATGCAGTCCAAACCACCGGATAGTAACTCTCTCCCTCCACGGGACACAGGCCTGTCAACTCTCGTACTGAGTGTTGATAATTCTAATGGATCTAAAACACCTGGCCAAAAAGAAAGGAACCCCAAGGTTCGATGGTAAAGTTGAGGTGCAAAACATTAGTAACCAAAGAGGACAATTGATTCCGAGGTTCATTGTTCACCTTCTTCAGTGAAAAAAGCTTTGTCCCATGCTAAGCTTTTCCGCAGATTGTATTTCTTTCGCTTCATCTGCTGTGGCTCAAGATTAAGTTTGGGCACATGTAGTTTGTCCATGGTAACACTTTCCTCGTCAATCATAACATCCATACATGATGAGGAGCTTGATTTACAAGTATCTTGCCCATTGCACTTCATACTCTATTTCTTTCTGCACCATAAAAAAGTCAACAAGCAGAAGCTGGTGAGAACAACACGTGTGAGACATGAAGGTGAGAAGTACATGTTTCTCTTACAATCCCAAAATTAAATTTTAATGTGTATCTAGCAGTAATCAACTATTCATAAGATCTCTTCAAAAAATCCAAGTTGAAGTGATAATTAGTTTTTTCAAGTAATGCCTCATAAACAAGGTTACAGCAACTTCTCCAGAACCCCACTTTGGAAAACAATTTTTTCTTTCCTTAATGGCCACACAAACATCTGAGATTCAACAGGAGAGAGCACAAATGCAATCCACATGTAGCTTTTCTATCAACTCCCAACATTAGTTCGCAGCATAGAACATAGTTCCATATTCTTCCTATGAAAATTATCATGAAAAACTGCCTGCTGCTGCAAATCTATTTCAAGTGAGCCACATTTCCCAGAAAAATCACAATTGCAACAGAATAGTAGGGCTAAGGCGAACATTAACCTGTTATGTTCCACGAAATGATGAAGATAAGGTGTCAGTTTCACAAGTTTTCGTATATAACTTTCCAGATTTCGAACCTAACCAAGTCTCTTCTAAGTGCAAAACCTTTGGCTGCAAATAAGATTAATCGATACAGGTTTCTTCAGAAGTAAACCTAAATAATAAAATTAATCTTCATCCAAAATGTCTTCGCCTCAGCAGTCATTTGCATAAAAATTAAAAAAGAAAATCATACTACTAATAGGAATGAACAAAAAGGAGAAATATTAACCATTGGATTTGAAGTTGAAAAAGGAAAAGAATTAGAAACCCTAATTTGGAGATGGATGCAGCAGATACCGAGATTAGATCTGGAGACATAAAATAGGCAGGGCGTTGAAGAAGCAGCAAAGCGAACGATCTTTTCTCCTCCGCGAATCACATTTCAGTTTTTTTCTCTTCAATTACATTACAAAGACAAATGTAAAAGCAAAATTTTACTCTTTTCAGTTTATTATACTTCAGTTCTTGGTGTTGGTGCTGTCAGCAATAGTAGCGGTTAGGGATTTCAGATTTGGAAATTGGGAAATGGGAAGCGGGAATTGAAAATCAAACTTCCAAATTACAAAACTATCCATTCGTTAAAAAGTTTTTTTTTTGTTTCGTTTTTATACAAAAAAATAAAAATAAATAAATTATATCCGTTGGTTTTGGATTAAGAACGGCCCGGCCTGTCCATGATCCAGGAGCCCAAATTCAAGACCCATGCAACTCATCAAAAGCATTGGATTTGAATAAGGGAATCTCTAGTAATTATCTCGTCGGGATAATAAAAAAAAAAAAACGGAAATAGATGGAACGTATGGGATAAGACAAAGATACGGAGTTGTGCTGGCAAGGTTATACAAGATGACGAATATTTTTGTATTTTGTTTGAATGATGAGAAACAAAATAGAAAAAAATGTAGAAAAAAGTTCCTTGATATACAATTTTGAAACAATAGATAAATATCAGTATTTTTATTTTAGTTTATAATGAGGATTTTTTTTTAATTAACTTGAAATAATAATTTTTTCACCCATCAAAATCATGCTAAAAAAATTATAATCATTGTAAAAAGGAGAATACATTATTAAAAATAATATAATTAAATTATAATTTACTCAGTCATTAAATCATTTTTTAAATATATTTAATAATAAAATAAATAATTAAAACAATAAATTTATCATGCAAGATAATAATTTCATCACAAATACAAAATTTTTTATTATCATTCAATCCCCATCTCTTCATCATTAAATACAATTTCTTTGACAACATGATCAATTTTCATTTCTCTATTATATTAATTTTTCAATAATGATATTAATTTGATTTTTAATTGTTATAAATTATTAAATTGTATAAAATACTTTATTTTATTTTTAGCAATTTATTTTCCCTTGCTTTGATGAAATAAAAAAACCAAACTTTTAGTACAATTACATTCTTAAAAATATTCATAAAAATTAATGTGTTATATGTGTGAAAAGACATATTTGAGTTTTAAAAAAATATATGTCTAAGCTTATAACGAAGCCCAATCACTACTGGATTTGGAATCAAACCAAGACACTTGGGCTAAAAAAAATTAACAACTTCTCATTTATCATTGTCTTTTCCGAACTCTATTTGGTTTTTGGATTTTATTATTGAATTTTGATTAATTAACCAGTCATCTGGGAAAATATTCATTTATGGCTTCATTTTCATATAAAAAAATGAGATGAAAACTCTCCACTTAAGATTATAAACACAAAATTAACATTAAAAATCATTTTTTAACAACTAATCTACATAGAAATTCAATTTTAAACGTTTTAGATCTAGAACTCCAAATCTATGTATCTCTCGAATCGGATAATAAAATTGCCAAATTAGGTGTCTATGAGCTTATTATAAGAGCTCTCATTTGGTGGGATCTTTTTTAGTAATTTGATTGGATTTCATCGAGTCAACTTTTTCTCTTTGTTCTCTATTTCTTTCTCTCTCTTGTTTATGTTTCTCATATTTTTTATGAGTTTTGCTTTTATATTTTCTAGTTTTCATATATCTAATAGTGAAAATTAAGTTAATTGAAATCAATGATTAATATCTTAATGTAATGATAAAGATTGAAGTTATAGAAGGTTTAAAGAGACATTTATGGAAAAAAAATAATTATTATTATGTCTCTATTTTTGTCCTTTATGTCCCTTCTTTTTAGGTGGACAATAAAACAACTAAAAATTATCCCAAGACAAAGATAGAAACCCGTTTCTATCTTTATCTTTGTCGCTTATCTAATTTAAGAGAGTGGTTATGGATTTAAACTTGAGAACATCCTAATCTCCACTTTAACAACTGTCAGGCATTGAACTTGCAAGGACGGTGAGTTAAGGATGGGTGTTGAACCTTTATGGATTATGTAGGATCATGTCAATCTAACCTAATTTGCTCATAATATCAAGAAAGATGCTCAATGTATCAATATGATTATAGATATGCATTCACCAATTCAAATACTCAGTGGTCAACATATAAGGATATAAACTGAGAATAAGTCCTCTAATTCTTGATCGAGTTCTCAAAATAAATGAAAGCTCATTCATCAAATATAGAAATAAACATGATACAAGATCTAAATATGTGTTTGCCAATCTGAATACTCGATGGTCAACATCTAAAGATAGAAGCCGATAACAAGTCCTTTATTCTTGGGTCGAGTTCTCAAAATAAGCCACAACACATACACCATATACAAAATGAAGCACATGATGCATGAAAAAAATGCATATTCACTAATTCATCAATATAAAAAAAATCAATATCATGTTAACAATTATGCATAATAAATAATCCAATATGTTATGGTTTCAAAATGACCTTTAGGAGTTACCAATGATAACTAGATGCATCAGGACTGGATAATTTTGACGCATAGATAAAGCAGGTGGACTGTGACACGTGAGCTTCACGCACCATCACTGACTTGTAAAAAAAGGTTAAAACCATTGGATGTTGGGTCTAAATGTAGGAAAAAAATTTTAGGTTATTTTGGCTAGGATTTGATACAGATCTCAGGCTAATTTTTTGGTTGATTTTGGTGAGAAAAAGGTTATAATTTCAAGCTGAGGGATTGAGATATGAAGGGAAGAAAGGTTTTTAGGTCATTAGTTATTTAGGCATGAGGAATAGGGGTCATTATTACTATACCACTTGGTTTAGAGTGGAAGGAGAGGAGAAGGGTTGTTGTCTATGACGTTGTTGTTAATGGGTTAGTTGTTTATGAAGGGTTTGTCATGAGTTGATTTGGGCGTGGCTATGATATGATGTATGGTTATATTAGAGTTTTGTAATGGATTTGATTGGTTGTTTGGTCAAAATAGAAGGGGATGATGACTAATTGTTTTAGGTTTGATGGTGATCCCTTAAGAGAAGGTGATTGATTCGAGTGAAATGAGAGGAGATGAAGATGGTTGTGTTGTAGTAGTGTGACCTAGGCTATAATTAAGGAGGAGGTTTTCAATCAAGAGAAAGAGTTTTTGGGTAGTGGTTGTCAGTAGGTGAGAAGAAGGTCACTAACGGTCACCGTAGTGGGCCATATGAGCGGCCAAAAGACAAGTGAGCCCAGACACGTTTGAACGGCTTGTGTGGCTCACTTCGTTCACAGTTTA
>Ga0307517_10014261_pt1 | contig 10699 bp, 10 predicted proteins | sample 23_EM_MG_FD_194515 | JGI IMG/M metagenome (GOLD analysis project Ga0307517, IMG submission 194515) | Populus trichocarpa ectomycorrhiza microbial communities from riparian zone in the Pacific Northwest, United States - 23_EM | ecosystem: Host-associated > Plants > Roots > Unclassified | place...
AGAATTAGTAAGATAAAAAGATAAGACATATTAATAACAAACTTTCTTGGATATAAACATTGAAGTCCATGTTGAGTTTATATTATACATATTCTAACACCATTAGTGAAACCTTTTCACCTTGACAAATTAAACTTAGCTAAACATTATGAATAAGAGAAATATAAATAAACAAGATAAGAACATACTTATGATATAAGTTAACTAAGTATAGGAAAGGAAATGAAAAACATAGACAAAAGATTAATATAACATGAAAGAAAACTTAAACATTACACAGAGAGAAAGCAATAAAATAATCTTGATATGAAAACCAAGATGCCTAAATGTATGGCAAATGCCTCCTTTTATAAGCTAAAAAGAACTATTCATTTGGTAATTAATTATTGATTTAGTGGCCAACTATTGACTTAGTGGACTTGGTGGTTTAGGTATGGATTTGTTTTCTGGACGCAATGGCATTGATACAATCAGAATTCGGCAAAATGGTCTCCATTAAAGTTGTAGGAATTTGTCTCATCTTTCCACCAAAAAATGAATGAGTTCATTTGAATTTCTAGAACTCGAGATATGGGCTGAACACTGAACAATGTCAGGGCTACAGGACAGATTCAGACATCTCTCTTGTTGCTAAGATTTGAACTTCAAAACGGAAAAATTGAGTCTTGGACTCATCATGAATGTTTTAGGCTTATTTCTTAGCTTTCTATCCATATAAACCAAATTGAAATCCAAGATCTACAGCTCCAGATATGACCCAATGGTTGAATGGTGTTCTAGTTTGTATTGAACAAACATCTTTTTTCTAAGCTTAGCCCTTTCTTTGTCCTTTCAGTTTCAATAGTTAATCACATCAATCAATATGAGATTTTCCTGTATTTAAAATGAGGATTTACCATAAATTAAAGCTATCTTATTTTATCAAACTTGTTATTATAAAACATGCTTAAGTTAGGGAATTTAATGATTCTTTAAGTGCAATATGATAATATAAAACCTTAATGAAATTGTACTTTGAAGCACTAATCATACCCTCCAACCAGCTTATTATTGGTCCCTAGTAATTAAAGCGTTAAAATAGAAAAATAATTTGCAAGATCCAAAAGCAAAACATTCATCATTTAACTTCTTATTGATCCATTCAAATAAACAAACTCTCATTAAAATTATATATATGCTCCATACTTCTTAATCACAATATTAATAAACCTTTCTTTTGTGCTCAATATATCAACACATAGGTATGGGGCTTTACTTGGAAGAAAATACAATTTTGTTCTAATGTTTTTCTAAGGTTAACTTTCTTAGGTTGAGATTATTATCTTTATATATATATATAACTTAAAACACAATGCATCTTTAACCCATGTATCGAGCTTTAGGCTAATGACTCCCAAACCAGTTAGTCTTAGGGCATTAGATGTTGAGACACCCATACGAGTTTAGTAACTCGGGTTGTAGATACTAAAATGTAGATACTGCAATGTTTGATTCCCTTAAGCTTTCTCCTCAACCCATGTAACAAGCACTAGGCTAATAGCTCCCAAGTCAGTTGACTTTAGGGTATGAGGTGTTAAGAAATCCCTTCGGACTTAATTACTTAGGTTAGGAAGACTATGAAACCAAACATATCTATATTTTTATTATCATCAATATTATATTTATTATCATTTTTTTTTTCCAAAAGCATATACTATCCCTTTCCCTTAGTTGTTACCTTTAACAAAAGAACATAAATAATGTAACAATCCGAAGTGCAACCCACAATCATATGTTAAAGTGTGTGTGTGAAAATAAGGGTTTATAAATACTTCTTAAATAAGTATATGAGCTGAATCAAGTGATAACAATGCGAGAGTTTGTAAACTTGAACACTTCATAAGAAGTGTGTGATAGAACCTTGTTCTTGAATGTTTACTAAGATGCATCTCAAGAGTCAATAAAATTCATCCTTACTCTGCCATCTTAATAACAGTTTCGTCAAATGGTTTTAATAACAACAATTTTTTTTTAACTTACGACTATTTTTTTATTTCAACGTACGACTACTACCCTCTCCCCCCAACCAAAATGAGACATTATCCTCAATGTTTTAAGTTAGAAAGGTAGAGTATAGAAGACATCACCTGAAGCAGCGACTACTGACAAACCTGAAACACACTTAAAAAAAAATAAGAAATAACAAAAAAGAAAAAAAAATATGTTATTAATAAAACCAAAAGACACAAGTTTTTACAAACTAAGGCTCAAATCCAATCTAAACTTTTTACGGCTTTCCCTGGTTGACCAGTCTATTCGACGCATGAAAGAATCAACTACAGGGATGAAAGATTGCAATTGATCAATCGGTCGTTCAGCAGTAGCAGCAGAGATTATGATTTGTTGTGCCAAAGATATAAGAAAATTATGTTCCACAACATGATCAAGAAAAGACAACAAATGATCATAAAAACCATTAACATTTAGCAAACCTATAGGTTTCTGGTAAATGTTCAATTGGGCCCAAGAGGAAATATGAAATATCTCTTCTAATGTGCCCAAACCACTTGGTAAGGCAATGAAGGCGTTAGCATGATCAAACATTGCATTCATTCGTTTAGACATTGTGGAGACTTGTAGTTCCTCTCCAACTGTTTTTCGAATGATATCTACTTTGGCTAAAGCTTTAGGAATGATACACAAAACTTGATTGCCTCCTAAAAATGCAGTTGTTGACACACTCCCCATTAACCCAAGGTACCTCCCTCATACACTAAATGAATCTTTCTCTCAACTAGTAACTGACTAAGATGATTTGCTGATTCTAAAAACTCCTTTTCTTTCCCAGAACTGGATCCACAAAAAACACAAATATTTTTTATGTGATGACCTGAGGAACCAGCCATTTCTACACACTTCTATATCTGTTAAATGTATGGGTTGAATAGAAATGAAGGGAAGGAATAGAAGATTTTATAGATGAGAAATTGAAAATGCAATCATACCACCTATATGTAGGCCAGCTGGAGTCACTCTTTTTTTTTTGTTTTTTTTACAACATGTATATGTACAAGTAGTTGTGATTGTGGCTCACATCTTTCCTTGGTTTTACGTCTAAGAACAGCTTAAAAGCCATCTATGGGTCGGGGATAAGCTTCCCATCCAGTTTTCTTAAAAACTAACAAACAAAGTCTTTTTTAGTCAGATTTCCAAGACTATGTCAATCATGTTCTTTATGAAAATGAGGCTATAAATCATGAATTGCACGATGCACATCTCCACTAGGATGCGTCTCAAGAGTTAATAGAAGATTATCTAAAGACTCCTTACTCAGGCCATCCTTAATGAATTGTATTTTATCTTCATAGTTTATAGATACCATTCCTAAAGAACAACATTGTGCATTACAAGTCCATCTGGCATATCTGTGACAGACTTTCAGTCGTTTTGCATGACATTTCTTCGCAAAAGTGCTTTTACCTATTCTAGGCATGTGAAAAATAAAAGAATTAGAAGACTCACCTGATAAGCGGACCTTTGCTTCAATCATCCAGCGAATATCTTCAGGAATTCCATGATTCATTAACAACCTCAATCTTTCACACCTAGCACGATAAATTTTTGTAATCGCATTTTGAGGCAAAGCAGGAAAAATACTTTTTCAATTTTTCAAGAGTGGTGTCCATTTTTCAAATGAGAGGTGTAGAAGAGATGCAAAGAAAAGAGAAGGAACAAGGAATTGAACAAATATATAAACAGATATCAGTTATCATGGGAAACTAAAAGAACCGACTTAAGAGTTACAGAGTACCGTTATCCGCCATTTGACCGGGGTTGGAGAAAGACTAGCAAAACAAGAGTCACACCAAAAATAAACACAAAAACAATGTGAGAAAAACAAAATAATCAATCTTTATAAACAGGATCACCCAAACCAATGGACTCATCTTCATTGGGAAAATTATCAAAGTTTTCAAATGATGTCCATTTACCTTAAAGACATTGTCATTCTTTGGATTCTCAATATCAAAGGCCCCATAAGGATATACATTTTTCACAATAAATGGACCGTTCCATCTTGATCTTAGCTTTCTAGGAAATAAGTGGAGTCGAGAATTATAAAGCAAAACTTTTTGACCAACATCAAATATTTTTCTCAAGATTCTCTTGTCATGAAACTCTTTGATTCTTGCTTTATGAATTTTTGAATTATCATATGAATCATTTCTTATTTCCTCAAGCTCATTTATTTGTAACTTACACAGCTGGTTAGCATCATCAAGGTTTGAATTGAAAGCTTTGATTGCTTAGTAAGCTTTATGTTCAAGTTCCACAAGCAAGTGACAAGATTTTCTATAAACCAACCTATAAGGTGACATACCTAATGATGTTTTAAAAGCAGTTCGATAAGCCCAAAGTGCATCATTAAGCTCTAAAAAGCAGTCCTTCCGATTATGGTTCACTGTTTTTTCCAAGATTTGTTTGATCTCCCTATTAGGAAGTTCTACTTGTCCACTTATCTAAGGGTGATAAGGGGTGAAAACTTTGTGTGTGATTCCATATTTCTTCATTAAAGACTCAAATGGCTTGTTGCATAAATGTGTTCCACCATCACTTATCATGGCTCGAGAGATCCCAAACTGACTCAAAATATTTTCTTTCAAAAATTTGATCACGGTTTTATGATCATTGTTTCAACTTGGAATTGCCTCTATCCATTTTGAAACATAATCTACTATGACTAATATGTACAAAAAACCAAATGACGGAGGAAATGGACCCATCAAATCTATACCCCAACAATTAAAGATTTCAATGACAAGAATAGGATTTAAAGGCATCATGTGACATTTTGAAATAAATCCTAACTTTTGACAATTTTCACAAGTTTTGTAGAATGCATGCATGTCCTTGAACATGGTGGGCCAATAAAATTCAAATTGTAATATTTTTACAATCGTCTTCTTTGATGATAAATGACCTCCACATGCCTCAAAATGACAAAATTTAATGACACTACTTACCTCATTGTCGAGAATGCATCTTCGAAATATTTGATCAGGACAATATTTGAATAAGTAAAGGTCATCCCAATAAAAGTTCTTCACTTCGTTGAAAAACTTTCTTTTGTCTTGGGTACTTCAATGAGCTGGCAAATCTCATGTTGCAAGAAAATTGAAAATATTAGCAAACCAAGGAATTGTAAAAATAGAAAGTAAAGATTCATCAGGAAAGTAATCATTAATTTGTGTGATGTCAGATGTGGAATCTATTGTCAATCTTGACAAATGATCCACGACAATATTTTCGGTGTCTTTCTTATCCTTGATTGTGATATCGAATTCTTGAAGTAACAAAATCCACCGTACAATCTAGCCTTAGAATCCTTCTTAGAAAGAAGATATTTCAATGTTGCATAATCACTAAAAACAACAACAGGTGAACCAACAAGATTAGATCTGAATTTTTCACATGCAAATACTACTGCAAGTAATTTCTTTTCAGTGGTAGTGTAATTATTTTGAGCATTATTTAAAGTTTTACTTGTGTAGTAAATCACATAAGGTTTCTTATCTTTTCTTTGTCCTAAAACAGCACCTACAACATAATCACTAGCATCACACATTATTTCAAAAGGTAATGACCAATCAAGAGGTTGAATGATAGGAGCAGAAGTAAGCAAGTTTTTAAGTTTAACAAAAGCTTTTTCACAATGTTCAGTCCATTCAAAAACATTATCATTTGTTAGAAGGTTACACAATGGCTTAGATATTACACTAAAATCTTTGATGAACCTTTTATAAAAACCAGTAAGTCCTAAAAATGATCTAACATCTTTAACAGATTTTGGTGTTGGCAAGTTGGCAATTAACTCGATTTTAGATTTGTCAACCTCAATTCATGTTGATGAAACAATGTGACCAAGTACAATGCCATTTGTTACCATAAAATGACATTTTCCCCAATTCAGCACATGATTCTTCTCTTCACACCTGTTCAAAACTTACAATCATCAAATGAATCACCAAAAACAAAAACAATCATCCATAAAAATCTCTAGAAAACATTCAACCATATCACTGAATATACTAAGCATGTATCTTTGAAACGTGGCTGGTGCATTACATAATCCAAAAGACATCTTTCGATATGCAAAAGTACCAAATTGACATGTGAAAGTAGTTTCTCTTGATATTCAAATGCAATTTCAATTTGGTTGTAACTTGAATAGCCATCTAGGAAATAATAAAATTCATGACCTACAACTCTTTCTAGAATTTGATCCATGAAAGGTAAAGGAAAATGATCTTTTCTAGTCATTGAATTAAGTTTTCTATAGTCAATGCACATGCGCTAACCAGTAATAGTCCTAGTTGGAATCAATTTATTTTTCTCATTTGTTATCACAGTAACTCCAAACTTTTTAGGTACAACTTGGGTAGGACTTACCCATTTGCTATCAGAAATAGGATAAATGATTTCATTATCTAGAAGCTTAATGACTTCATTCCTCACTACTTCTTTCATATTAGGATTAAGTCTTGGCCTGTTCATGAAGACATTCCTTAAAAGAAGGCAAAGTTAGACAATTATTGATTGAATGTTCGTTAGTTTCACAGATTTGACACATAATGTCTTGAACAGATTTTAATTGACTACTCTTTTTAAATTCAAGTGCCTCGACTTTTCTAGCTAAAGATGCAAATTTGGCTTGGAGGTCATGACCTTCCCTAAGGTTGTACATTTCTCCACTAGATGTATGAGGTTGGGTTTTACCTGGTGCCTCACAAGTGCCTGTAGTGTTCCAATTTTGAGCATTTTCAGCTAACAAGTCTAGGTACTCCATTGCTTCATCAGGGTCTTTATTTTTAAAAGTTCCATTGCACATCAATTCTACCATTTGTCTATCTTTAGTTGTTAACCCTTCATAAAAATGTTAAACCAATCTCTATGTTTCAAAACCATGATAAGAATAGGTATTAAGCAATCTCTATACCTATCCCAACATTGATAAAATGTTTCTCCTGGTTTTTGAGTGAAAGTGGTGATTTGTCTTTTAAAAGAGTTTGTTCTATGAGAAGGAAAAAACTTCTTCAAAAACTGTTGTTGCATTTCATCCCAAGCACAAATGGATCCTGACCTAAGATTTTGTAGCCATGTTTTAGCTTTATCTTTTAATAAAAAAGGAAAAGGTTTTAATCTGATGGTGTTCATGCTACAATTTAAGTCATTATAAGTGTTACAAACTTCTTCAAATTCTCTCAAATGCAAGTATGGATTTTATAGATCTAAGCCATTTATTGTACCAAGTGTTATACAACACAAATCTACATTAATCATTTAACAAGCAAGGTATTAAGAATTAGTAAGATAAAAAGATAAGACATATTAATAACAAACTTTCTTGGATATAAATATTGAAGTCCATGTTGAGTTTATATTATACATATTCTAACACCATTAGTGAAACCTTTTCACCTTGACAAATTAAACTTAGCTAAACATTATGAATAAGAGAAACATAAATAAACAAGATAAGAACATACTTATGATATAAGTTAACTAAGTATAGGAAAGGAAATGAAAAACATAGACAAGAGATTAATATAACATGAAAGAAAACTTGAACATTACACAGAGAGAAAGCAAGAAAATAATCTTCATCTGAAAACCAAGATGCCTAAATGTATGGCAAATGCCTCCTTTTATAAGCTAAAAAGAACTATTCATTTGGTAATTAATTATTGATTTAGTGGCCAACTATTGACTTAGTGGACTTGGTGGTTTAGGTATGGATTTGTTTTCTGGACGCAATGACATTGATACAATCAGAATTCGGCAAAATGGTCTTCATTAAAGTTGGAGGAATCTGTCTCATCTTTCCGCTGGAAAATGAATGAGCTCATTTGAATTTCTAGAACTCGAGATATGGGCTAAACACTAAACAGTGTCTGGGCTGCAAGACAGATTCAGACATCTTTCTTGTTGCTAAGATTTGAACTTCAAAACGGAAAAATTGAGTCTTGGACTCATCATGAATGTTTTAGGCCTATTTTTTAGCTTTCTATCCATATAAACCAGACTGAAATCCAAGATCTACAGCTCCACATATGACCCAATGACTGAATGGTGTTCTAGTTTGTATTGAACAAACATCTTTTTTCTAAGCTTAGCCCTTTCTTTGTCCTTTCAGTTTCAATAGTTAATCATATCAATCAATCCTTTGAATTGTGAGATTTTCATGCATTTAAAATGAGGATTTACCATAAATTAAAGTTATCTTATATTATCAGACTTGTTATTATAAAACATACTTAAGTTAGGGAATTTAATGATACTTTAAGTGCAATATGATGATATAAAATCTTAATGAAAATGGACTTTTAAATATTAATCATAAAGTTATATTTTTAGATGTTGAGGAGCTCTATCAAGTTTTTTCTTGTCTGAAGTCTAAAATAGACCTAATTTTGGTGATAACATTTATATCATAATAGCATATAATTTCTTTCAAATCTTTTACTCCTTATATTCTTACTTTAACCATTTCTTTAATAGGTGCTGTCTTATCCACCTATAATATGTTTTTTTCCCTTTTAACAGGTGGATGTGCATCTCTTAGATACCAAACAATTTCCTCTCATAGTTGCAGATCTCTTATTGGTAGGATATTTCATTACCAAATACTTTGTACTGATCACAACATTGATCTTTTACAAGAGGGGCCTTTTAAGTATGACGTTATAGGCTAGATCTATTTTGATCATCATAAGGGTTTGTTGGAAAGTGTGACACTTTAGGTGAGTTCTAATGATGACAAAAGGGTCCAATACACCTTCACTAACATGCCCCTCCCTTTTATCCCCATCAAGAGTGTTTTAACTAGAGTCAATTTAGATGAATTAACATTCATGTCATAACCTTTCTAGAGAGAATATTGATAACATTTTCATCATTGACTAACACCCTGTATATATTTTGATTTGATATGAATGTGGTAATCTCCAAGGCATCCTCATGGGGAAATGTTATTGCTTCCCTATCTTTTAGAGTATATATGATAAACTCATGCCAGGGGTTCTGAAATTGTGAGAAAAGTACCTATTTTTCATAGGATTTTTGTTTTCCATTACAATCTCATCATATTATTATTCCTTTTATAATCACATTAAAGAGGATCAAACTTTTCTCCTTGTTTTCCATGATCTCCTTCTTTCTTGACAAATTATTGGAGAAATATCTTAGCTTGCTAATGAGTCTTTTTATCTCTTTTTTAAAAAGCATAACACTCATCTATATTGTCGCACGTCACCCGCGCGATGATTCGGTGATTTTTCATCTCGTTGCTTGATTGGTTCGTTGGAGTCGTCGCCTAGTATTATGGTCACTAGGAACCTATGGTCTGCGAGAGTCTGCGTAAGGGATTGGTTGTGCAAGGGGAAGACGCATCACCCCCAGTGCACCCTACCTAAGGTAAGCTGCATTGTTGTTTGATTGTTTTTCTAGGTCGAGTTTCTATTCGTTGGTCTTTTCTAAGGTTTAAGGCAGATCTCCCTTCATGAGGGAGTCTCTACCTTATCGGATTAAATCTTAATCGTTCTAAAGTCTGAATTTTAGCATTGTATTTATTTACACCTTGTATCTTTAATACCTGAGGGTGTACTTTATCGTGTAATTTTACACCCCATAAATATTAAAGTCTACACTTGGACCCCTAAAAAAAAGGTTGGAAAAAGATTTTTGACATGTTGGCTAAATCCTAAAGGATAATCATAAACTGGTTACGATATCCATTTTTTATTTTATTTTTAATCATGAAAATGATGCATTTTTTTATGAAAAATATGCTTGGAAAAATTTTGAGATTTGGCCGTATGCAACAAAATATTTTTTTTTATTTTTGAAAATGCTTTGAATTTTTTTCCCGGAGAAAACCGGGTATTTTAATACCGGATTTGTATTTTACAGTGTAAATATACAACCCGATATTATGCAAAATTGGTAGAAAAATATTTGAGAAAATCACAATTTTTTTTTAAAGGATTTTTGAAATTTTTTTTTATATTATAGATAACATTATATATACATATATATTAATTAATTAAATATTATTTAAACATGTGGGTTGGGCCAAGCACAGGCCCAAAAACAGATGGGTTGGCATTGGCCCAAAAGGGTTGGGCCGAACTCGGCCCAACATATTGTTTTTTTTTAATTTGGGGACGGGTTGGGCTAGGACAGGTCCAGCCCAAAGCAACTTAGTCACTGGCAGCCCAGTGACTAAATTGCATGAGATAGTGCAACGTGAATTATAATTCACGTTGCACTGTTCTCATGCGGCAGTGGCAGAGAGGGAGAAGAATAAGAAGATAGGAGGGAGGCTTACCTGGCATTGAGGGAGCTGGTGGCCTGATTGGTGGCGCACGGTGTGGCTGGGGTGGTGAGGCTGGTGGCTGGCTCTGGTCGCCGCTAGAAGAAGAAGAAGAAACAAAGGCCTGTGAAGGAGAAGGGAAGCTCGCGGTTAGAGCTGTTGGAGTGGGTGAGGAGAAAGCTGCTACCCTGGCTGCCTTTGGAAAGGGAAAGAGCTTCTGCGCAAGGTGGTGGCCGCTGCTTCTGCTGTTGCCGATGCTGCCGAGGTCACAGTGGCAGAGAAGGGGGATTTTTACAGAGGAGAGAGAGAGAAGTGGTGCAACCACCACGTGAGATGGTTTGATGGCTA
>Ga0307517_10014262_pt1 | contig 10698 bp, 10 predicted proteins | sample 23_EM_MG_FD_194515 | JGI IMG/M metagenome (GOLD analysis project Ga0307517, IMG submission 194515) | Populus trichocarpa ectomycorrhiza microbial communities from riparian zone in the Pacific Northwest, United States - 23_EM | ecosystem: Host-associated > Plants > Roots > Unclassified | place...
GCTCGCCAACGATGATCTCGCCGGGGCTCGCGAGCGCTTCCAGCAGGCCGCGCGCGTGGCCTCCAGCGTCACGGGCCGCCGCGACCGCCGCCGCCTCGAGCTGCTGGCGATCCGCGCCAACCTCGCCTTCGTCATCGATCGAGCCGCCGGAGACAAGCTCCTCATCGAGACGGCGCAGGAATGGACCGATCTGCTCGGCGAGAATCATCCCAGCACGCTGGAAGTTCGCTGGATGCGCGGCAGCGTGACGATCGACCCCCTGGCCGAGGCGCTCGAGCTGCTGGTGCCCGTCTGCGAGGCCTCTCGGCCTCACGTGCGCGTGGGGCGCTGCTGGACGGAGGTCGGGTTGCTGCACCTGGATCTCGGTCACGCCGAGGACGCTCGCAACGCGTTCGTTCGCGCATTCCGTAGCTCTCCGAAGCCACCCCCTTTGATCGTCGGTGGCCACGCCCTGTTCGCCGAGGGGGCGCCGGAGACCGCCGCCAACGAGCTCGCCGGCGCGATCGCCAAGATCCCGCCCAGGCCTGGAGAGCGGTCGTGGGAACGTGCGCCCCGCGCGGAGCTCACGCTGGCGCTGGGTCGAGCGCTGCGCGCCCAAGGCAAGCTCCGTGAGGCACGATCTGCACTGGAGACCGCCGTCTCGGAGCTCGCGGCGATCACTCGGTTCAGCCCCGGGGCGAGGTACGAACGCCAGCTGGGGCGCGCCCGCGTCCAGCTGGCGCTCGTGCTTTCATCCCTGGGAGCTCCAAGGGACGAGCGCGCACCGATCGCGGCCGCCGCGGTTGCTTGGCTGCGGCGGGTCGGAGGACCACCGGAGCAGATCTCGGAGCTATCGGCGCTGATCACGCGTGGACCCTGATCATTACAAAGGGTGGGCCGTCGCGGAGATCAGATAATTGCCGCTGAGGTCCGGACAACCGGTCGAGGATGGCGCGGACGCCGCCAGCCTGTCGTTGGATGTGCAACGCGGGATCGTCCACTGCTTGGATGGCGGAGATCCGCATACGACCGGAGTGGGAATTGGAATCCGGGTCGTTGGCTCGAGGCAGATCGCACCGCGATCGTTCCAGATCGCCTCGAGCAACGTGGGAGCCCAGCCTGGAGCCAGGGGCGTGCCGGGCCCGGCATCACCGGGGGGCGTCAGCTCCTGCAGCGGACGCCTGGTGGTGGGCGGCGAGCCCTTGTTCGTGGCCGCTGCGTAGCCCAGGAAGGGTCCCCAGCGGTAGGCGTCGAACTGGATCCTTGTGCCGTTCTCGGTGAACGACGTGCCGTCTCCGCAGAAGTCGGCGGTCAACATCCTCAGCACCGCCTGCCGCTGGCTCACGCGGGTCTCCTTGCCCGGGGACGTCGACGCCCACGTATGCCGCAACAGATGGAGCTTCGACACCGTCGTTCCCATACATGCAAAGTTGACGATGTCCATCTGTTCGGATTGCAGCGACTGCTCGCCGCACACGGCGCCGGCGGCGTCGGCTCTGATGTTGAAGGTATCGTCATCGTAAACGTCGCCCTTGAAGACAACAGCCGTTCCCTGGATCGAGGCACCCACGTTCATCTCGTCGGCGAGCTCCGGACGGCACATCTCCACCTCGCAACCGCCGTCGGCGTTCGTCGTCGCCGAGAACCTGTAGCGAAATGCCTGTTCTCCACAGGGAGGCCCGGGACAGTCCCAGAAGTCGGTCCGGCTGACCTCGTCGATCATGATGAAGAACGTCAGGGGTTGCAGCTCGACGTCGCCCGACTTCGTTCGTACCTCCACCTTCTCGTTCCCTGACTCCAGGATGATCTGAGTCCCTTCGAGATCGGTCCCGGTGACGACCGTGCCATCCGTCTTGTTCCTGATCCGGAGCTGGTCCAGCTTGGCGGCCTCGACTTCGAGCACAAAATCCGCCAACCGTTGACCGGTGCCGAGCCTGCCCGGGGACGGGATGATGGCGTAGCTCGTTGGCCGGTCGGGCGTGGGCAGCCGCAGCCGCAACACGTTCTTGTTATAGCCGCCGTCCAGATGGATCTCGCGAAATGACAGCCCCTGACCAAACCACATGCCGTTGAGACCACAGTGATCGGATTTGCAATCCGCAGCCACGGTGTCCAGCGATCCAGGATGCAACAGCTCGCTCGACGATCCCGGCCCCGCGAACGGCCGTCGATCCTCGGCGCGCGACGCAGTTCCATGCGTCTCGCTCGCGTCGAGCGGTGCAGAAAACTTCCATCGCGCGCAACGAGCTCCCACGGCATCCGGCTCCGGCGACCACATCGTCTTGGTCTGGCGTGCGTCGGCACCGACGCAGGCAGTCCCGGCGATCGACGCAAAACACGCACTCAAGACCCGGCGCTTCCACGCAACTGGCTTCCACATCACAGAGCCTCCTGTTCTCAGAGGATAGATGCACATCGCGCCATCGCGTTAGCCGATCAAATGACATCAAGCGGGCGGGCACCCGGAGATCATCCTGTAACGCCCCGGTGCGCGCGGCATCTACAAGGCTCGAATGGCGCGTCGGGACAGACGCGCGATAAGAAAAAGGAGACAGTCATGTCAACGTCGTTTCGAAAAATCCTCGGGTTGACCGCTCTGCTTGCGATCGCCGCCGTCGCTACCCCGGCGGTGGCGTCCCACTTCTCGCCGGCCAGCCTGGGCAAGTACGTCGACCCCGGCGACGAGCTCTGCTTCCGCGAAGACTGGGGCGCCATGCGCAATGCCTGCACCAGCGAACGCCGGTTCGGGATCCCGGTCCATACGTTCTGGACGGGAAGTCAGCGCGCGGCGGTGAACGTGACCGCGCCCGATCCGAGCCATCCCGTCTGTTGCCAGCTGATCACGGCGGAGAACGGAGGGCCGTATAGCATCGGTCTTCAGGTCTGCACGTCAACGTACCGCGCGGCATCGACCCTGGATGTGAGCGCGATCTTCCCACCGAACGGGTCGGGCTGGGTCCTGTGCACCGTGCACCCCGGTGCGCAGGTCAACCACATCTGGTTCAGCGGCTCGTGAAGAGCGTCGCGTTCGTGCTCCGACGCACTGATTCGAGCTGAGCACCCGTTACGCATCGCTATCGCTATCGAGCTCGGGATCGACGAGCGAGGTCGACAGTCTGTCACCCACGGGGAGGCCGCCGCCGGAGGCCTCGAGTTGCCTGCGCAGGGCGCGCCGGGCCCTGAGCAACCTCACGCGGATCGCCCCGGGGGTGGTCTCGAACAGCACCGCGAGGGCAGCCATATCCAGATCGTGCCAGAAGTGAAACTCGAGGAGCACATGCTGGGAGACCGGCAGCTGGTGCAGAGCCGCGCGCAACCGCGCCAGCTCCTGCTGTCGACCCAGCTGCTGACTGGGCGAGCTCACGATGTCGGCGAGCGACGAGACGTCGAGATCGACGTGCTCGTGCTTCGGCACTCGTCGGAGATACGCGTAGAGCACGTTGCGCGCGATCGCGAACAGGTACGTACGGAAGCTCGAGATCCCGCGAAACTGATCGACGGCCTTGACGCACGACAGGAACGTCTGCTGCGTGAGGTCGTCGGCTTCGCTGGGAATCTTGTGCACGAAGAAGCGATAGATCTCGGCGAAGTGGCGCGTGCACAGCTGCTCTCCTGCAGCCCTGTCACCCGCGCGCCACTGCGTCAGCAGCTCGAAATCATCGCGTTCATCCGCACCCACAGCAGGAGGCTAGCACAGGCGTATTAGCCGCAACTACTTGCCAGCCTCGGATTCAGTTCCGCCGCCTTTCTCATCGACCGCCGCCTGGCTCACCCATGCCCGCAGGTAGGTGGCAGTGAGGTCGAGCTCGCGCGCGACCTTCGCGACGAGCCTTCCGGACTCACGTACGCGCACTGCCTCGGCCTTGAGCGGGGCATGCCTATTGGCCCAGGAGGTCCCTTGTGAGTCTCCGAGAAGAATTGATTTGAAGGTTCTCCATCGCCGGCCCGTAGCCAAAGCTGATGCCCATGCACCCGAAGCCGATGGCCGAAACTGCCCGGGTTCCACGAAGTGAATCGGGCGCGCCGATGGGTCTTCGCGATCGCTATCGAGGAGCGCTGTCTCGCTGGTGCGCACGGCAGCTGTCCTCGATGGCTTTCACATCCGGCGGGGGCGGCGGCCCCTCGAGGATCGTATGCTGAGCCTCCTGGAGGATCTCGTCGCGCATCTCCTCCAGTGACCTCGGGGGAGCTCCCAAAAAGCCAGTCAGCGCCTCTCGCCGCTGCAGCTCGGTCATATACTCGTTATCGAGCGCGATGTCGGCCGGGGTCGGTTCGAACAGCCTGAGATCTCGTGGACCGAGATACAGGAAGGCATCGACCACGTCTCCGACGGGCTTCTGCAGCTCGGGGGGAAACCCGACCTGCACCTTGCAATTGATGACTCTCGTCGGCGGTGTCCAGATGTCACTCGGCGACAAGGCGCCGAGCCAAGTGCCCTTGGTCGGCACGAGTGACGGATTGGGCCACGAGGCGAAACGGCTCGTGTCGTAATTGCCGAGATTGCTGATCACGAACGTGACATGCGGATAGTGCTTCTCGTACGTGGACACCGCATTGAGCCCCTGGCCGTGCATCAGGTGAAACGTACCAAAGAGCATGAGCGCCTTGCGGTGTCTCGCCAGGACCTCCTTCTCCATGACGGACGCGATCGTCTCGTCGCGCTTGAAGTAGCTCCCTGCGTCGTTGGCGGTCTTGACCTGATCCCAGTCGATCGGAGGATCGCCGGCCAGCACACGGAGCCGCTTGTTCTGCGGCAGTCGCTGATTGATGGCGCGAACGAGCGGAAAGAATTGCTCGAAGAAGGCAGATAGACTGCACATCATCGACTGCGTGGTATTGCGCCAGACTTTGCGGACCTCGGTGAACGGGACATCCATGCCGGCGATGTACCGGTCGAGCACGGGTTGATAGAGCGAATTGCCGCATTCGACGGCGATGTCGTTCACCTTGTCGGGAAAGCGCGGGTCGCGAATGAGCGCCAGGATGAAGTCGTCGATGTCCTTCATGCCGTGGCCCTCCGGGATGGCCACGACGTCGTAGCTGTCGAAGGCGGAGAGCACCGCGGGGATGGCCGGTTCGGGAACCGCATTCGAGGCGCTTGACTTCGCGGCGTGGGGGTGGTTTACGGTCGGCGCGCAGGCCATCAAACAGGCCACGGCGAAGGGAGCGAGTGTCGGGCAGCGCATCGGCGCAGCCCCCTTACAATCGGCGGGCCAGCACGGAACTGATCGAATTTACGACCCCGCGCCGATCCCACACTGCCAGAATGGCGCGTCCGCTCGACGGAGGAACGCGAAAACGGCACGGACGTGGGTACGGTTACGTCCAGTGCGGCTGATCAAGAAGTGCTCGCCCTGTACCAACGGGAGGTGCGGCACCGCGCCAGCAGCATCACCGCCCGCGATATCTCCTCCATGCCTTTGCCCAGAAATACTCCCCACAGCCCGAGCTTCAATACGAACGCGAGGACAAACGTCGCTGGCAAGCCAACCGCATAGATCGAGGTGAGCGACGCCACCAGGGTAAATCGCGTGTCGCCGCCGCCGCGCAGCACGCCGCTGCCAACGACGAGGTTGGTGACCATCGCCGGATAGAACAGCGCATTCAGTAACAATCCATACGTCGCGCCATCGATCGTCTCCTGGCTCACGTTAGGATAAAATATGCGCAGTGTCAAACAGATCACAACAAACACCAACGACAAGAGCAGGGATGCATAGAGTCCTAGCTTCCTGATCTCGCGGCTATTCGTTGTGATGATTGTCGGGTCCCTGGTGCCGACGGCCTGCCCGACGAGGATCAGCGCGGCAATCGCGAGCCCCGTAGGGAGGGTGTTCACCACCCCCAGCGTGGAATTGATCATCTGGGTGGCGGCGACCGCGGCGGTGCCGAGGCGAACGTACAATAGCGCGTACGTAAAATTACCGATCCCCCAGAACACATCCGTGAGCAGCATCGGATACGCGAGAGAAAGCAGCGCGCGAGTCATTCGCCAGTCGAACTTCCAGAGGTCGACCAGCCGGATCTTCACGAACCGCTGGCGAACGAGCAAGAAGTACGACAGCAGGCAGGCACGCAGGATCTGCGAGATGCAGGTCGCGATCGCTGCTCCCTCGACGCCCAGGGTGGGGAACGGGCCCATGCCGAACACCAGCGCCACGCTCAGCAACGTGTTGCTGACCACGGCTGCCATCGTGATCAGCATCGGTGTGCGCGAATCGCCCAGAGAGCGCAGCACGCCGACGATGACTCCGCTGAACAGCGCGATCGGCAGGGTCAACAGGATGATCCGGAAGAACTGATATCCCTGGGCGACGACGTCCGGTGAGGCCCCGATGAGGCGCAAGATGCCCGCAGGAAATGCGACGGCCACCGCGGCGGGCGGGATGGATACAACGAGGACACCGATGATCGAGCATCCTGTTGTCAGGACAACGCCTTTTCGATCGCCACGACCGTAATGCTGTGCCACCAGGATCGACGCGCTCGACGCAATCGCGCCGATGATCAAGGTCGCCAAGAACATCACATTGTTGGTGATTCCTGCGCCGGCCAGAGGCGATTCACCCAGGTGGCCGACCACGACCTGATCGGTGAAGCCGAGGCACGCCTGCAGAATGCCTTCCAGGCTCGCAGGTACCGCGAGCTTGGCGATCGCGCGACGAATATTTCGGTCAGTCTCGATCATGGCTGTAACTCTGCATTTCTCGACCATCTCCGTGACCACTCGAGCCATCTGTCGATCCCCGAGGGATCGGGTACGACAAAGTCTTTAGCTGGCCAGCTCTTCTCGTGACGGGCGGTCGCTTCAATGCAGTCCAGCAGGGGCACGCCCATACAGCTTTGTGAGATGGGTGAGCCGACCACAATCTACGTCTGACAGCGACTCCCAGCGAAATCGCCATCTCCAGTTGGCTGCGAAGGCTGTACCTGGGGAGTTCATGCGAGCTTCGCCGCCCAACCCCAAGATATCTTGCAGGGGGGCAATGGCCCACTTCGCAACGGAGGCCCAGGCCAGACGTATCATGTCCCATTGCATACCCATCGAGCTCGGCGCTCCGATGTAGTCATGCCAGAGCTTTCGCTCCGCGTCGCCAAGGCCGCGATACCACCCGATGGAAGTGTTGGTATCGTGTGTGCCTGTATAGCACACGAAGCCGGAGCGACAACGAAAGGGAAGATATGGATTGTCGATATTGCCGTCGAACGCGAAGTGGAGGACGAACATGCTGGGGAACCCGAATTGCTCCCGGAGCGCCTGGACCTCCGGTGTGATGCCACCGATGTCCTCCGCCGTGATGGGTAGCTCGGGCAGGTTCGGTAGGTGGCGCAGCATCGCATTGAAGAAGTCGGCTCCCGGTCCCTTGACCCATTGGCCCGACTTGGGTGCAGCGCCTCGAGGAATGGTCCAGTAGGCCTCGAACGCTCGAAAATGATCGACGCGCACGAAGTCGTACAGGTGGAAGCTCTGCTTGAGACGCTCGGCCCACCACTTGTAGTCGTCTTGTGCGAGCCGTTGCCAGTCGTACACGGGGTTGCCCCAGTGCTGCCCGTCCGCGCAGAATATCTCGGGCGGAACACCTGCTTCGACGACGGGCTGAAGGGTCGTTGGAGATAGCTGAAACAGCTCGGGCTGAGCCCACACGTCAGCGCTGTTGGCCGACACGTAGAATGGCAGGTCCCCGAGGATCTGTACTCCTCGGCTGTTCGCGTGGTGTTTCAGCAGGCTCCACTGGCGCTCGAATTCGAACTGGATATATTTGTGGCAGAATATCGCTGGAGCCAGACGCTTTCGTGCGGCGTCCAGCGTCGCGGGCTCGCGGTGGCGAAACCGGTCCTCCCAGTGGACCCAGTTGGGCCCCTGCTCCTGCCTCAGTGCCATGAACAATGAATAGTCGTCCAACCAGGCGGACGCCGATCGGCAGAATTGTGCGAGTTGGTCGCGCAACGCGGCCGAAGCCCGGATCTGAAAATTCGCGCTCGCCTGTGCGAGCAGCCGCTCCTTCAGCTCGACCACCCGTGCAAAGTCGACCGCATCGTCGGCGGGCGCTGCCGCATCTGCCAGGGCGCTGGCGTCCAGCAGTCCCTGGTCATGAATCAGCTCCATGCTGAGGAGCAGAGGGTTGCCCGCAAAGGCGGATAGCGCCGAGTACGGAGAGTGCCATTCCTCGGCGTGCGTTGGCCCGAGGGGCAACAGCTGCCAGATCTGCTGGCCCGTGGCGGCGAGAAAGTCCACGAACCGGTAGGCCTCTGGCCCCAGGTCGCCAATGCCGAACCGGCCAGGCAACGAGGTCGGATGAAGAATGATACCGCTCGCCCTTACCTGGCTGGTCAACAATGCTGTCTCGGGACGAGGCATGGTCGTGGCAATTGACATGATTCACCGGGTTAAATAGTCTTGCTGAGACGCGATCAGTGCTGGAGCTCGGCAGAACGCCAGGCTTGCAGGTTCGGGACATGAGCCAGGGCACAGTCCATCTCGCCGATATAGGTATCGCCCAGGAGCCGTACGATCGTTTCGAAAATCGGCTCGTGGCTCACGCCGCCGCCCAGCGCCGTGAACGAGAGCGATTTGATCCACGTGTTGTCTTCTTCGATGTTCAGGTTTCGATAGAATCGATACGCGATGGCGGCGAGTGAGGTCAATTGTCAGCAGTGTCGCAAATTGTGGCACTCGAGTGGACTACAGGTCAGATACGACGTGGCAAGCTGCGGCAGTCGTGGTGCGGCGAGCGGCTCAGCGCTGACGAGCGGACAAACGACACGCGATGACATGCTGTGCGCGTGACTCACGAGCTGACCAATCTGACTTTAGTCGATTTGCAGAGCAGCGCTGTCGCGAACATCATGTCTGGTCGCCTGCTACCTCCCCCCTTGTATCTCGCAGCAACACGGACACAGGAACAGCCGCGGAACAGCCGCGGAACAGCCGCGGAACAGCCGCGGAACAGCCGCGGAACAGCCGCGGAACAGCCGCGGAACAGGTTCAGAGGCCGAGATCTAACCGCTGAGCCTTGCCAGCCGACGTCCGGAGGCGGGTGACATGTAACCGTCCAGCTTCCTCCAAGACTGTTACTTAATCTCGTATTCCGGACAGCCATTTGTGATCAACGTGCACATGGATGAGGCGCGCGAGGTCGCCACGCGCGCGCACGATACATTTCGCATCCTCCTCCACCTGATGCCAACGTCACATGCAACGTCACATGCAACGTCACATGCAACGTCACGTGCAACGTCACATGCAACGTCACGTGCAACGTCACATGCAACGTCACGTGCAACGTCACATACAACATCACATGCAACATCACATGCAACATCACATGCAACATCACATGCAACATCACGACAGCGGAGTATGGCTCTCAGCACCGCCGGGAGGTTTGCTGTGATACTGAATCTTCCGATGTTCTGGAGTGAGATGAATGATAATCTAAATGGCAAACGGCGGCATAATTGGCAAATTGAATAATACCTCTAACCATTGACTGGCCGTGTCATGTTAGGTGCTTTTCGCATGTCGAGTCACCCCTGGAGACGCGAGCATTCGGAGGCCCCGGCGGGGCACGCGACCACCGCGATCCTCGCCTATGACGTGGGCGGCACGAGCCTGCGAGCCGCCATCTACGTGCCCGGAGCGCCCGGAGTGCCCGGAGCACCCGGACGGGCGGGTGGCATCGTCCGCGCGATCGAGGCGCCGACGCCAAATCACCTGTTGTATCCGAATGAGTCGGCAGACCAGATCCGGGCTCGCCTGTTCGCCGCGATCCGCGCCCTGGCGGCCGAGCTCCTGGGAAGCGCGAGCCCGGGCGCGGTGAGCGCCGCGCTGCCGGGGCCTATCGATCGGTCAGGACGAGTCCTCGGTTGCCCGACGATCTGGGGTGATCGCGACCGCAGTCCGTTTCCGATCCGACAGGCGCTGGCAGAGTTGTTCCCCGGCGCTCGCCTCTGCGTCCTCAACGACGTGACCGCCGCGGGCTACCGCTATCTCGCCGAGCACGGCCCGGATCTGTGCGTCGTGACCGTCAGCTCGGGGATCGGGCACAAGGTGTTCATCGGCGGCGAGCCAGCGCTCGGACCGTCGGCGCGCGGTGGTGAGATCGGACACCTCCGCGTCGATCATTCTGCCGAGGCGCCGCCGTGCGACTGCGGTGGCCATGGCCACCTCGCCAGCGTGGCATCAGGCCGCGGCGTGCTGCGGCGCGCTCGCCGGGAAGCCGCGGCGGGGACGGCCGCCGCTCGTGCGTCGCGGCTGTGGCCCGCGATCGCCGCCGATCCATCGGCGCTCGACAACCCGCTTCTGGTCCGCGCGTTCCACGAAGGCGACGCCTGGGCATGCGGGCTCATCGACGATGCGGCCCGTGAGCTCGGACGGATGCTGGCGTTCATCCACCTCGGCGTCGGTACGGAGCGCTTCGTCATCGTCGGCGGCTTGGCGATGGCGCTCGGCGAGGGTTACCGCCAGCGGCTCGTGCGCGCCGCGCGAGAGACCGCGTGGGACCGCGGCAACGACTGGGACAGCGGCGTCGTGCTGGGCGTGGTCGAGGACGCCGCAGGGCTTGTCGGCGCTGGCCGCTACGCCGAGGCCGTGCTCGCGGGGAGGCTATCGTGACCGCCAAGCCCAAGCTCGCCGTGCTCGGCGGCAGCTCGCCGTTCACCGCCGGCCTCATCGAGGCGATCGTCGAGGCCGGCGACGCGCTGCCGCCGCACGAGCTG